>OQWM01002776.1_pt1 | contig 11826 bp, 3 predicted proteins | sample 1691531 | NCBI WGS metagenome assembly OQWM01 (sample SAMN03418257, study PRJEB22391) | human gut metagenome | biome: human-gut; feature: organic feature; material: feces | host: Homo sapiens | place: Tanzania | collected 2013-01 | reverse complement strand
ACTCCTATTTTGACACACCCTCCTCCTACAGATCCCTCCACTCTGCCAGGATTGTACAGCCAATTTAGTGGAGGGTGTGTAAAAACTCAAACAAATGCGGGCTGAAAGCCCAATATCTCCACAGCCCAGGGCATCGCCCTGGGTATAAGGATAAACACAACCCATGCGCCCTGTAAGGGCAACTGTAAAAACAATGGAATTTTAAAGTTGCCCTTGCAGGGCGCATTGTCGCTAAATACCTTATACCCAGGGCGATGCCCTGGGCTATGGAGATATTGGGCTTTCAGCCCGCTTTTGTTTTACTCTTGCCATATCCTCCTATAGAAAGTAGCTCATATATAAAAATAATTAAGAACGCCTACTTAAGAAAAAAAACTACCTAATTAACGTATTCCTACAATAATCGCCACTTTGTCACGTTATTAATAATGTAATATTGCAAGAACACTATTTTTTTAATAAACGTATACGTATCAATGATTGACTATATTAAGGGCGAACTGGCAGAGCTAACACCTGCCCAGGCTGTTGTTGAAGCCTACGGCGTGGGATATGCCATGAATATTTCCCTGAACACCTACGAGAACATCCAGGGCAAGAAAGAAGTGAAACTGTTTGTTCACGAAAGTCTTGTCACAGGCGGACGCGACGACTCATACACCTTCTTCGGATTTGCCACAAAGCAAGAACGCGACCTCTACCGACTACTCATAACCGTGTCGGGAGTGGGAGCCAACACGGCACGCATGATTCTATCGTCGGCATCACCAGCCGAACTCGCCGGAGCCATATCAAATGGCAACGAACAACTGCTGAAAAGCGTGAAGGGAATCGGACTGAAGACAGCTCAGCGAATCATCGTCGACTTGAAAGACAAAATACTGTCGCTCGGCATCGCACAGGAAGTGGCTGCCGGAACAGCTGCCGACTCTAACATTCCTGTTGACGTGCGCGACGAGGCGGTGGCTGCACTCACCATGCTCGGATTCTCGCCTGCTCCATCGGCTAAGGTCGTGACCGCCATTCTCACCGACAACGCATCGATGCCTGTGGAACAAGTGGTGAAGCTGGCGCTGAAGCAGATAAAATAAATTGCAGATAAGGGAATGGGGCTTGACCTCAACCATAACTCTTAGTTTACTCAACTTTCGCAAATGGGGAAGTTAAAGAAGTTAAAGAAGTTAAAGAAGTTAAAGCCATATGCTTTATAGCTAAATATACAACAAAAAAGGCTATTGGCTATAACTTCTAACGACCGAAGGGAGTGATAACTTCTTTAACTACTATAACTTCTTTACATGCGAAACTTCAGTTAGTTTATATTTTGAAATCACTCTACACTATACTCCGTTTTATACTACGCAAGACATCTATCGTTGTCTCTGCGCGAACCCTTGTTGCCCTGCTCGTCATGGCGACTGTAGCGGCTTATGCACTCACGCAAACGCCTCTGCGACTGCCTAAAAGACAACAGCAAGACCAGAGCAGAATGCTCAACAACCGCAAAGACAACACAGCGACAAAGACCAACGGAAAAAATGCCGACACCCTCACCATAAAAGCACAACCCGTGCTCGACGACTACGACTCTATACCCGACTCGCTGTTGCATCCACGCTGGCAGATACAACGCACGCTGCCTATCACGCTCGACGACCTTTCACAGGGCGCCGCCGACCTGCGACGCCCCGACAACCTGAAGCAGGAGGTGGAGTACAACGACTCTATCGACCGCTATATCATTGGTTCTAAAATATCCGACACCTACATCAACGCTCCGGTGATGATGACGGCTGAGGAATACATGAAGTGGAGCGAAAAACAACTCATGCAAAACTTCTTCAGAAAGAAGAACGACGAGATTTTCCAAGCTAAAGGCAAGGAGAAGTTCGACTTCTCCGACATGCACTTCGACCTCGGACCTGCCGAGAAGATATTCGGACCTGGAGGTGTGCGCATCAAAACACAAGGCACCGCCGAACTGAAGTTCGGAGCCACCAAGAAGAATATCGACAACCCGTCGCTGCCTATACGCAACCGAAAAACAACCACTATCGACTTCGACGAGAAGGTGAACCTCAACCTCAACGGACGCGTGGGCGACAAGGTGAACATGAACCTCAACTACAACACCGACGCTACTTTCGACTTCGACGCACAGAGCCTGAAGCTGAAATACGACGGCAAAGAAGACGAAATAGTGAAACTCGTGGAGGCGGGCAACGTGTCGTTCCCGTCCAACTCGTCGCTCGTGAAGGGAGCATCGTCGCTGTTCGGACTGCGCACCGACCTGCAATTCGGCAAACTAAAAATGCAACTCGTGGCGTCACAGAAGAAGTCGTCGACAAAAAGCGTGTCGTCGAAAGGTGGCAAACAATTCACACCGTTCGAAATCGACGCCGCCAACTACGAGGAGAACCGACACTTCTTCCTCTCGGGCTACTTCCGCGACCGCTACGACGAGTCGATGCGCACATTGCCCAACCTAACATCGGGAGTGAAAATCAACCGCGTGGAGATTTGGGTGACAAACAAAACTGGAACAACCGCCAACACACGCAACATCATCGCCCTGACCGACCTCGGCGAAAACCGAAGCGTGTCGAACCCCACATGGAGCACCACAGGGGCTGCCGTCCCATCTAACGCCGCCAACTCGGAGTATGCTGCCATGACATCACAATATGCAGCAGCACGCAATATCGACGAAACATCTACCGTGCTCGACGGAATCCCTGGATTCCACGGGGGCTCCGACTACGAGAAACTCGAGAAAGCACGACTACTCAACTCGTCGGAATATACAGTCAACACGTCGCTCGGCTACGTCTCGCTCAAGACTCAAATACAAACCGACCAGGTGCTTGCCGTGGCTTATGAGTATACCTACGGCGGTGTGACCTACCAGGTGGGCGAGTTTGCCTCCGACAACACCGATGCCTCGCAGGCTCTATTCGTGAAGTCGCTCAAGAACACGTCGAACAACCCGCAGCAGGGCAACTGGCGACTGATGATGAAAAACGTCTACTATCTGGCATCGTCGGTGGAGAAGGAGAAATTCCGCCTCGACGTGAAATTCCAAAGCGACACAGCAGGCGTATATCTCACCTACATACCCGAACCGCAGGTGAAGGACCAGACTATCATCAAGCTTCTCGGCGCCGACCGTCTCGACAACAACAACAAGGCACACTCTAATGGCTACTTCGACTATGTGGAGGGCTACACCGTGTCTAACGGACGTGTGTTCTTCCCCGTTGCCGAACCCTTCGGACGATATATGTACAACTACCTCACGTCTAAGGGAGTATCGGCTGAGCAGGCTTCAAAGTATGCCTTCACCGAACTCTACGACTCCACGAAGACTGTGGCAAAACAGATTGCCGAGAAGGACAAGTATGTGCTCATGGGACAGTTCCGCGGAACATCTGCCAACGTTATATCTACCGGAGCCTACAACATTCCGCAAGGCTCGGTGGTGGTCACAGCTGGCGGTATAACGCTCGCCGAGGGCACCGACTATTCTGTCGACTACTCAGCCGGCGAGGTGACAATCCTCAACCAAAGCATCATCGACGCCGGAACCCAGGTGCACGTGTCGCTCGAAAGCAACACCGACTATGCACAGGAACGAAAAACCATGTTCGGAATGAACTGGGAATACGACTTCTCGAAGAACTTCCAGCTGTCGGGTACAATACAACACCTATCGGAACAAGCACTCACAAACAAGGTGAACATGGGCAGCGAACCGCTCAACAACACCCTGTGGGGACTCAACATCAACTGGAAAAAGGAGAGTCAATGGCTCACCAACCTGCTCGACAAGATTCCATTGCTCCACCTGACACAACCGTCGCAAATATCGTTCACAGGAGAGTTTGCACAACTCATTGCCGGACAAAGCCACGGCACACAAGACAACGCGTCGTATATCGACGACTTCGAGAACACCAAAAACACCATCGACGTGTCGACTCCTACATCATGGATTCTGTCGTCGGTACCATCGATGTTCCCGGAGTCGAACGACAAGACATCGCTGCGCTCGGGATTCAACCGCTCGCGCATGGCTTGGTATACCATCGACCCTCTGTTCACACGCCGCTCGTCGTCGCTCACACCAAGCCATATCAAGAGCGACCTCGACCAGCTGTCCAACCACTATGTGCGCGAATTCTATGTGAGCGAACTTTTCCCCATCCGCGACCAGAGTGCCATCAATGGCTCGTCGTCGACATTGTCGATTCTCAACCTTGCCTACTACCCCAACGAGCGCGGTCCATACAACTTCAATCCCGACCTCAACGCCGACGGTACGCTCAATAACCCACAGAACCACTGGGGTGGAATGATGCGAAAACTCGACACCAACGACTTCGAGACTGCCAACATCGAATATGTGGAGTTCTGGATGCTCGACCCCTTCATCTACACACGCCAGGAAGGAAAAGCCGAAGACTACGGCGGCGACTTCTACATCAACCTCGGCGAGATGAGCGAGGACATACTGCGCGACGGCAAGAAGTTCTATGAGAGTGGCATGCCGGTAGATGGCTCGCAAAGCTACACTACAACACAATGGGGAAAAGTGCCCAACCAAGCCACCGTCACCTACTCGTTCGCAACAACCAAGGGAGCACGCGCTCTGCAGGACGTGGGATTCAACGGACTCAACGACGAGGAGGAACAAAAATGGGAGTCGTATCAGGACTTCCTCACCGAGATACAGGGCAAGGTGAGTCCTGCCGTATGGGACTCGATATGGGCAGACCCTGCAGGCGACAACTACCACTACTTCCGTGGCTCCGACTACGACCAAATGCAGGCTCCAATCCTGCGCCGCTATAAGTATATCAACAACCCGCAGGGCAACTCGCCCGACAGCGACTCGCGAACCGAGAGCTACGACTCGTCATACAAGTCAACACCCGACGTGGAGGACATCAATCAGGACTACACGCTCAACGAATACGAGAAATATTTCCAGTATCGCGTCTCGATACGACCCGAAGACCTTGAGGTGGGCAAGAACTATATTGTAGACAAGCGCACCACAACTCGCAAACTGCGCAACAACCAGACCGAGTCGGTCGACTGGTATCAGTTCCGCATACCACTCGCCGAATACGAGAAGAAGGTGGGATCTATCAACGACTTCACGTCTGTGAGATTTATGCGTATGTTTATGACTGGATTCAAAAATCCCATCGTTCTGCGTTTCGCAACTCTCGACCTCGTGCGAGGCGAATGGCGAATTTATGAGCAAAACCTCGACAACTCTGCCAACACTTCGGGCAGACTCTCGGTGAGTGCCGTGAATATCGAGGAGAACAACAATAAGAGTCCTGTTAACTACATCCTGCCACCGGGAATACAACGCGGACAGGACCCGTCGCAGCCACAGCTCGTAGAGAACAACGAGCAGGCTCTCGCCCTCACCGTGAACACTCTTGGCTCGGGCGAAGCTAAGGCTGTATACAAGAACACATCGCTCGACCTGCGACAGTACAAGCGTCTGCAGATGTTTGTACATGCCAACTCGTTTGAGCAGAACGTCACAAATCTTGACGACGGACAAATTGCCGTATTCATACGTCTCGGCTCCGACTACAAGAGCAACTACTATGAATATGAGATTCCGCTGAAACTCACTCCTCACAAGAACGACTACAGCCGATACTCGCTTGCCGATGCCAAGACTGTATGGCCCGAGGAGAATATGCTCGACGTTCCGCTCTCCCTGTTCACCGGACTGAAAAAGGAACGCAACAAGCAGAAAGCCATCGGACAGGCTTCATACAACAGAGCCTTTTCGGCCTACGACTCCGACAAACCACAAAACCGAATCACAGTAATGGGCAATCCTACTCTGGGCGAGGTGAAGACAATGGTTATCGGTGTGCGCAACAACTCGTCGAACGAGAAGAGCGGAGAAGTGTGGGTGAACGAACTGCGACTGAAGGAGTTCAACAACTCCGGAGGATGGGCGGCACAAGGCAACCTCAACGTGCAACTCTCCGACCTCGGCACAGTCAACGCCCAAGGACGATATGTGTCGTCGGGATTCGGCGGACTTGAGGAGGGTGTGGCTGAACGCAGCACCGACGACCAAGCCAACTACACGGTGACAACCAACATTGAGCTTGGCAAGTTCTTCCCCGACAAGGCTAAGGTGACTGCCCCACTCTACTACTCGGTGACCAAGGAGAAGACTTCGCCAAAGTATAATCCACTCGACACCGACATGGAACTCGACGATGCTCTCGAAGCAGCTGGATCAAAGCAGGAACGCGACTCCATCGAGAGCCTGTCTGTGACCAAAGTGACACAGACCAACTTCTCGCTGTCGAACGTGAGGGTGGGCATCCAGAACAAACGCCACCCTATGCCCTACGACCCTGCCAACTTCTCGCTCTCCTACAGCCATAGCCATAGTTATACTACAGGCGAGACAACTGTATACGAGAAGGAAGACAACTGGCGAGGAGCATTCAACTACTCATGGACTCCCGTCTACAAACCCTACGAGCCGTTCAAGAAAATAAAGTCGAAGTCGAAGTGGCTCGACCTACCAAAGAAGTTCGGACTCAACTGGTTGCCACAGAACGTGGGATTCAACTCCGAGATAACACGCAACTACTATGAGCTGCAAGAGCGCGACATGGAATCGACCGAAAACCAGAACCTGCCGCTCACATTCTCGTCGCAGTTCCTGTGGAACCGCGAGTTCAACCTGCGTTGGGACTTGACCAAGAATCTGCACATGAACTTCCAGAGTGCCACCAATGCCGAGATAGAAGAACCTTACTCACCCGTCAACAAGGATCTATATCCCGACCGCTACGAGGCATGGAAAGACTCTGTGTGGACCTCAATCAAGCACATGGGCACTCCGCTCAACTATAGCCAGCAGTTCCAGGCTTCCTACAAGTTGCCTATCAACCTGCTGCCCGTGTTCGACTGGATTACAACCGACGCCACATACAACGCATCCTACAACTGGGTGCGAGGCACCGACCTTGAGGACGGCACATCGCTCGGCAACACCATATCCAACAACCGACAGATCAACATCAACGGACAGTTTAATATGGAGAAGCTCTACAACCATGTTCCGTTCCTCAAGAAGACCAACGAACGCTTCAACCGCTCTACTTCTGCCAACAACCGCAAGAAACAGAAGGACGAACGCAAGAATAAGGCAAAGGACAAAAACAAGGCTAAGGGCGACACCGACGGAAAGGATGCAGAAAAGAAAACCGACGACAAGACAACTGCCAAGGACAACAACCTGCGCAACCAGTTGCCTAAGAACAAGCGGGCTTTCGAAAAGGAAATAACGCTATTGCCAGACACAACCGTCAGCGTGCGCCACAGCAAAAAGTCGCGCCGACTAATCGTGTCTGCCAAGACCGAAGACGGAAAGGTGTTCCCGCTGAAATACAAACGTGTCGACGACAACAACATACGCATACTTAACAAGGTCGACTCTGCAATAAAGGTGAAGATTGCCGTGACCGCCAAACAGCCGCTCGACGAACTGAAGTGGTATCGCACAGCACAGTCGGTGGCACGCGTAATGATGATGGTGCGCAACGTAAGTGTCAGCTACCGCAACCAGTATGCTATGGCCCTGCCTGGATTCAAACCAATGATTGGCAACATGTTCGGACAGGGAAGCAGCATGGGACCAATGTCGCCAGGACTCGACTTCGCTTTCGGATTCATCGGCGACAGCTACATCGAGAAGGCACGCCAGAACGGATGGCTTATGATGAACGACTCGCTCGCTACACCTGCCACCACCAACCGCACAGAGGACCTACAGTTGCGTGCCACACTCGAACCTGTGAAGAACTTCAAAATCGACCTCAACGCAAGCCGCACACAAACCACGGCACGCTCGGTGCAGTATATGTATGTGGGCAACCCGACAACACAGAGTGGCTCGTTCACCATGACAACACTCTCGTTGAAGAGTGCGTTCGGAGGCTCGGGCAATGCCAACAACGGCTACAAGTCGGCATCGTTCGAACGGTTCTGCAACTCGCTTGAAGGATTCCGCCAACGTGTGGAGGCTAAATATGCCGGAAGTATCTATCCCGAAGGCTCGGCGCTTGCAGGCAAGACATTCGACGCTGCCAATGGAGGAGTGAACAAGTATAGTGCCGACGTCATGGTGCCGGCGTTCCTCGCCGCCTACACCAACATGGGCGACGGAGGACTCTCTATATTCCCGTCGCTCTCCCACTTGCTGCCCAACTGGACCATAAAATACAGCGGACTCTCAAGACTCGCATGGTTCAGCGACAAGTTCAAGAGTGTCAACATCAACCATGCCTACAAGAGTGTGTATGCAGTAGGCTCTTACTCGTCCTACAGCACATTCATGGAGTACATGAACGGACTCGGATTCATCACCGACGCCACAAGCGGCTCGCCAATCCCCAACTCCATGTACAATGTTTCGACGGTGAGCATCAACGAGGCATTCTCGCCATTGCTCGGAGTAGACGTGACGCTCCACAACAACATGACCATAAAGGCAGAATATCGCACTACACGAGTGCTGAGCCTCAGCATGACTTCTGTGCAAATCAACGAGTCGTCGTCGCACGACTGGGTGATAGGAGCTGGCTACACTATCAACAACTTCAACCTCTTTGGCGGTGGTGCTGCAAAACACAGACAGGTGAAGTCAAGACAGAAAAAAGAGGAGAACAGCTCGCCAAAGTCGTCATCCTTGCGCAATCGACAGTCTGGCGGAGTGAACAACGACCTCAAGCTGCGCCTCGACCTTAGTCTGCGCAAGCAAGCGTCGATAAGCCGCGACATAGCCACTATGACATCTTCTGCCAACAGCGGCAACACGGCTTTCAAGCTCTCGTTCTCAGCCGACTACACTCTGTCGCGTATGCTGACAATGAGCTTCTACTACGACCGACAGACCAACACCCCGCTGTTGTCGTCGAACTCCTACCCGACCACAACGCAGGACTTCGGACTGAGCATGAAGTTCTCGCTGACGCGATAAGTAATCGCATTGGCATATTTATTCAACAAAAGAGAGGGTGTCAAAATAGGAGTTAGAGGAAGTTAGGGCTTCGCCCGAAGTTAACGGAAGTTAGCGGACATATGTATAATTTGTTGAAAATAAAGCATTTGTCCGTTAACTTCCATCCATCGTAGATGGATTAACTTCCTCTTAACTTCCTCTTAACTTCCTCTTAACTTCCTCTTATTTGTTTTATAGTCTTTTATTTCTCTGAATGATAGATATTGGTCGTTTCCTTCCCTCTATATACATATAAAATAAAAAAAATGGAGGACAGAAAGATGGATATTTCATAGGGTATTAACTCTTAAAACGCTTGCTACTTACATTATTTTTATTTATTTTTGCAATGATATGTTACATCTTAAATATTAATAGAACATAATGAAGAACCTTAGATTGATGTTAGGGATTTTTTCCCTGACATTCCTAATGGGCACACAAACTATCCTCGCCCAACGTAGCCAATATTTGCTTGATAAGGAATGGAAATTCCGATTCTCCCACCAGGTGGAGAAGAATACTCCTCAACCTATCTCCTTGCCACACACTTGGAATGCCCAAGATGCTTTGGCTGGAAAGATAGATTACAAGAGGGGTATCGGCAACTACGAACGCACATTGCACATTCGCCCTGAATGGAAAGGCAAACGTCTTTTCCTCCGCTTCGACGGTGTGAACAATGTGGCAGATGTATTCCTCAACGGAAAAAACATCGGTGAACACCGTGGTGGCTATAGTGCTTTTATATTCGAGATTACCGACAAGGTGAACTACGGTGCCGACAACCGTCTGTGGGTGCGTGTGAATAATGCAGAACAGTTTGATGTGCTGCCGTTGGTGGGCGACTTCAATTTCTACGGAGGTATTTATCGCGACGTGACATTGTTGGTCACCGAGCCAGCCTGCATCTCGCCCCTCGACCATGCTTCGCCTGGAGTTTATCTTACCCAAAAATCTGTTTCCCACCAGGAAGCTCAAGTGGATGCACGCATTCTGCTTTCAAGCAAAAAGGTCAACGGGGAAGCCACCGTTCGTCTCTCTGTCAAGGACGGCAATCACGTGGTGGCTGAAAGCAAGAAAACTGTAGTCTTGTCAGATGGTGACAGCGAGGTAAACCTGCCGGTTGTCGTGAAGCAGCCACATCTATGGAACGGCCGTCAGGATCCATTCTGCTACCAGGCAGAAGTCACTCTTGAGCAAAACGGACGAGTGACCGACCGAGTAGCGCAGCCGCTCGGCTTGCGCTACTATCGCATCGACCCCAACGAAGGCTTCTTCCTCAACGGCAAGCATCTGACTCTACAAGGCGTGTGCCGCCATCAAGACCGCGCAGAAGTGGGCAATGCCTTGCGCCGTCAGCACCACGAGGAAGACATGGACCTTATGCTCGAAATGGGCGTAAATGCCATACGTCTCGCTCATTATCAACAGGATGAATACATGTATCAGCTCGCCGACCGTGCAGGCCTCCTGGTATGGGCTGAAATCCCCTTTGTTGGTCCTGGCGGCTATGCCGACAAAGGCTTCATCGACCTGCCGGCTCTAAAAGAGAACGGCCAACAGCAGTTGGTTGAACTCATCCGCCAGAACTACAACCATCCTTCGATTGTCTGCTGGGGACTCTTCAACGAGCTGAAGGAGGAGGGCGACAATCCGATTCCTTATATCCGTGAACTGAACCAATTGGCGCATCAGGAAGATGCTACCCGCCCCACAACAAGTGCCAGCAACCAAGATGGCAGTCTGAACTTCCTCACCGACCTAATAGCATGGAACCGCTACGATGGTTGGTATGGCAGCACTCCACGCACACTGGCTGATTTTCTTGATGCCACCCACAGCAAACATCCCGAACTGCGAATAGGTATCAGCGAATACGGTGCAGGCGCAAGCATCTACCATCAGCAGGACACCCTGAAGCAACCTGCACCGGCAGGCTATTGGCACCCTGAGAATTGGCAGACATTCTACCATATCCAGAATTGGAAAATCATTCACGAACGCCCATTCGTATGGGGTTCGTTCGTATGGAACATGTTCGACTTTGGAGCAGCCCATCGTCATGAAGGCGACCGTCCGGGCATCAACGACAAGGGACTGGTGACTTTCGACCGCAAGGTGCGCAAAGACGCTTACTATTTCTACAAAGCCAACTGGAATCACGCCACACCAACACTCCATCTGGCAGGCAAACGCAATACCCGCCGCACCAAGGCACTCCAGGACTTTATGGTTTTCACCAATCAGCCACAAGCCGAGCTCTTCGTCAACGGCATTTCTATAGGCAAGCAACAGCCTGATGCCTATGGCGTTGTCTGCTGGAAGAATGTACAATTACAACCGGGAAGCAATAGAGTGGAAGTGCGTGCCGGACAACGCAAAAACCTTCTGCATGATACCGTGGAGTTGAACTATATTCCTTGATTCCACTCCATGACAATCATGAATATCAGTATGTGGTCATATTGAATATTATTTATTGAGCCACTCTTTAAGTTGAGGGGCTCGCTCACGACTACACATTATATCAATATTCTCATAACCCCTACTTGCCATTTTATATCTAGTGTCTGCCAGATAATTTATAACTCTTTAACCCAAATCGGTCATTAGAAAATGACAATATTTTTTTCTAATGACCGATTTGGGTTAAAGCTAAAGGTGCAGATGAAGCGAAGCGTAACAGGAGGTGAAGCCGAAGGCTGCTGCGCACAAAGGAAAAGCCCTTGTCCTACGTTGGTTGGGCGCAAGACAAATGCTTTATT
>OQWM01002775.1_pt1 | contig 11828 bp, 8 predicted proteins | sample 1691531 | NCBI WGS metagenome assembly OQWM01 (sample SAMN03418257, study PRJEB22391) | human gut metagenome | biome: human-gut; feature: organic feature; material: feces | host: Homo sapiens | place: Tanzania | collected 2013-01 | reverse complement strand
TCCGGCAAGCTCACCACCAAGGCCTTGGCGGTGGCGGTGATGGTGACGGTACCGGCCTTCAGGCAGGTGATCTTACCGGCTGCGTCAATGGAGGCCACCTTGGCGTTGGAGGACTTCCAGCTCAGGCCCTCCATGGCATCGGTGGGATAGAGCTTACCGGTGAGGGTCAGGGTCTTCTCGGTGTCCATATCCATGTAGAGGGTCTGGCCGTTGACGGGTTTCTCGCCCTTCAGGATCTCCACCTGGGAGACGGCGGGATAGATGGCGATGGTGTGCGGGATGTGGGCGGAGCCGTCCTTGGGGGTGCCCACGAAGGTCACATCGTGCCTGGAGGCAACCGCGTAGGTCTTCACGGCACCGGCAGGGGTGACGGTGGCATAGGCTGCGTCCTCGGCGTTCTGGAGGGCCCAGGTGATGCTGTTCTTGGGGATGGGGTTGCCCTCGGCATCCACAGCCTTCAGGGTGGTGGACTTGCCGCCAACCAGCCGGGTATCCACAGTGGGATCCATGGTACCGGACTTCATCTTGCAGATGGTCTCGGAATCCCTACCCAGAGGATCGTCGGTACGGTTCAGGTTCTTCTGCCACCAGCTGTAGCCGGAGACAGTGGGGAACGTACCGCTGCTGGAATTGAAGTAGGTCAGGCCATAGTCTTCCTCGTGCTCGGCAGCGCTGGTATCCACATAGGCCACCTGGCCGATGGGCCGCAGGCCGGTGTCGTCGCTCTCGCAGGTATTGCCATGGACCTTGTCGTAAACATTCAGACCTCTGTAGTAGCCAACAATGGCACCCACAGCCTCGCCCTCAGAGTAGAGGTGGCCGCTGAAGGTATTGCCGGTCATTTCGTTGGGGGTTCTGGCGTAGGTCTGGATGACGACGGAGTCGCCGCCCTGGATACCGCCGACTTTGTTGGAGCCGTAGACAGAGCCGGTGACAGTACAATGGGAGATGTTGGGACGCATGGCGTTATCAGCCCAACCGCCAATGTAGCCGCTGCCGATGATGCCGCCGGCCTCTTCGCCGCTGGCTTCCACGATGCCGTGGAATTCACAGTCGGTGACCTTGAAGGTGGTCATGGAGTTATCCTGGTTGCCCACGATACCGCCCACGCTGTCCATGCCATAAACGGTAGCATAACTCTTACAGCCTTCAATGGTACCGTTGATTCGGCCAGCGAAGGAACCGATCTTGGACTCGGTGCCGTCATAGCCGATGACCACGCCTCTTTCGGCCACGCAGTCCCGGATGGTGACCAGGAAGCCGCCGGAGCAGCCGGCGTAAGGGTTGCTGGTGATGTAGGTGCCGATGAGGCCGGACTTCAGGGTCTTGGTGCCGGACTTCAGGGTGACACCCTCAATGGTGATGGCGTTGCCGGAAAGGCCCAGGCCCTCCAGGTTGTTCACCAGGCCGTAGCCCTCGATCTGAGGACCGTAGATATTCAGGTCCTTTACGTAGGCATCCTTCACGTAGCCCAGCAGAGGCAGGCCGCCCTCGGGCACGGTGAGGGTGTGGTTCTGGCCATCCAGATGGCCGCTGAAGCGGTTGTTGCTGTCGGAGCCAATGGGCTTCCAGCCCTCGACCAGGGTCACGTCCTTGGTCTGGGCCAGGTACTGATCCTTGAAGGCGTATCCGGCAGCGACCAGATCATAAACGGTCTGGTAGTCTTCGGCGGTGGCAATCTGGTAGGGATCTTCTGCGGTGCCGGTACCCTGGAGCTTGGCCGCCACGTAGTCGGCATTGTTCAGGACTTCCACCTTGGCAATGTCGGAGGAGGCAGTGCAGTTCAGGCCGTTGGCGGTGGCGGTCACCACGCAGAAGTAGTACCGCGTACCGGCTTCCTCGGCCTTACCCAGAGCATAGGTTTCGCCAGTGGCGTCGTCAATGGCGACTGCGCCCTCGTGGCTCGGGGCGGTGTTGACGAACCACTGATAGGTCAGGGTCTGGTGCTTGGAAGCGGGCTTGGCCTCCAGGGTCAGGTCTTCCGCATCCATTCCCAGAAGATAGGTGGCGGAGGCGGACTGGCTGACAATTTCGGGAGCCTGCAGGGAGGAAGCGCCGGAGGTGAGCTTCAGCAGGTAAATAACAGGCTGCTCATCGCCGGACTGGGCAATGATACGAACCAGCTTCGTGCCGCTGCCCAGGTCAATGGCCTTGGTGGCTTCTCCGGGGGCCACACGCTGGTTGTTGACATAGATGTTCTCCGCGTTGCCGGAAACCGTGACGGACACGGCATCCATAGGCAGGGAAACATGGTAGACCTGCTTGCCGTTTTCCGGGGTGATGGAGTAGGTTGCGCCGTTGCCGGTGAAGGAGATGGCGGTGGGGGCGGCAGTGGTGCCCACATCGCTTCCGGTGGAGCTGGCCCGGTAGACTCTCTGGACCTCGGTGGATTTCTCAAAGAAGACACCGGCCATGATGTTGGAGGCGGTGACAACCTTCACATAGTGGAAGGACATACCGTCTACATTGACGGGGTTGCCTTCGGCATCCACGGCCCAGGCCAGGTCGAAGCCGGAGCTCTTCAGCGCCAGGTCATCGTTGGCCAGGTAGGGGTTCGATTCACCGTTTACCAGAGTATCCGCATAGCCAAAGGTCGTGGCATGGGCGAAGCTGCTGGTGGTGTTTCCGCCGATCATACCGTCCACGGCGGGAATCAGAATGCCGGACAGGGTGATGGTGTCGCTGTTTACCAGAGAATTGAGCGTGTAGTTAGAGGCAAGGGGCCAACTGAAGGACTTGCCATGGTCCGCCTGAGTATGGCCGTAGTTATCGGACCAGGTGGTGCCGGTGCCGTCCTTGGTGTAGGTAACGGTGTAGTCCCAGATGGCGCTGTCGTAGTGCTCGGAGCCAGCCAGGGCATACCAGTTGTTGCCATCCTCGGAGACCCAGACCTGACCGGGCTCGGCAAAGCTCTGGCCAGGGTTGGCGTTGCCATACACATAGAAGTCAACGCCGTACTGGTTGGTGGGATCGTTGGTCAGGCCATCCTCGAAGTAGAAGGTGGCGTAGCCGCCGAAGCCGCCCAGGGACTTGAAGGTGCCGCTGAGCATACTCTCCGGGGAGAGACCGTAGGCACCGCCGTTGGTGTACTGGCTGTTGATGGCCAGATGATCCAGGACCGTGTCAGCGGTGTTCACTCTGCGCTGGGCGCTGCGGAAGGAGTAGGTCCGTTGGACATCGCCTCCGGCGCTGGACAGGGTCAGGGTCTGCCGGTCCTTGTTGCTCAGGGCCAGGGTGTAGGTGCCGGTCTCATCCGGGACCTGCTGAACACCATTCAGGGTGACGGTGAGTCCGGCCTTGACGGTGTAGCGCAGCTCAGGAGCTTCCGCACCGTTGGGGATGGAAACGGTGTAGTCGCTGTGGTCGGGATCGAAGGCAGGATACCAATAGCCGATCTCCGTAGATGCGGTGAGCATCTGCAAATCCTCAGCGGAGGGGATCTGCTCGACCCAGACGGTGTAGACGATGCCGTTCTCCGTGATGTCCACGCAGGTCTTCTCCGGCGGCGTCTCGCCGGGCAGGGGATACCAGCCCTTGCCCTGCGCCATGCCCTCCAGCTCGCGGATGGCCACGTCGTTGCGCTCGTAGATGCCCCGGATATCCTGCCCATCCTCCCGCAGCACCTTGGCCAGCAGGGGGAACAGACGGGACTTGATGCGCTCCATGCCCAGACTCAGCGTCTGGGTCACCAGCACGCTCTCAAACCGGTCCACCGTCAGACCGGGGAACAGATCGGCCTCCCCGAAGATCACGCGGCAGCAGCGGCTGTCCGTCTCGCCCATCACCGTCTTGCGGTACTCCCAGGCGTAGCGGATGCGCCGCTCCCAGAAGGCGTCGGAGAAGTCGTCGTTGGCGTTGCGGCTCACCAGCCGCACCCGGATCTTGGAGCGGCTGTTGTAGAATCCGCAGCCCAGCCAGCTGCCCCGGCGGCTCACCACGTCCACCAGCCCGCCGTTCTCCGCCGCGCCGTCCACGGCGGTGACCTCACCCTCGTAGACCCACGGGTGTCCGCCGGTCAGCGCGGTCTCCCCCTTGGGGGTGATGATGATCTTGGGATAGGGACGTGCAGCTTTCATGGTACATACCGCCTTTCATTTCGTGGGCAACATGATAACACATCTTCCCGCCGTTTTCCATATAAATATGGTGATGACATTCGATGAAAGGGGAATGACCATGCCAAGTGTGTTTCTAAGTCCCAGCACGCAGGAATACAATCCGTATATCACCGGCGCGGGCAGCGAGGAGTATTTCATGAACCTCATCGCCGACGCCATGGAGCCGTATCTCACCGCCAACACCATCCGCTTCGGGCGCAACACGCCGGAGATGACGGCTGCCAGCTCTATCCGGCGGGGCAACGCCGGGGACTACGACTTCTATCTGGCGCTTCACTCCAACGCCAGCACCGACGGCAGCCGGGAGGGCTTCATCCGGGGCATCATCGCCTTCTACTACCCCGGCAGCGCCAACGGCCAGCGTGCCGCCGACATCTTCGTGCGGAATCTCCAGACCATCTACCCACTGCCGGAGAAAGTCTATGCCCGCTCCACCACCACGCTGGGGGAGGTGCGGCAGCCCCGGATGCCCGCCGTGCTGCTGGAGCTGGGATACCACGACAACTACGCCGATGCCCGCTGGATACAAAGCAGCGTCCAGTCCATCGCCGCCAACCTTGTATTGTCCCTGACGGAATATTTCGGTCTGCCGTTCATCACGCCCATTACGCCGTGGCGCGGCACGGTACGCACCCAGTCGGGGAGCCTGAATCTGCGGGAATATCCGTCCCCGTCGGGGCGGGTCATCGCGCAGCTGCCGTCCGGCACGGCGGTGACGGTCTACGGCCGCACCGGCCAGTGGTACAGCGTGGGCCGGGAGGGGCAGCTGGGCTATGCCGCTGCCGCGTATATCCAGTAGCCGCCGGTTGTTGGCAAAATCGAGAAACTGCCCAAAAAACACCGGGGATTTTTGCCGTTTGCCCTTGACAGTTGACCATAATATGTTTACTATTGTATAGGATTATTATCGGGAGGACAGGGGTCCCTTTCGATTATTGTCTATTGGCACATTTTGTGCCGCACAATAAAACCCATCACAACATAGGAGGAATGTACCATGACCACTACTGGCTGGATCGTGGCAGTCCTCTCGTTCGCTGTCGCCCTCGTTCTGGGCTTTGTGGGCTGTCTGCTGATCCAGCGGCGCAAGGCGAAGAACGACCAGCGCAAGATCGAAGACGCCGAGCAGGAGGCTCTGCGTATCGTCAACGAGGCCATCAAGAGCTCTGAAAACAAAAAACGGGAAGCACTTCTCGAAGCGAAAGAAGAGATTTTGAAAAACCGCAGCGAGTACGAGAAGGAAGTCAAGGAACGCCGCGCCGAGCAGCAGAAGCAGGAGCGCCGTTTACAGCAGAAAGAAGAAAATCTCGATCATAAGACCGAGATGATCGAAAAGAAGGAGGAGGCGCTGGCCCAGAAGCACGCCGCCGCCGACAAGGAGCAGGAGGAGATCAAGCTCATCAAGCGCAGCCAGACCGAAATGCTGGAGCGCATCTCCGGCTTTACGGCGGAGCAGGCCAAGGACTATCTGATCGCACAGGTGGAGTCCGAGGTCACCCATGAGACGGCGCTGAAGATCAAGGAGATCGAGGCCCGTGCCAAGGACGAGGCCGACCAGCGCGCCCGTGAGATCGTGGCCACCGCCATCCAGCGCTGTGCCGCCGACCATGTGGCTGAGATCACCGTCAGTGTGGTACCCCTGCCCAATGACGAGATGAAGGGCCGCATCATCGGCCGCGAGGGCCGCAACATCCGGACGCTGGAGACGCTGACCGGCGCCGATCTCATCATCGACGATACCCCGGAGGCCATTACCGTCTCCTGCTTTGAGCCGGTTCGCCGCGAGGTGGCGCGTCTGGCACTGGAGAAGCTCATCGCCGACGGCCGCATCCACCCCACCCACATTGAGGAGATGGTGGAGAAGGCCCGCCGCGAGGTGGACGGCGTCATCCGCGCCGAGGGCGAGCGCGCCGTGCTGGAAACCGGCGTCCGCAGTCTGCACCCCGAGCTGCAGAAGCTGCTGGGCCGTCTGCATTACCGCACCAGCTACGGCCAGAACGTGCTGCAGCACTCTATCGAGGTCAGCCACATCGCCGGCATGATGGCCGCCGAGTTGGGTGCCGACGTACAGGCTGCCAAGCGCGCCGGTCTGCTCCACGATATCGGCAAGGCTCTTGACCACGAGTTCGAGGGTACCCATGTGGCGCTGGGCGTGGAGTACGCCCGCAAGTACCGGGAGAAGGAAGACATCATCCACGCCATTCAGGCACACCACGGCGATGTGGAGTGTAAGACGCTGGTGGCCTGTCTGGTACAGGCGGCCGATGCTATTTCCGCCGCACGTCCCGGCGCTCGCCGCGAGAATCTGGAGAACTACATCAAGCGTCTGGAGAAGCTGGAGGAGATCACCGGTACCTATCCCGGCGTGGAGAAGAGCTACGCCATTCAGGCGGGCCGCGAGGTTCGCGTCATGGTCAAGCCCGAGCAGGTGTCCGAGGACGAGATGGTCATTCTGGCACGGGAGCTGGCCAAGCGCATCGAAAACGAGCTGGAGTATCCCGGACAGATCAAGGTCCATGTCCTGCGGGAGACGAAGGTCGTGGAATACGCAAAATAAAGACCCCTACAAGCTCCGGAGCGCGTTGCACTCCGGAGCTTCTTTTGCTATAATACCCTTTAGCTGAGAGAAAAGGGAGGTGCCGCTTCGATGAAACGCCTGATCCTGCTGTTCCTGCTGCTGGCGGCGGCACTGTCACTGTCCGGCTGCCTGACCATCGTGGGGGACGACCCTGCGCCGGAGGAGACGACCGAGCCGGTGGATGTGATCGATACCGTGCCGGAGACGGAGGTCTGGACGCGGCAGCACAAGTCCGTCTGGGGCGGTGAGCCGCAGCCGGTCAGCGCCGCGTTCGAGCGCATTTCCGGCGCAGCCGCCCACGGTATGACCACCGGGCAGGAGCTTCTGCTGCTGGACTTCATGGACTGCTACTACCAGTCCGTCTGCAATTTGCAGGTCATCGACCCCGCCGTACTGTTTACCAACCACGACCAGTCCGCCTACCACAGGACGGTCTGGCGCACGCTGGCGGCCATTCGGCGGATGGCGCCTATCGACCTCCACGCTGAGTCGTACAGCTACTCCCTGCGCTGCACGGAGCTGACGCAGGACGGCGACACGGCGGAGCTGACGGTGCTGGAGAGCAGCGTGGTCTACTTTGCCGGACTGGACGGGCTGCCCTCCGAGCAGTGGAACGTGCAGCACGATTTCCGTCTCCGGCGCATCAGCGGCGACCGCTGGCGCATCGTGACCCACGACTCCGACGACAATCCCTATTACAACGCCGACTATGACGACGATACCGATACCGACCGCAACCTGCCGCTGCTGCTGGCGTGCATCGAGGCGCGGCGGACGGATCACCACGCACCGTGGACACCCACCGTCACATGGGACCACGACTACGACCGCGCCGCCGCGCTGGACTATATGCTGACATACAGCGCCAAGCGCAACCCGTCCTATAAGGCCTATGACGACGTGGGCGGCAACTGCATGAACTTCGGCTCGCAGGTGCTGACCGCCGGCGGCATCCCCGCCCTCCCCGGCGGCTATGAGGACGGTTGGTTCTACAACAGCAGCCGCAGCGTCTCACTGCCGTGGGTCAATGTAGGCGGCTTCCTCGATCTGGCGGCCGAGCATACCGGCTCCGGCCTTGTGGCGGTGGTGAATGCGCCCTACTTCACCGGCGAGGTGGGGGATATCATCACCATGGGCGTGGAGAAGCCGCGGAACCACACTACCATGATCTGCGGCGTGCTTACCGATGAGGCGGGGCAGACCGCGGACTATCTATTGTGTTCCAACACCGCCAACCTGCGGAACTATCCGGCCTCCGCGTACTACTATGCCAACCGCCAGCTCACGAAGATACTGGGCTGGAACGACTGACCTCAAAGGAGGAAAAACCATGGAATACCGTGTTTTAGCGCTGGGCGACGTGGCCAGCGAGACGGGACTTGTGCTGCTGGAAAAGAAGCTGCGCACCTTCAAGCGGGAACAGCGCATCGACTTCACCGTGGTCAACGGGGAGAATATCTCCGGCACCGGCCTGACCCGGGCGCAGGCGGAGGATCTGCTGGCTGCCGGCGCCGATGTGGTCACGCTGGGCAACCACACCTTCGGAAAGCCCCAGATCGCCCCGTTTCTGGACGAGAACCGCTACATCCTGCGCCCCGCCAACTTTACGGGCCGCGCCGCCGGCCGCGGCTGCGCCGTCTATGACTGCGGCGCGTTCTCCGTGGCGGTACTGGTGCTCATCGGCCGCTGCGACTTGGATTTCAACGCCGACAACCCCTTTACCACGGCGGATCGCCTGCTGAAGACATCGGACAAGCCCACCTTCACGCTGGTGGAGTTCCACGCGCAGGCCACCAGCGAGAAGCTGGCCATGGCCTACTATCTGGATGGCCGCGTCTCGGCCTTGTGGGGTACCCACACCCATGTGCCCACCGCCGATGCCCGGGTGTTCCCCAAGGGTACCGGCTATGTCACCGATCTGGGTATGACCGGCCCGGTGGAATCCGTGCTGGGCATCCGGCCGGAGCAGTCCATGGAGTTCTTTCTGGGCGGGCAGCCCGGCCGCTATCAGGCGGCGGACGGCCCCTGCTCGGCGCAGGGCTGCATTTTTACGTTAAACAGCGACACCGGCCTTTGCACCGGCGTGGAGCGTATAGAGATCAAATGAAAGGAGAAGCTGCATCATGTCTGTGGAAAAAGTAAAAGCCTATCTGGAGCCTTACGGCGTCAATGATCGCATCCGCGAGTTCGATGTGTCCAGCGCCACGGTGGAGCTGGCCGCGCTGGCCGTGGGCGTGGAGGGCGCCCGCATCGCCAAGACCCTAAGCTTCAAGGTGGGGGAGGACCCCATTCTGGTGGTGGCCGCCGGTGATGCCAAGGTGGACAACAGCAAATATAAGCACTTCTTTGGCGCCAAGGCCAAGATGCTCACCGCCGAGGAGGCGGTGGAGCGCATCGGCCACGCCGTAGGCGGCGTGTGTCCCTTTGCCCTGCCCGACGATGTCAAGACCTATCTGGACGTGTCCCTGAAGCGCTTTGAGACGGTGTTCCCCGCTGTGGGCAGCGCCGCCAGCGCCATTGAGCTGACCTGCGATGAGCTGGAGCGCTGCTGCGGGAAGAACTTCGTCCAGTGGGTGGATGTGTGCAAGGGCTGGCAGGACGAGGAGGCGTGATGGTGCGCATTCTGCACGCCGGGGACTTCCATCTGGACAGTGCCTTCGGCGCCCTGACGCCGGCGCAGGCCCGCCAGCGCCGTGCCGAGAGCCGGGAGAGCGTACAGCGTCTGGTGGACTGGGCCAACGACCACGACATACAGCTGATGCTGCTGGCAGGCGACCTCTTTGACGGCGCTGCCATCGGCGGCGATACCGCCCGCCTGCTGGCGGAGGCGCTGGGCAGCTTTCGAGGGCAGGTGGTCATCGCCCCCGGCAACCACGACCCCTACACCGCCCGCAGCGCCTACGCCCGTACGCTGTGGCCTGACAATGTGCATATCTTTACAGAGGACAGGATGCAGACCATCCCGTTTCCCCAGTACGGCTGCGCCGTCCACGGCGCTGCCTTTACCGCGCCGGAGGAGACGGAGGATCGGGTGCTGTCCGGCTTCACCGCCCCCGACGACGGACTGGTGCATATTGGCCTGATCCACGGGGAACTGACCGGCTCGGAGAGCCGCTACCGCCCGCTGACCACCGCTGCAGTGGCCGCATCCAGCCTGCACTATCTGGCGCTGGGTCATGTCCACGGCTGCTCCGGCGTTCTCCGCGCCGGTACCGTACCCTACGGCTACTGCGGCTGTCTGGAGGGCAGGGGCTTTGACGAGCTGGGGGACAAGGGTTTCCTGGCCGGTGAGGTGTCGCCGGAGGAGGCAGCGCTGCAATTCATCCCCTTTGCCCGCCGCCGCTACCGCATCATGGAGGTGGATGTGACGGAGGGCGACCCGGCGGAGACGGTCTTGGCCGCCATCCCGCAGGGGTGGGGCGAGGACGTGTGCCGCATCGTCCTCACCGGCAGCCCCGCCGCGCCGGTGCGTCCGGAGCGGATCGAGACCGCGCTGGCCGGGCGCTTTTACGCCCTGCAGGTGCGGGATAAGACCACGGCCCGGCAGGAGCTGTGGGACAGGTGCGGCGAGGACACCCTGCGGGGCTTGTTCCTCCGAAATTTGCGGGACAGGTGCGGCGATGATCCCCCGTCTCGCCGTTTGATGGAACAGGCGGCTGCCTTCGGGCTGGCCGCGATCGACGACCGGGAGGTATAGACCATGAAAAAGATCCTGATGATCGGCACCGGCGGCACCATTGCCTCCGAAAAGACGCCCTCCGGCCTGACGCCGGAGCTGACCACGGAGCAGCTGCTGTCCTTTATTCCCGGCATTGCGGCGCTCTGCCATGTGGACTGCCTCCAGCTGTACAGTCTGGACAGCACCAATATCCGGCCGGAGCATTGGCTGGGCATCGCCGCCGCCATTCGTGACCGCTACGACGACTACGACGGCTTTGTCATCGCCCACGGTACCGACACCATGGCCTACACCGCCGCCGCCCTCAGCTATCTGGTGCAGGGCAGCCCCAAGCCCATCGTGCTCACCGGCGCGCAGAAGCCCATCTGGTTTGACGGCACCGACTCCAAGCGCAACCTGACCGATGCGTTTTTGTATGCCTGCCGGGGCTGCGGCGGCGTCCAGATCGTGTTCAACGGCAAGGTGATCCTCGGTACCCGCGCCCGCAAGACCTGCTCCAAGAGCTTCCACGCCTTCTCCAGCGTGAACTACCCCGATCTGGCGGTGGTGCAGGACGGCCACCTGCTGCAATATATGCGCTGTGCCTGCTATCCCCGCCCGCTGTTCTACGATACGCTGGATAGCCGCGTGGGACTGCTGAAGCTGATCCCCGGTACGTCCAGCGAGCTGATCGACTTCATGCTGGATCGGCACGATGGCCTCATCATCGAGTCCTTCGGCGTGGGCGGCCTGCCGGAATACGAGGGAACCGATTTCTACGACGCGGTGCGCCGCGGCGTGGAGCGGGGCAAGATCGTGGTCATGACCACGCAGGTACCCAACGAGGGCAGCGACCTGACGGTGTACCATGTGGGCGGCCGCCTGAAAAGCACCCTCCGGCTGCTGGAGGCCTACGATATGACCACGGAGTCGGCGGTGGCCAAGCTCATGTGGATCTTGGGGCAGACGCGGGACTTCAACGAGGCGGAGCGCCTGTTCTACCGGCCGGTAGCCCGCGACATCCTGTACGAAAATTGATTTTAACGCAAAAAACGGCACGCCGGCGAAACCCATAATCAAAGCGAGTGACAAAAACGAGCGCGTTGATGCAAGAGTTCCACAGTCGCGCACAACTTTACGCAACGATTCTTTAACGCCTGTACCAGCAGCATCATGCGAACCGCGCACCTCGTGAGTCTCCGACACAAGCAGCGCAAGAACAACCGCCACCACGCCCAGAAGAGCCAATATGGCAAATACGCCGCGCCAACTTGTTGCCATCAAAATGAACGAACCTAAGAATGGCGCAAGGACCGGCCCTATGATCACTAAGGACTGCAGAAACGTCATGGCCGTCTGCAAGGTTATCGTTAAGGACAAAAAGCAGTTCCTTTGAGCCTGCCTGCTCGTTCATCACACGCAGGGTCATACAGCATAGTCTTTGAAATTCTTTAAGGCTTATAGTGTATTGGAC
>OQWM01002774.1_pt1 | contig 11830 bp, 10 predicted proteins | sample 1691531 | NCBI WGS metagenome assembly OQWM01 (sample SAMN03418257, study PRJEB22391) | human gut metagenome | biome: human-gut; feature: organic feature; material: feces | host: Homo sapiens | place: Tanzania | collected 2013-01 | reverse complement strand
CAATGGATTGCTTTACGCCGAAATCCTGGGAAAGCCAAAAGCGTTGCGCTGATATGAAACCCCTGAACTCCCTGAAAACCGTGATTACTCTGGTGCCATTGGCCGTATTGTGCATACTTTACGGCCTTTGGCTGGTTTTGGAGCCTCCGGTTTACCTGGAATCCGTTCTGTACGGAACTTTGGTCCTGGGGCTTTTCTGCGCCCTGTACATCCGTTTTATTCCCGCCTGTGCCGCTCAGTTGGAACAGCGCAGCCGAAGTGAGGAGAATACCCTTCCCTTCCGCACGCACAGCGCCGGGGGGCGGGAGCTGCTGCGGCTGCTGGTGATCCTGATAGCGGCCCGAGCCATGCTGTTTATTTTGGTCTATCTGCTCCATCTGCAGCTAAACGGTTTTACGGGCACTTTTTTTGATGTGCAGCGCATCTGGGCTGATCACCCGGATTCCCCCAGATACATTTCCATTGTCAACAAAGGCTATTTTGCCGAAACAGACGGTCTATATCTGAATCTGGCCTTTGAACCGCTGTATTCCTTTGTCATTCACCTGCTCAATCCGGTATACACCAGTTCCATCCGGGCAGGCTTTTTCCTGGCCAACATAAACGCCGTACTTTCCGGTCTGTTTCTGTATGAACTCGTGCTCCATGACCGGGACAGGCGTTCGGCACGCCGTGCAGTGCGTTACTTCTGCCTGCTGCCGCCCACGTTCCTGCTCAGCTGTGTGCTGCCCGACAGCACCTTTATGCTCTTTTCCATTCTGTGTGTATATTGCGCCCGAAAAAAACACATAGCCCTGGCTTCTCTGTTTGGCGCTTTAGCTACCCTTACCCGCATGGAAGGATTGGCTCTGCTGGCGCCGGTGCTCATTGAATTCTTTTCTCAAGCTGCTCCCCCTGCCCGGGAAGGAGATCCCGTCTGGAAGACTGCCTGCAGACGCTGGTGCCCTGGACTGTGGATCCTGCTGATCCCTGCTGCTTTTATGGTATACATGGGCATCAATTACTATGTGGCCGGAGATCCCTTTGCCTTCACCCGCTGCCTGTATGAAGCCTACGGACAGAAATACGCATTGTTCTGCCAGGCAGGCGGAAGTCTGTGGGACAATCTGCTCACCGCTTATCTGCACTATGACTATCCCGTCCTGCTGGCTCAGTGGATCCCCGGGGCGGCGGCTCTGGTCCTGAGCCTTATATGCATGCTGCAGGGACAGCGGCGCTTACCCGCTTCTTATGTGGGGTATTATATTGCCTATGTACTTATGTCCGTGAGCGCCACCAGTCTTCCCTCTCTTCCACGGCAACTGTTTTTATGCTTTCCCGGGGTGCTGGCCTTTGTGACCCTGACCCGGCGCCGGTGGTTGGATTGGCTGCTTCTGCTGCTTTGCTTCATAGGACTGATCGGGTATCTGGGTATGTATGTAGCAGGCTGGCCGGTACAGTAAAAAACCTTCCGCTCTTGACAAATGCGTCCCGGATGCTACAATAAATTATGGTTTGAGCGAATGTGGTGGAACGGCATACACATCAGACTTAAAATCTGACGCCGAAAGGTTGCGGGTTCAAATCCCGCCATTCGCACCATGGCGAGTGTCCTTATAGGATCTGAGTATCCTGTAATGGACACTCTGCTTTTTTATGTGAAGAATGGTGAAAAGCTGGAGCTGTCGATCATCATCCGTTCCCGCACGCACAGCAGCTTGACCTTGTGCTCGGTCAGCAGGTCGATGTATTGCTTTGTCATGCCCCAATCCCGCCCCAAGCGGTCAAGGCTGTTTACCAGCACCACATCCACCTTTCCGGCAAGAACGGCCTCCGTCAGCTCTTGCAGAGCCGGACGGTCAAGGGTCAATCCAGAGCCATGCTCGGCGGCAACACCAACGATGGTGTACCCGGCCTGTTCCGCATAACGGCGAAGTTTGGCGGCCTGCTGTTCCAAGGAAAAGCTATCGTCGTGAGCGACCCGGCAATAGAAATAGGCTTTCATCGTGTCGTACCTCCTTATACCGCAACCTGTTCCGGGGCGTAGCTGAGTGCTACGCCTTTTCTTGTTTCCATGATAATGTCGGCCTCCGGGATCTTCCGGCGATCCGGCACATCAAAGGCACCGATGCAGTTATAGTGAATAACGACGCGCTGGTTGGTAATGCCGTCCTGCTTTTCAGCGTGGTACACCTCAATGTGGTCGATCAGCTCCGCGACCATGATCGGTTAAATAGCCGTTTTACGACTTGTCTTTATCGGATAACTTTCCGAATATCAGCGCTTGCTCTTTCGCTTTTCACCTTCTTGTGCTACAATAAAGAAAATACAGGCGTCCCCATCATATCCACAACAGTCAACAACGATCGATGAGGAGGTCCCAGACGTGAAGCATCACCGCAGCCTTTTCCGGGCGCTGAGCGCGCTCCTTTGCCTTGTACTCTGCACGCAGCTGACAGCCTGCGGCCAAAAGGATACATTCTCTCCTGCGTCGGGCAAACGCTACGACGACAGTCTCATCACGGAAGCAATCAGCAAAGAGGGCACCTTCACCGACGAATACGACCAGGAATGGGACTATTCCTACCATATCCCGCAGCTTGCAGACGACACAGCGGACGCCGAGTCCATCAACAAAGCGATCATGAATATCCTCAGCAGCGACGCGCAGGCCACGCTGAGCAGCTCCTCCGTAACGAAGATGCCGGAGACTCACTATGCGGATATTTCGTGGCAGAGCCACTGGAACGGCAGCCTTCTGAGCCTTTCCCTGCACCTGACGGGCTGGGCAAGCGACATCGTCAGCTATGAGGTCTATCACTATGATTTTGCAAGCGGCAGGCGGCTGACGAACGCGCAGGTGCTCGACCGCTTCGATGTCAGCAGGGAGGACTTCATTGCTGCCCTGCGCTGTGCGGCGGCGCAGACCTACGACACCGTCTATGCGCCGTGGGGCGTGCCGGAACTCTCACCGGACGACGAAAACTTTGGCCCTATGTGCATTGATCTTGCCTCGGTGCGCGCGTGGACGATCGCAGAGGAAAACTACGAGCTGGACAGCCTGCGTTTCTATCCGGAGCAGGACGGCAGCTTTACCGCCTTCCAGCCCGTCGGCTCACTCGCAGGCGCGGGCCAGTGCTACGAAGAACTGCACGTGCAGCCCGGCGCAAAAGAGCGGCACAGCAGCGCGCCGCAGTCCGAATACGCCTTCGTGACGGCTCACTTGACTGATGACGGTGCAGCGGTTCGCTTTACGCGGCACGAAGACGGCATGTTCGACAGCGAGGAATACCGCCCCTACGTTGGTTTTTCCTACAACACCGACTATCCCATCGCCGCCTGCTACGGCGAGTATCAGGACATTTTTGTCGGCACCTTCGGCAATGGGATGGCTCCCTATGTTTTCCTGCTCACCAAGGGTGGCACAGTGGAGTATGCGGACATTTTCGGCGGCTTTGAAAGCGGCCTTCTCTGCTCCGGCGGCCCGCTCTACGGGCTGCACGACATCGCCCGATTTGAAAACGGCGAGCGCGAGGGCGGGTACGAAGAGGGCTACCAGACCGTGTACGCCGTGGATCAAAACGGTGAGCGCTACGACCTTGCCGGGCGCATCACGCCGATGGCAAACGCCATGCCCTTCCCCGTCACCGGTGATTGGTATGCAGAGGTTCGGCACGGTGTAGATGGCGGCGGCAGCTATACGAGCGGCTACTTCCTCTCTTTCAGCGAAAACGGCTTTACGAGCATTGAAAACTTCATGGAGGATATGGAGGATCTGTCCATTGACTATGGCGGCTACTGCACCTACCTTGGCATGACGGAGCAAGGCATGATCTACTGCTTCAACCTCTACAACAGCAACGACGACGTGCGCGACGGCACATTTCTTCTCGACTTTTACGACAGCGAGAACGACCTTCTGCGCGTCATCTCCATCTCCGGCGTGAACCTCTTCGACGCCCCCGAAGGTAGCTGCACTACCTTCGCCCGAACCTATGGATAAAGCAATACGGAGGGTCAGGAGACCCTCCGTATTGTTCTTTATTCTGCTTTCATGATCACCTTCAGCCGGTGTACGAGCTGGCCCGTTTTGAGTTCCTCCAGATCAATGACCGCGATGCCCAGCTGGGCGGCACGGTGACGGGCGGCTGCGTGGCAGGGTTCGGTCGTAACGATGACCGCCTTGGCACCCTTGCCGCCGAAGCGGTCGCGCAAGATGGCAAGCTCGTTGAGCGCCTCCGTTTTGATGTCGCATGCCTTGCAGCTGAGGAACAGCGGGATCACACCCCGCGCCGCCATCACGTCGATCTCGTTGGAAACGCTGCTGTGACCCACCACATCGTCCCAGCGCACCACGGCGCTGCTGATGACATCGTGAAAAATACCGGAGTCGAGACAGGCCTTGTAGGTATAAAGCTCCAGAACGCTCCCCACATCCCGCAGCCACGCTCTGGTGTTGAGGTCGCGGAAGCGGAAGGACACACGCTCGCCGGGAACGATCGTGAGCGCGCGAATGAAGTCAAGCCGTTCAAGCGCGCGCAGCGCCTCTTCGTTGGCGGTGTTTCGCGTCCCATGCTCGCCCTTCACGGTGTAACCGCCCTCAATGCTGAGGGGCGGGATCTGCCCGTACTCGGAGGGCGACACCCGCTGAATATAAGAGATGATGTTCGGCCATTCCCGCCGAAAGCGCAGAAAGCAGTCGAAAAACAGGTCAAAATCCGGAAGATAGCGGGACAATACGTGGTTGTCCACCCGCCCGGGGAGCAGCGTTCCGCCAGCCATGAGGAAAAAGTCCTCGATGGAATACAGAAGGTCGCAGTGCAGATCGTCTGCGAAGGCCGCGCCGGAAATGTCGTAAAAGCTGTTTTTCTTTCGGGAATAGGTAAAGGCAGGCACGCCCTTTTGCGCAGCAAACATTCCCGCCGCGAACAGGGCGGCGTCACTGCCGCCGAACAACGGAAGGCAGACGGTGCATGAATACCGAACATCATCTCTTATATTCAGCGGGTGTCGCCCTGGCTTGATTCCAGAAAGACCAGCTCCGGCTCCCAGCCGCGCCGCCGGAAAAAGGCGGCCATTTTCTCCTGCCGCGTGCGGTCCCGCACGATCTCACCGGGGCAGAGGTAGACGATGCGCTGCGGGCGGAACATATCCGGCGCCAGAATGTTTTCAATGGCGCGCTCGTCGTATAATTCGATCAAAGTATTCATGCACCGTCTGCCTTCCTTTGTTTTTCACCAGTATACGGTGTTTTTCGCCAAAGCACAATAGGCAACCCGCCTGGCTTGTTGAAAAAAGCCGGGCGGGTATTTTGCAATTTTCTGCTTTCCGCTTGCAGATGTCCTATACCGTCGTTTCTCTCAGTCCTGCAAGGATTTGTAGTAAAGCATGCAGTGGCAGAAGCCCTCGTAGTTTGGGTCGGCGATCTGATCTTTAAACTCCTTGCACATGCACTTGGTTTCCTCGGTGCGCTCCACGCGGCAGGGGCAGTATCCGCCGGTGCGCTTGAGCCCTTCGCGAATGGTCTGAACGATCTCCTGGTCGGGATTGAGTTTGATTTTCATTTCCGATACCTCTTTCCTTGTGATGGCCTCATCATAGCAGGCCGCGCCGCGCCGTTCTGTAACAAAGTCACAGTTTGCCGCATTTATTTCCGCTTTCTCACCGCAAACCGAGAATATGGTCAATAATATGGGGAACGATCTCCACCAGGTCAGGCAGGTAAACGCGCTCGCACCACTGGTGGATCGCCCGACAGCGTGGCCCGAGGTAAAAAACGGGCGCGTTGAGCCGGGCGGCAGACTCAAAGGGAATGTCGTAGATCGAGGCAGGGAGTGACATTAGATTGGTGAGAAGCGCGCGCTCCTGCGCAGGAGCGGTGCAGGTCATATAGCTGCCGTCTCCGATGCCGGTAAAATAAGGGATCACGGAAAGCTGCATGTGGTAGCTGCCTTCAACAACAGCGCGGACTTTTTCCGCAATGTCGCTCCCGTCCGCAGGAAGATAAGCATTGCAGACTGCGGGATAATACGGCGGCGCGATCCCGATGACGACCATCGGCTCTTCCTCGCCGGAGCATTCGAGCACGCGCTGAATGTACTGTATGCTCGCGTTTTGCAGTGTCAACTCGCCCTGCTCGATCTTCTCCCTCAGCAGCTGCGCCTGCGCCGTCTTCCACGCCGGAAAATCGTCATTTTTCGCAGCCGCCATCGCCTCAAGCTCGGAGAGCAGCAGAACGCGCGGCGTGCCGCGCAGCTTTTCCGCTTCGGGCAGGAGCCCGCGCTGCATGGCAAACGCGCAGGCGGATTCATATTTCATCATCACAGATGCGACCGCCTCTTCACAGATCGTCCGAAGGCGCTGGATCGCGCGCTCTGTTGTCTGTCCGCCGCCCAAAAAGAGCAGGTTGACGCACAACGCTGCGAGGGACGGCAGCGACACATCGTAGGTTGTCTTGAGGTCGCACATCTGCTGCACGGCGGGCGGCGCCGAGGACAGGCCGAAGTCCTCGGTAACAAGGTCGGTATTCATGTCGATCCGCGCGGCGATCTCTGCGATCATGTGGGCAGCGTTGAGCCCCTTGAGCGGCTCGCCGCAGTGGGCAAGCTTTCCCTTCGCCACGATCACCGGAAGGACTTTCCCAATGCTGCCGTTATAGAGCATGAACTCCTTGCCCGCCAGCGGCAGCTGCGGCTCCAGAATGAGAGACGCAAGATAGTCGATGCCAAAGCGCTCTTTCAGATGCAGCAGCACATCGACCGCGCCGCGCATCCCGGCGGAGACATTTTCCTCGTCGCAGACAGCAACAAAGGCAACGCCTGTCTCCGCGTCCTCGGGCAGCGTCAGAAGGCGATAAAGGCCGATGGCAAGCCCGCCTTTCATGTCGGCCGTTGCGCGTCCGGGCAGCCAGTCGCCGCTGGCAAGCTCCTGCTGCAAGCGTTCGTCGCCAAGCTTTCGTCTCAGCATTTCCTCGCGCAGCGCGTCCGGATCCAACGCAAGCGGCTTGAGCTCACCGTAGCAGTCGGTCTCGACCGCATCGTAATGGCCGGTCATCACCAGCACCTTGCGGCTTTTCCCCTCTTTGAGCGCCCAGACAACGCGGCGGCCGAGAAAATCTCCCGTGTCGCACAGCCCCCAGTGATCCGGATGGGCGGCAAAGTACGCGTCGCTTTCAAAGTACTCGGCAATTTTCTCCGCTGCGCGTTCCTCCTGTCTTGTTCCGGTATCGCTCTGCACCGAAACAAGATCCTTCATGATACTGAGAATGTTGATTTCTTTGGGTTGCATCGATCGCACCTCCGCATCAGCCTCCCTGCGTCTTTTGCGCCGGCATCGGCGCGAAAGACGGGCAAAAATAATGAAAAGCATCAGGAACCAGACGGTCTCTTATTGCCTCCATTATGCGCACAGTGTCAGTAAAATTGCAATATCATTTTGCTTTTTCCCAAAACGCACATCAAGAATGTTTGAATTGACATACGCCGCAAAATTTTTTATACTGGCTTTGAAGTATTCTTCAAAATGATTACCATCATCAGACGGGAAAGGATTGGTATTATGCCAAACTATATCATCGCCACATCTTCCACCTCTGATCTCACGAGGGACTATCTGGAAAAGCACAGCATTCCCTTCATCAGCTACAGCTACACGATCGGCGACAAGCTGTATGAGGACGACTGCCGCGAGGAATCGCGCGCTGCCGTATATCAGGGCATGCGCAACAACGGAGATCTGCTCAAGACCTCCATGATCAACGAATATATCTACTGCGACTTCTTCGATTCCCTGCTCGATACCGGCAAGGACGTCATCTTCCTCGATATGTCCAAGAAGATGTCCGTATCCTATGAAAAGGCGCTGCTCGGCGCGCAGATGGCGCGCGAAAAGCACCCCGACCGCAAGATCTATGTGATGGACACGCTCTGCATCTCCGGCGGCCTCGGCCTTCTGGTCGAGAGCATGGTCGCGCGCATGGAAGAGGGCATGGACTATGACGAGGTCATTGCGTGGGGCGAAGCGCACAAGCTCAAGATCGCCCACCGCTTCACCGTGGACGATCTCAACTACCTCAAGGCCGGCGGCCGCGTTTCCAACGCCTCGGCGCTGGTCGGCTCTCTCCTCTCGGTCAAGCCCGTTCTGTACGTGCCCGATGGCGGCACGCTCGACGTTGCCAAGAAGGTACGCGGCAGAAAGGCTGCGCTCGCAGAGATCCTGCGCGGCATTAAAGACGACCTCAAAGAGGTCGACACCAAGGGCCTTACGATGCATATTCTCAATGCCGACTGCCTTGCCGACGCCGAGCACGTGCGCGATGAAGTTCGCGCCGCGTTCCCGGACATGGGCGAGATCACCATCAGCAACCTCGGCGTTGTCATCGGCGCGCACTGCGGCCCTGGCCTTCTCACGGTCTTCTACTTCTGCAACGGCAGAAAGCCGTAAGTAAAAAAAACTGTATCCCCAAAATGACAAAAAGAGGGCTTTCACGGTGTCGTGAAAGCCCTCAACAATTTAATGATACCCCAACATTGCATAGAAGTCAATCGTCTCTTGCACGTGCAAGCATCATTTCATTGTTATGCCCAATTATTTGCAGGAAAGCTTGTTCCTTCCTTGCATTGATTTTCAGGTCGCTCCGTGCTATCTTATAGATACAGAAAGGAAGCAACCAACCCGACCGAACAGCAAGTCCCTTTCAAATCCCCGAAAGCGAGGTTAAATTGATGTTAGAGCCCAAGAATACGTGATGAGCCTTGACGATTCCCGGTTATCCGTCAAGGCTCATCTATTTTTTTGCCCAATTCGTCCTGCGAGGGACTTTATCTCACCTCGGATCGTTTCTGATCCGGGGCTTTTTTATTGGAGTGTTCCTTTTTCCGCTTCATAGGCAGAGCGCAGGCGATCCACCGTCTCGCGGCTCGGAAAGACGCGCTCCCCAAGCTGCTGAACGGGCATGACGCCCATGAGGGAGTTGGTAACGAAGCACTCATCAAAGTTCTCCAGCTCGCGCGGGTCGATCTCCCCCTCCTCCACGCGATAGCGCTCGAGAAGATACGATCGCAGCACGCCGGGCAGCAGCCCGCAGGAAAGCGCCGGGGTATAGATCCGCCCGCTGGAAACGAGGAAGAGGTTACTCACCGTTCCCTCAGCGAGCTTTCCCCGCGTGTTGAGGAAAATGCGCTCGTCCATTCCGGCAGCAGCGGCAGCGCGATGCTCCAGGATGCAGTCGCCATAGTTGAGCGTCTTATGTCCCGTGAGGGGGGAGGTCTCATTCCGCCGCACGGCGCTGAAGTCCATGCGAAAGCCGCGCGCGTAGCGCGCCGGGCCATAGGGGTTGGGACGCAGGCGCATCACAAGGTTTTCCTGCGTCAGCAGAATTTTGCAGGCGCTGTGCTCCGGGCAGTTTTCGCCGATCCATTCTGCCGCACGCTCCATCGTCAATCCGCGCTCAGCAAGATCGCCCAGCCCCAGAAACTGCGCCGAACGCCCAAGGCGCGCGAGGTGCCGGGAGAGAAGGATCCCCTTCCCCCACTCCACCGCGATGGTCTCAAACGCGCCAAGGCCAAACTGAACGCCGTCGTCCATCGTCATCATCTGTGTCATTGCAGCGCCTCCAGCACGGCCTTCGCCTTTTGCAGCGTTTCCTCGTACTCAAATTCCAGATCCGACTCCGAGGTGATGCCGCCGCCCACGCCCAGGTGGTAGCGTCCGTCGCGGTGGAGCGCGGTGCGGATAACGATGTTCAGGTCGCACTCCCCGTCCAGTGTCAGGTAACCGATGGAGCCGGTGTACAGCCCGCGCTTGCCGTGCTCCAGCTCGTCGATGATCTCCATGGCGCGGTACTTGGGCGCGCCCGTGATGGAGCCGCCGGGGAAGGCCGCACGCAGAAGATCGGTCACGTCGCTCCCCTGCGCCAGCTCGCCGCGGATGTTGGACACCAGATGGAAGACCGTTGCGTAGGTCTCCACAGTGAACAGCTCCGTCACCTCCACGCTGCCCGGACGGCAGACGCGGTTGAGGTCGTTGCGCTCAAGATCCACGATCATCAGAAGCTCGCTCTTGTCCTTTTCCGACTGCTCAAGTTCCCGACGCAGCGCCTCGTCTTCTTCCGGCGTCTCTCCGCGCTTGCGCGTGCCCTTGATGGGACGTGTTTCCACCACGCCGTCGCGCAAACGCAGGAAGCGCTCCGGCGAGGCGCAGATGATCTGGTGATCGCCGCAGTCAAGATAGCCGCCGAAGGGCGAGGGATTGTGCGTGCGCAGATGCTCAAAGACCGCGAGTGGCTCGCGGTCGCTCATAACGTCCAGCCGCTGGGTCATGTTGGCAATATAAATGTCGCCCTCGATGATGTAACGGATTATGCGATCCACCGCCGCCTTGTATTCTTCCTTTTCAAAGTTGGGGCGGACGGTGATGGGCTTTGTCGCGTGCGCGTCGGGCAGGGCCGGGAAGCCCTTTTCCATTCCGCGTTCGATGTTCCGACGGAAGCGCGCGAGCAATTCAAGCGCGTCCTCGGTCCGGCCGCAGGCGGAGAGCCACACGCGCTTTTCATGGCAATCCTCGATGAGCAGTAAGTCATAGAACACCACCCGCGCCTGCGGGATCGGCTCGACGTCCTGCTCAGCGGAGGGAACACCCATGTGCTCGCGCCCGTAATCATAGGAAAAATAGCCGATGGCGCCGGAAACGATGGGCAGCTCCGTCTCGTTCTCGTCGCGGTTCAGCCGGAGAAATTCTCCCAGCCGCGTTTCAAAGTCCGTGTCCGGGCGGGCAACATCGTCCTCGGTGAAACTGCCGTCCTGCTCCTTCACGAGCGTCTTATAGGGGCGCAGCCCCAGGATCGACCATCGCCCCAGCTCGTTGACGAGAGAGGAATCCAGAAAGGCGCAGTCCGGTTCCTTCGCCGCCAGGCGGAAAACCTCCGACGCGGGAACGTATCGCTCCAATGCTACGGTGACGCGCTTCATGCCGACACCCCCTTTTCCTCCGCCATGCGGCAGAAATTCTCCAGCATCTCGTGGCCGTACTCGGTCAGCACCGCCTCGGGGTGGAACTGCACGCCATACATCGGAAGCGTCCGGTGCGAGAGCGCCATCACCGTGCCGTCATCTGCAACGCAGTCCACCTGATAGTCTGCGGGAAGGGTATCCTCGCGCACCACCAGCGAATGGTAGCGCGTCACGTTGAATTCCTCCGGCAGGCCCGCAAAAAGCCCCGTGCCATGGTGATGCACCCGCGTCACCTTGCCGTGCATGGGACGAGCGCCCTTTTCCACCGTGGCGCCCGCGCAGTGACCCAGCACCTGATGGCCCAGGCACACGCCGAGCAGCGGCACCCTGCCCTGAAAGCGCTTCACCGTTTCTACGCACAGCGCCGCGTCCCACGGGCGCTTCGGCCCCGGCGAGAGCACGATCCCCTGGGGGTTCAGCGCCTCGATCTCCTCCGGGGTGCTCTCGTCCGACCGCCGGACCACAATGTCCCGGCCCAGCTCCTCAAAGTGCGCATACACCTCGCCGGGTACCTCAAAGGGCGCATAATCCCACTGATAAAACTCCCGCATGGACTTGAGGGCCTCCTCCCCCAGAGGCTCGCCATGGGCGCTGGCCTTGCCCTGCTTAGCTGTGCCATAGCCTATCTCGGTGTTCACGATTATGAGAGAGGGATGTTCGGTGTCCGCCTTAGCATTGTCGAGAGCGGCCTGTATAGCGTCCATATTCTCGCCGGAGGCTACTTCCTGTACCTGCCAGCCGTAAGCCTCAAACCTCGCCTTCACGTTCTCGCCAAAGGTGGACTCTATGCGGCCCTCTATGGTTATATGGTTGCGGTCGTAGATCAGTATCAGCTTGCCGAG
>OQWM01002773.1_pt1 | contig 11831 bp, 21 predicted proteins | sample 1691531 | NCBI WGS metagenome assembly OQWM01 (sample SAMN03418257, study PRJEB22391) | human gut metagenome | biome: human-gut; feature: organic feature; material: feces | host: Homo sapiens | place: Tanzania | collected 2013-01 | reverse complement strand
TTATGCCGTTGTCGGCTTGATGGATTGTGAATACGTCTTTCATTTGATACCTTCTTCTATGTAAGGGCTGGTTGTGTCGAGAAGTTGGGCGGTGTGCTCGTTGTAAGGAATGCAATAACGGTAAACACCGTTCATACAAACATAAGGGAAATCACCATATTTTTCTTGGTGGTGAGAAAATATATTTATCCTCCATTGTTCATCTACGCCATCCCTTACCAACACCTTGTCGAACGGCTTGAACGGACACGTGGGCTTTACCGGCTCTACTTGCTCTACTTGCAGTGTCTCGGGGTTGTACTTGCCGTTGAACGCTCTTTCTGCTTTTTCAACAAACTGCTCACGTTCTTCTTCCGTCGCTTTTCTGAATAGAAGTGTATCACAAACTTCTTTTTCGCCTGTATTATTGTCGCAATACAGATTGATAGTGGTATTGAACTCGGTGTAAGTGTCATTAGCCCAGCCATCAAAGACAGCAGCCATACCACCACCATTTTTTACTACCACGTCCCCTCGTTTGAAAAATTTGCTCCAGTCAGTCATTTCTGAGGATGGGAAGAGAAGGCATTGTGATTGCGAATATCCGGAATAAAAAATTCCATTCTCCGTAAAAGTATTGAAAATGTTATCTCCGTTGTTAGTCTTGGAAAAAACAGCAATACCATCGCTTTTACTTACGCATAACTCGACTTCCCCAAACAGTGGACTGTACATCTTCATCCCTTTTGGGCAGTCCTTCAGTATCTCTGCTATGTTAATATTATCTTTCATTGTTAAAATCTTTGTTGTAACACATTTCCATGAATTCTATTTTCTCTTGCAGGTTTTTCATTACCTCCTTGAGATATGCTATTCTGTACAGCTGGGCATACTCTGACGCATTGACGGTAATCTTGAACACGTCTGCCGTGGCCAGGTTACGGATGTGCCGTTGGTCTTTCTTCGTCAGTTCCATGCTGCGTGACTGATTCTAATTGTCTGCAAATCTGCTTGTACACCAACTCGCACCATTCGTCGGCAGGCTTGCCGTTTAGGCTGTCAGCATACTTTTTGATGATATCCAGAGCCTGATATGCGCCAACGTAAGCACTATTTATATTGCTCTGATATATCTGGTCTTCTGTCACTCCACCCAGAAGGTGTATAATCCATGTCTTGAATTTCTTCATAGTTACAAATCTTTATATATGATTCGAGGATTTACTTTGATGTTGTTTATAGGGGTATCTTCCTTGAAGTACTCCCATGAGGTGTATTCTTCTTTCATTACTCTGTTGTTTTTATCGTTTTTTTACCTGTTCGTACACTTTCACAATAGTAGCATCGTCTACATCGTCCTTGTCAAGGTTGTACACAAAGAACAGCTCTTTAGTAAGAGCGGTTACTCTGTATCGGCTGGAAAGCAGAGATATGCCTCGCAGCGTACCAGTAGTGCGCCAAACATCGATGACTTCACGCACGTAGGCGATGAAGTTCTGCGTCTGCTTGTCGTGGACGACGTCCGATGTTAACGTGTTGTCTTCCTCGGTTCTGCCGTCAAACAGCACCTCTACATCGTCAATACTCAATCCTGCCTTTCTAAGCCGCTTACTGTAAGTACGCATTATACCGCACAACTGCTTGATGATTTCCACGCTATACCTTGCGCCTTCCAGACGGTTACATTTTTCATTCAGCTCGTCGTATTGTTTCTTCATGCGCTTGTATTCGCCCTCAATGACGCTTGTCTTATTCTTGTCTTCCATTCGTGCGAGCATATTGCGATAGAGCACGTCCTTCTGCTCGATAAGCTTGTTCAGACGTTCGTTCTCTTTTTTCAATTCGTCACGCTCCGTCACTACCTTGTCGTAGTTGCGCAGTATTATACGTGCCTGTTCTGTAGGCGAGAGGTCTTTGTTGAATGTTGTCATAGTTGTATGTTTTAGTTGCGTAGAATATGTACTTTTACGAGCTTGTGAACAGCCCGAGGCTGCGACTTGTGGAAGTCTTCTATAAAGCGTCGTTCGAGGTCGTCGTGAAATATTGGGCGGTCCGACTTGGGAATGAGGATTTCAGCACGGACTCGCTGACCGTTGTCGAACGTGAGGATTGCTGTGCGCTGCTCACGAGGCATAAATGGATTGTGATTCATCTTGCACTCCTTTCTGCTTCGACAGCGCATGAGAACTGTTCTACTTGCTGCTGTAGCTCCATCTGCGCCTTGTTCGCCTTGTCGCGTTCGGCTCTCGCTTCCGCAATGCACACGTAGCTCACCGACGTTGCCGCTATCAGCACAGCGCCTATGCACACCCACGGCAGCTTATGCACAAACTCGTTCACTTCACGGCACACGCCCTTTACGAATGCCCAGCCGTACCTTACTGCGTAGATGCCAGCCTCCCTGGTCGTGGCATTATCTACAAAATCAATTCTCGTTACAGTCATATTTCCTCTTTTTTTAGTTATTATTTTCTAAGTGATTTCCCCTTGAACGTCACACACTTGGTGATAGCCTTTAGCCTGTCTATCGTACGTTCTCCGTATTTCTCCTCCAAGTGCGGAATGTCAAGGTTCGTTGTCAGGATCAGGAGCTTGCCCTTTATCTCAGCCAAGTCGCACAACTCCATGAAAGGTATGCGCTTGTTGCCGTAGCTGTTCGCCACATTCTCTGTCCCTACATCATCTATATATATAATGTGTTTGCTCAGAATGGCGTCTGGCTGCGACACGAGGTCTTGTGCCCGGTATATGCTCACAACCTTTCGGCACGCCGTGTTGATAAGTATCGGTATTATGCGCATGCCTATCAGTGATTTCCCGAGTCCGCACCCTCCGTTTATCAGCAGCCCTCGGCCTTTGTTGTCCTCCAGCCACTCCACCACGGGTCTGTAGTTCTCCTCGTTCCACACTCCCTTTCCTGTGAAGTAGTCCAGCCCGGCTCTTAGCCTTGCCTCAGCGTTCACTACCTTTATTCTCACCCTGTCGGGTTCGGCAGGATAGCCCGTGTCTCTCAGGCTCTCCACCATTTGCTTGAAATTGAAGTTCATCTACCATGTTCCTTTATCATAGTCCATCTGTTCCGAATGCAGCACGGTTCCGTCTGTGTGCATGCGCTGCTCAGAAGTGCTCTTGCCGTAGTTGTTCCGCTTCCAGGTAGCCAACCTTCGGGCTATCTCGAACGTCTTCTGCTTCTCCCAATGCATCTTCGTGCCACCCTCGTTCACCTGCGCCCAATGGTTATAAAACTCTTCTATCAAGTTTTCTCCATACTTCTCAACGAAAGGCTTTAATGACTCGTGAAATTCTTCCTTACGTTCTTCGAGCGTCTTTTGGGGCAAGCATTTCTTGTTAATCTCCTGTTTACTTGTTGTTAACCTACTGTTAACCGAACTATTTTCTTCAGTGCTTGTAACACGCTTATAATAAGCTATTTGAGGTATGTAAATGTACGTTCTTTTTTGTTCACTTGCTGTTAACCTATTGTTTACTTGCTGTTTACTTCGTAATTCTATAGCTCCCAAACTCGCAAGTCGTATCACGTACTTATACAACATTGTTCGCGAGCGATTCAAAGCTTTAGCCATGTCCGCATAAGAAGCATCTACATATCCCTCATCGTTTGCTTTATATATAAGGTAGAAGAGCGTTAGGGTTGTAGGTACATCACCTATCTTCCTAAAGCAAGCCCCAATGTCAGCCATATTTAGAAGCTTTTGTTAGACATCTTTTTCTTATGTTCGTTTACGGACGGTAATGGTCCTTTACAAGGTAAAAATCCTTCTTTTATTAGAAGACTTTTATAAAGTTTTACGGCTAAAGACGATAGCCTGACCTCTATTGCAACCTCTTCGTCTGATATTAAAGTTACACCATCTTCATCCGTACTTTTTGCGAAGCACAGCCATATTTTGATAGCCGTCCAGTCGAACTCCAGTAATCTATTTGGTATTTCCATAATCTTATATTATTTACAGCTTCTTCAGATTATACCCGGTCACCGTATTAAACCACCGACCTTGCCACTCTCTTGCCACTCTCTTGCGTCAATGCTTATGTCGCATCCCACAGCGTCACCATTGCCAAGCTGGTTCACAACGTCCACTTGCGCTCCTCTAAACGTCACTACCACATTCTTCGGATATTGCAAGCTCGCCACATGCCCTATCACTACGTCACGTTCTCTCCATTCTCTGCCCGACTGGCTTATGCCGCTCTTCTCGGGCAGAATCTTTATTATCGGTCCTTCAATATGTATCATATCAATTCAAAATTTATTAATTCAAAATCGGCAAAGCCGACCAATTCAACATTCAACACTCCCTACACCCATCCTGCGCCACCGCTCGCCAGCTCTGCCTTTGCGCTTCTCAGTCCCCTCTCGTCGTCCTTGTCCGGTATTATCACCTCGCTCATTGACGCATAGTCTAAGAAGTTCCTTATCACGCTCGACATTTCTGCCGTAGTCAGGTAACACAGCGGTTTCGGCTTCTTACCGTCCTCCGCCAGGAAGATATGCGGACACACGTCCTGCTGTATCGTCCGTAGCACACTGTAGAAAGTCTCACCCTGCTTGTATCCGTAGTAACTGATGATGAAGTTCAGATAAGCCATCTGCTTGTTCGTAGCCACCTCTCTGTGCTTCACTATGTCTATCGCATACCCGCAGTCGCGAGCCTTGTCTATCTCTCTCATAGCAGCCATATACTGCCTCGGGTCGTTCAGCCTCTCAAAAGTCGCCATACCCCCTTACCCCCTTTCAAATTATTTCATTCTTAATGCGTAAAAATGATGCCATCATAACGTTGCCATTCTTCAAGCAACTTCCTCTGAAGCTCTCTTTTGACTTCGTTTAAGCATTTCTGCTTCCACTTTGTGTAGCGTCCTTTTACAACAAATTCGCTATAAGGGATTACCAACAATCCGCTTGTCGTATGTCGCTCATGACGCTCAACGTACTTCGCTGCCTTCTTTATCTTCCTCGGTACTCTCATGAAGCAAATCGTTTTTAAAGTTCATCAAATTCTTTTTGCAAACGCTTCTGGGTATCCTTTATTAAACCGCGAAGCTTATCCCTAAACTCCTTGTCATTCTTTACAAGAATACTAACGTTCCTGTCTAACGCTTCATGCGGCCCACCATTATCAAACATATAGACAAGGTTTACACAAACATCTAAGGACTCAGCCAAATAATATGCTTTTTTGAATACTACTATTTCCATATTTCTCCTTCCTTACATTAATACTATTTCCAACCCTTGCTGCGCCACCCATGTAGCGACACCCGTCTGTCCCGCCACCGCCAGCTCCGCATGTTCCTTGTCCAGATGTCTTCCGCTCGCATGAATCAGCGTTATCGTTCTCGCTGTCTTGTCCGCCTCGCACATCTTCAAGTACTCTATGCAGTGCTTCAGACTCATGTGGCTCAGCCTTATTCTGTCCGCTTGCGATGCTACCGTGCGTCCCTCTCTCACAGCCTCGTCCAGAATGTCGTCCTGGTAGTTAGCCTCAATGAGATAATGCGTCACGCCTTTCACCACTTGATGCAGGTTCCAGCAGTCGGTTGCGAACATCAGCGTCCCCATTTCCGGGTGATGCACGAGATAAGCGAAGCATTCCACGTCATGCTCAACACTCAGCGGCGTCACAGCGAAGTCTCCCAGATGATATGTCTTGCCGTGCTCCACGGCAGTCACGCCATATCTGTTCTTCTCCTTCACCGCCGACGTACTCAGCACGTCTATCCCGGCACTGGTAAACTCACGCACATACTTGCAATGGTCTCCGTGTTCGTGTGAGACTATCATGCCACGTGCACGACTTCTTTTCAGACCGCCAATGTCCTGATATTCTCTCAGATGGCAGCCAGCCTCAATAAGAAGCTGGTCACCATTCTCCGCTTCGAGCAGATAGCCGTTGCCCTTACTCGAACTGCCTACGATGCGTAGTTCCATTACTCAAACGGATTGTCGTCGTCTGCATCACCCAAAGGCTTAGAGGGGCTTAGAGAGGCTTCAGAAGGCTTATTATCTGTGCCAGTGCCGATAATCTCGCCCGTCTTAGCGTCCACGGTGATCACCTTCTTACTCTCAGCAAACTCGGTGTCACGATGTTCCTCAGCAGTCTCCACCTCGTCCACACTCATGGCGTTCTGCATTTCGATGCTCAGGTAGCCGTACTTCGACAGCAGTCTGCGCAACACCGTCTTCGTTGCCATATCGTTGAAGTTGCCGTACCAGCCCACTGAGTTACCCGGGCCTTGCTTAGCCTGCTTCTCGGCCAGCTCAGCCAGCTCCTCGTTCGACATCTTGCAGCTCTTCATCGTTGCCGAATACTTCTTGCAGTACGATGCCATATCGTCGATGCTCATGTACATCATCTTCTTAAAGCCGTTAGTCAGCTCGAAGTATGCGAAGTAGCCTACAGGCTTGTCCGAAATCTTCTCACCGTCAAGGTGCAGCTCACCCGTAATCTTGTCGTAGCCCTGATATTCACCCTCATACACCACGTCGGCATTGATATTTTTGTACAGTCCGCTGCGGATAGCCAACTGATACAAGCCTTTGTAGCCGATTATCATTGTCGGAGTCTTGCCGTAAGGCACGATGTAGGCATATCCTAACTGTTTGTTCAGTGGCAGTTTCAATGATGCTGCCTTCATCGCCTCCGCCATGAGCAACTTCGGCTCACAAGCCAGCAGCTTGTCGTCACCCGTCACCAGCTCCATGAGCGAAGCCGCGAACGTACATGCGTTCTCCTTCAACACGTTCTTCAACTGCTGCTGATAGTAACCGCCTTCGGCTACCTTCTTAAAGTCCTTTACCGCCAACTGCTTGGCTGTCAACTGTGGCTGCTTCGCCACTGCTGTTGTCATTGTCTGTGTCATTTTTCTATGTATTTAATCAGTTCTTCTTTTGTCTTGAAAGCGTGCTCCTCCTTTATTGGAGGAAACACACAAAATCTGTATTGTACGAAAGGCTTCGACTTGCCCAACACCTGCACCTCTATCCCGGTTATCTTGCTGCACTGTGCCCGATACCCGTCGAGAAACCATACGGTATCTCCGATGCTATACTTCGTCTCTATTTTCATAGCCTATCACTATGTCTTCGTCCTCCGTCACCGTCAGCCTTATCTGCTGACCTCCGTCATACAACGGCTCCAGCACCGTCTCGGCATTGTCTATCACGCAAGGCACGTCCACCCCGTAGTATCCCTTCAGCGTGCTCGTTATGTCGAGACCTGCGTTTATCTTCGCTGCCGTGTTCAAGTCAGAGTAGGGCACACCGTACACCGAGCACTCACACCATGGCTTGTCCGTACCGTCGAGCTGCCGTCTGAACATCTTCCACCTTACCAGCTTGAACCGTCTGTTCACGTTCTCTTCAAGCACCTCACACGAGCGCTTCTGAAAGTCGCTTGCTGCCTTTATCTTCTCGTCCAGGCTGTCTATCTGCTCCTTCCATTGCGCACGGTCTTCCTGTAGACCGACCATCTGTGCGTTTACCTTCTCCCATTGTTCCCTTACAGCAAGTCGTGACGCGAGCACTTCTCTCTCCGACTCCAAGTCTTTCAGCTTCTTTTCCAAGTCCGCCTTCAACTTCTTGTCTTCCTCGCTCATACCCTCGTCAGCCGGCTTATCCTGCTCAGCCTCTATCTTCTTTATACGGTCGCACACCTGCTTGTACTCGGGCTTCTCTGCAAGCAAGGTCTCTACGCTCACCTTCTCCTGTTCTTTCTTCGTCTGTTCCTCAAGAGCCTTTCGGGCTTCTTCCAGAGCAGTCTCAGCCTTGTCGAGCTGTGTCTGCGTTTCCTTCTGCTCCGTCTTGAAGTATTCAGTGGTCTCCTCACACTTCTTCACTTCCTCCTTTATCTTGGCAGCGTCATTGCCCAGCTCCTTGAGGTCGGCAGCCTGACTGTTGAGGAATGCTTTCTTCGATTCCTCCATTATCTTCTGCACCTGGTCTTCCGGCAAAGGCTGCTTGCAGGTAGGGCAAAAGGCGTCGTCCTCGTTCCATTCCCACGTTCTTGCCTTTATGAGCTTCCACTTCTCTTTGCCGTCGGCTTTCTCCGCGTCAAGTTCGTTCATACGTGCGTTGCATTTTTCCAATGCTCCATCAAACGACTTCAACTTCTGTTTCAAGTCTTCGATATTCTGCTCCGCTTCCGCTACAGCCTTCTTGCATGCCGTCTTGGCTTCGGCGTTCGCCTTTATTATCTCACCCAACTTGCGTTGCGCCGATTCTTCCATGATGCGTTTGCGCTTATGGTCAAGATTCAGAGTGCTTATATTCTGATACTTACGTATAAAGTCTGCACCGCCGTTGTCTATGGTGTTGAGATTCTTGCGTGTTTCAGTTATCTCCTTCCGCTTCTCCAAATTCTGCTTCTCTAATGCAACCCAGTCCTCAGCTTTCGGCAACACGTTTTTCAAGGCTTCAAGTCTCACGGGCACCTCGTCCAGACTCTTCTGCACTTCCTTACGCTTGTAGTTCAAGTGCTTCAGTATCTTGTCGACATCGTCCTTCTCAAGCAGTTCCTTGATAGCGTCATACTTCTTGTCGCCACCCGTCACGTCTTCCACGCTCGGAACGCCGAACATTTCGTTCAGCCTCTTGCGCTGCTCGCTCCAGTCCATCTGAGTGAAGCTGTATGGCGATGAGCACAGACGGAACACTTCTTCAGGACAAATGGCGTCAACGACCTTCTTGAAGTCTCCTGCCGTCTCTACCTCTCCGTCTACCTTATATGTGTAGTTGTTCGTCACGCTGCCGTCGTCCTTACGGGTCTCGGTCAGTGTACGTGTCAGCATGTAGCACGTCAAGCCTTCCTGCTCGTTCTGTACGCTGAGCGAAATCTCCACCGAGTGCGCCACGTCCTCAATCTCCCTGCCGTCCTTGTCCTTTGTCTTGATGCCGAACTTGGTGGCTCCAGACTGGTTCGTGCCGAACAGCACCCAACTGATAGCGTCTGCTATCGTCGACTTGCCTATTCCGTTACGACCCTTTATCACATTGATATTGTCGCCCAGCACGATTTCCTTATTCTCTACACCCTTGAAATATCGCAGGCATATCTTGTCTATCAATATCTTCTTCATATTGTATTATAGTTTTGAGTCCTTCAAATATACCGTCACACCGTTCAGCGTCTTAAAGTAGTTTATCTCGCCGTCCTTCAACAGCTCGTTCATTATCTTCTTCAAGTCAGCCTGCACAGCGTTCTTAAGTTCCACATAGCCAACGCCCATCGGTCTCTTCGAGTCGTCCGGCATCAGCTCACGTATCTTGTCCAATACATATTCCTTGTTCATGTTATATTTTGTTTTATAGTTTCGTAGTAAAATGCTGTTCTATTCTCACGAACCGAACAGATGGTTGTTAATCAAAAACATACGTAGCAGCCGCCGCTGCAAAGATTTTTACATCAATAACCTAAAAACTTGAATTTATATATGAGCAAAATATCCTATGTGTTACTTCTCATTTCCCTTACCTCGCCCTCATAGTGTTCTATGAGCCTTTCAAGCTCCCAGTTCGACCATTTCTTCGCCTCGTGCTTCCTTGCTTCAAGCAGCGTTACTCTCTGTTCGCCAATCTTCCTTATCAATCCTTGGCGATAGTCAAGGATATTGCCATCCTTGAAGCGGTTACAAAAACGGCACTGCGCCGAACAGTTGTCTTCCGAATATCTCAGAGCCATATTGGTTCGCGATATGTAGTGTCCGCAGTCAGCCTGCTCAAAGGGCAACACCCTCCCGCAACTCACACATCGGAAATACTCATATCCATACTCCTTTGAGTCCCGAAGTCTGATGAACATCGAAAATACCTTGTCAAGCTTTGCCTTAAGCGACGTGGTACTTCTCCATTTGCCCGTCCTTGCAGCCTTGCCCCAAGTCCCGGACTTTTCCTTGTCTTTCTTTTTCTTCCAGAACATACTTAGTATATCTCCTCCCTCCTGCCCATGTCGGCAGAACGTTGTTTAATCTTCAAGTTAAGGCAGTGTATCCGCCTCATACGCCACTCAAACAACTCTATCGGACAGGCCGTATCAGTATTGAGCAGCTTATATATCGCATCTACCTTATCCTGGTAGGTCTGCGTCGAGAAAAGTTGCAGCATATAGCGTCAGTTTTAGATTTCTGAAAAACTGCCCTATGCTCACGCACCAGGCAGACATTATTTAACGATTAGTTAGAACATGAAAAATCATGTGAGTGGTCGCTTCCACGTCGTTTAAACAAATTGCATTAATATCTGATTTCAGCTAATCCTTTCTACTGTTCGTACACAGGCACACTGACATTCCTGCCTCCGAACTCATCCAACGCCATCTTGCGTATCTTCTCAGCCATATCACTCTTCGAACGGTATGCAAGAGCGTTGTACACCATACTCTGGGCACACTCAAATCGTGACATCAATACCGAAATCTTGTTTCTCGGTACAATTATTTTCTTTTTTCTAACCAGCTTTGCCATATTTTTTGTAAATTTGTGTCGTTAAAAACCATATAAAACGTTATCTGTAACGTTTTCGTGTGCAAATGTACAATAGTTTAGACAAATGACCAAGAAAACGTAACAGAAAAGCGTTACAATTTAGATATTTTCACATACGTATACATCAATAAACTGTTTTACACTATGACAACTATCATTGAACGCCTCGAAGCCGTCCGCCGACACTACGACTTGTCAGGACGCGGACTTGCTGACCGTCTTGGACAGCGTCCATCCACCGTCACAAACTATTTAAACGGCACCCAAGCCCCTAAACTGGAGTTCATCGAGAATATCCTCCGCCTCTTCCCCGAAGTCTCGGCAGAATGGCTCATACGAGGCCAGGGCAGTATGCTTATCGTTGACCAGCCCGACGTAGCCGAACTAAAAAAACGTTACGAGACCGAACTCCTCGTCAAGGAAGGCATCATCAAGGAACTTCGCTCCATTATTTTAGAGAAGAATCAAGACAAGCAGTCCCTCGACCGCCAGCAACTTGTAGGCTGATACCACTTCGTCCTAAAAGGCAGTGATAGTACAAAAAAAACAGGCATCTGTTCTCACGAATAGGTGCCTGTTTTTAGATTCACTCTTGAATCCGACTGAAATTAAGATTTCCGAGTATGAAATAAAAGTTTATCGAGTTCTTTTTATTATCTATCTATCTATATTCATAATCTAAAGGTTAAAAAGAGCCACAGAAGGCTTGAGGATTAGAGCAGACTCTCCCCTTATAGAGGACTTTGAAATCCGTCTATAAGTGAGAGTCCGTATAACGATGAGCCCCGTCAGGAATCAGACCGTCACCACCACTTGCCAGCTAACGACAGTCAGTGTATGGAGCTTTCGGTGTTGCTACCGTCCTTCCCGCGTCTTCTCCAATCAACTCTTGCGCTTCTGCCCCGGGTCCCACTTGCAGTGTTTGTTTCAAGTCGAAATGATGCGTGGTGTATTTAGCCGTCCTTTACACTCCGACCATGAATGGGGACAAAAAGAGAAGAGTCCCCATTCGCCGTTCGCTCACACTCCGAACTTTGAATGAGGACTCCCTGTATATAAGAGGAATCTTATCTGTAATGTTGTTATCAGCGTGTGATTTCTAATAAGCGATACAAAGATACGCAAAGTTGGGCAATCGTCCAAATCTTCGTTTGCATCTGTTAACGCATCATAAAACCACCACGTTGTAAAATATTTTATAAAATAGTTTTTGTATTACCAAAAAATTACCTACCTTTGCATTGAAACGCCGAGAACACTGGTTATCAGATACCTATAGCATCATGCATATAATCCCATGCGGGTCACATCGGAACAAAACAACGTCAAAGAGGATTCTACTTCGGTAG
>OQWM01002770.1_pt1 | contig 11834 bp, 11 predicted proteins | sample 1691531 | NCBI WGS metagenome assembly OQWM01 (sample SAMN03418257, study PRJEB22391) | human gut metagenome | biome: human-gut; feature: organic feature; material: feces | host: Homo sapiens | place: Tanzania | collected 2013-01 | reverse complement strand
TATCACACAGAAGCTCCGATGATTTAACTTCCTCAAACGACGAATTTAATTTAAGCCCTTGAAAACCATCCGGTTCATTTTGAAAAGCAAAAACTGGTGAACAGGTAAACAGTAAGGCTAAGACCATTGCTAAAAAACGCATAACTTACAACCTCCTTTGCGATATGTTCTCTAATTACTCTTCTCTGTCTATATTATACACTGATTCCAATTAAAAAATCAATACTGATAAAAATGTACCAAACACAAAAAACTCCTGCTGCAGATTGAATTACTTAATCCACAACAGGAGTTTTAAATGAGTTTCACATTAAATTACAGTTTACTTGCTCAGATACTCGTCAATAGCAGCGGCAGCCTTCTTGCCTGCTCCCATAGCGCTGATAACAGTTGCAGCACCGGTTACAATGTCGCCGCCTGCAAATACGCCAGGGATAGAGGTTGCGCCAGCTTCATCAGCAACGATGTTGCCGCGTTTGTTAACCTCCAAATCCGGAGTGGTCTGCTTAATCAACGGGTTCGGACCTTGACCGATAGCCATAACTACCATATCAACATCGAGCACATACTCGCTGCCTGCAATAGCAACAGGGCTGCGACGGCCGCTGGCATCTGCCTCGCCCAGCTCCATCTTCACGCATTTCAGGCCGTTAACCCAGCCCTTCTCGTCGCCAAGAATAGCCACAGGGTTGTTCAGCAGACGCAGCTCAATGCCTTCTTCCTTAGCATGGCCGATTTCCTCCTTACGAGCAGGCATTTCCTCCTCGCTGCGGCGATAAACGATATACACCTGCTCTGCGCCCAAACGCTTAGCAGTACGCGCTGCGTCCATTGCTACGTTGCCTGCGCCGACGATAGCAGCCTTTTTGCCAACGTATACAGGAGTTGCGTAGTTCGGGAACTCATAAGCCTTCATCAGGTTTACACGCGTCAGGAACTCATTAGCGGAATATACGCCGTTGAGGTTCTCGCCATCAATCTGCATGAAGTGCGGCAGACCGGCGCCAGTGCCAACGTAAACAGCACTAAAGCCTTCCTCCTCCATCAGCTCTTTAATGGTGAAGGTGCGGCCAATAACAGCGTCTACAACAATTTTAACGCCCAGCTTTTCCAGAGCAGAGATTTCGTGCTGTACGATTTCCTTCGGCAGACGGAACTGCGGAATGCCATACATCAATACGCCGCCAGCAGCATGCAGTGCTTCATACATGGTTACGTCATAGCCCATTTTTGCCAGATCGCCGGCGCAGGTCAGGCCGCTAGGACCGCTGCCTACTACAGCAACCTTTTTGCCCTTGCGCTCTGTCGGAGCCTCTACGTCGTTATCCAGACCATGCTCACGTGCATAGTCAGCAACAAAGCGCTCCAGACGGCCAATAGCTACAGGCTCACCCTTAATGCCCAGCACGCATTTGCCCTCGCACTGGTTCTCCTGCGGACATACGCGGCCGCAGACAGCAGGCAGAGTGCTTTTGCGCTTCAAAATTTTATATGCTTCTGCAAAGTTTTCCTGAGCAACCTCATGGATGAACTGCGGAATATCAATATTAACCGGGCAGCTGCCAACGCAGCGCGGCTTCGGGCAGTTCAGGCAGCGCTGTGCCTCATCTACTGCCATTTCTTTAGTGTAGCCTAAGGCTACCTCTTTAAAGTTTTTATTACGCACATCAGCCGGTTGTTCCGGCATAGCATTTCTCATTCCTCCACGCATTTGCAATGACCTCCACAGCTATATTCCAGAGATTCCTGATTTTTATACATCTGCTGACGCATAACCAGGTTAGCAAAATCTACTTCATGAGCATCGAATTCAGGTCCGTCTACGCAGGCAAACTTGTTCTCGCCGCCAACCATAACACGGCAACCGCCGCACATACCAGTGCCGTCAACCATGATGGTATTCAGGCTAGCGGTGGTTTTTACGCCAAACGGTTTGGTGGTAGCAGCAACGTTTTTCATCATGATAACAGGACCGATAGCCAGTACGAGGTCAATTTTTTCGCCCTTTTCCAGCATTTCACGCAGCGGATCAGTTACAAAGCCCTTGCGGCCTGCACTGCCGTTATCAGTGGTCAGAATCAGCTCGTCACTGATAGCAGCCATTTTATCCTGCCAGATTACAAGATCCTTATCGCGTGCGCCGATGATGGAGATAACCTTGTTGCCCATCTCGTGATATGCGCGGGCAATCGGATAAACAGGTGCAACGCCAATACCGCCGCCGACTACGACAACAGTACCAAAGTTGCCCATCTCGGAAGGATGGCCCAGAGGACCTACAACGTCGAGGATATCATCGCCCTCTTCGAAGGTATCGCACAAATGCTTAGTAGTGTTGCCTACTGCTTGTACGATTAAGGTGATATAGCCATTTTCGCGGTCGAAATCCGCAATAGTCAGCGGAATGCGTTCGCTATATTCGTCAGTGCGGATGATAACGAACTGTCCAGGGTGGCATTTGTGAGCCACGAGCGGTGCGTCTACGACAAATTCATAGACAGCAGGTGCTAAATTTGCTTTTTTAATAATTTTAGCCATAATTCTCTCCTTTTACTGCTATTTGCTATATTTTAGGCTTTTCACCCTAAAAACTGAAATGATATTTATGGGAAGCTCAGAGTGCCATAGGCAAAAATCTATATTATTTATTCAAGAGCTTTCTCGTGCAGGCCTCAGCCTCTGCATAAATCTTTTCTTCGTCAAAGGTCAGCAGCTTGCCAGCCTCGATAACCTTTTTGCCTGCTACGAACACAGTGTCCGCATCGGTGCTGTTTGCCGCATAGACAAGCTGAGAAAGCTTATTATGACGCGGATACCAGTAAGGCTTGTGCATATCCCACAGCACGATATCGGCCAGCTGCCCGGCTTCCAAACGACCAAGGTTTTCAAAGCCCAGTGTCTTGGCACCGTCAACCGTCGCCATCTCCCACGCCTTGCTTGCCGGAACAACGAGAGGATCAAAGGTCGTTGCCTTATGCAGCATAGCTGCAGCGCGGCATTCCTCCAGCATATCCAGATTGTTATTGCTGGACGCGCCGTCCGTGCCCAGGCCTACGCAGATGCCCTTCTCCAGCATACGCGCCACAGGAGCGATGCCGCTGGCAAGCTTCAGGTTGCTCTGCGGATTGTGAGCTACACGCACGTGCTTAGCTGCCATGATGTCCATATCCTCTTCCGTCAGGTGTACGCAGTGAGCAGCGATAGTACCAAGCTCAAACATGCCCAGCTTATCCATAAGCTGAATCGGCGTCATGCCGTGCTCCTTGAGCACAGTATCAACCTCAAACTTCGTTTCGCACAGGTGCATCTGGATTTCTGCCTTATTCGCAGCAGCCTCGGCAATAACCTTCTCCAGATAATCCACCGGACAGGTATAGGGAGCATGCGGACCGTAGGTTACGCGGATGCGGCCATTGTCATAGCCCTGCCAGTTTTTCGCCAGCACAGTGTTCTCTGCAAGCTTAACGTCCTTGTCCGGCGCTACGCCGATCAGGCCGCGGCAGAGGTTGGCACGAATGCCGGTTTCAGCGCAGGCACGTGCCACGTCCTCCATGAAAGCGTACATATCGGCAAAGCAGGTGGTGCCGCCCTTAAGCATTTCAACAATGCCCAGCATCGCACCCCAATAGATGTCGTTGGCATCCATCTTGTCCTCGATAGGCCAGATTTTATTCTGCAGCCAGTCCATGAGCGCCATATCGTCAGCATAGCTGCGCAGCAGCGTCATAGATACGTGGCCATGGGTATTAACCATGCCGGCCGTTGCCAGCTTGCCCTTGCCGTTGACGATTTCGTCAGCAGCAAAATCCGCAGGAATGTCCTTACCTACGTAGACAATCTTGTTATCCTCAATCGCAATGCTCTGCAGCTCGCCGTTGGGCGTATGCAGCAGCTCGATATCTTCTATTAATACCTTACTCAAAAAATTTCACTTCTTTCGTTCAATAGTACAGTATAAGGAGTGTTTATTCTTCACCCTGCTGACGCTTAGAGTAATGCTTTTCATAAAAATCATGCATTATATCAGCATCCTCAGTGCTCAGCTCATAGACCTTGCCGCCGGTGCCTGCGCAAATCACAGCGATCTGCGCCGCCTTTTCCAGAATCTCGGCTACGAGCAGCGCCTCCTGCAGGTTTTTTCCCCAGCAGACAGCACCATGGTTTGCAAGCAGTGCAGCCTTGCGTCCGCGCAGTGCGGCAACAGTTTTATCAGCCAGCTCCTGCGTACCGCAAAGCGCATATTCAGCGCAATACACGCGGCCGCCGATAATCTGCACAATATCCTCGATGATGGCAGGCACGTCCTGATGCATAGCCGCCAGTGCGCTGGCGTAAATGCTATGCGTATGGATGACTGCACCAGCCTCTGGATAAGCGTTGTAAATCGCCATATGCACCTTCAGCTCTGACGAAGGAATGCGCTTGCCCTCCAGCACAGCGCCCTCCCTGTCAATAAGTACCACGTCCTCAGGCTCCAGCAGCTCATAGCCGCGTCCCGACGGCGTTATTGCAATACTCTGCTCGTCAACGCGGCAGCTGATGTTGCCCCAGGAGCCGGCAACAAGATTTTTAGCAATAAGCGTGTGCCCCATCTCAACGATGGCGGCACGCGCACTTTCTTTAGCCAAAAGCTGTGTTTCCATAATTATTCAGCAGCCAGATATGCTTTTTGCTCTTCGCTCAGCGTATCAATGCCAGCGCCCATAGCCTGCAGCTTCAGCGCAGCAATCTCGGTGTTGAGCTCTTCCGGCAGCACATACAGCTTGTTCTCCAGCTGTCCCTTATGGTCAAGCAGATACTTCATAGCGAGGAACTGCATAGCGAAGGAAAGGTCCATGATTTCAATGGGATGACCGTCGCCGCAAGCCAGGTTAACCAGACGGCCCTCGCCCAGCAGGTTCAGCTTGCGACCATCTGCCATGGTGTAGGTCATGATATTTTTGCGAACCTCATACGGAGCTGCAACAGAAAGCTCCTCGAGGTGGTGTTTGTTGATTTCTACGTCAAAGTGACCAGCGTTGCACATAACTGCGCCGTTTTTCATAACCTCCATATGCGGTTTGGTGATAACGTCCTTACAGCCGGTTACGGTTACGAAAATATCGCCATATTTAGCAGCCTCCTGCATCGGCATTACACGGAAGCCGTCGAAAACTGCCTCAATGCCCTTAATCGGGTCAACCTCGGTAACGATAACGTTAGCGCCCAAGCCCTTGGCACGCATAGCCACGCCCTTGCCGCACCAGCCGTAGCCTGCAACAACAACAGTTCTGCCGGCAACGGACATGTTGGTGGTACGCATAATGCCATCCCAAGAGGATTGGCCGGTGCCATAACGGTTATCGAACAGATACTTGCAATAAGCATCATTAACAGCAATCATCGGGAAAGCCAGGTGACCGGCAGCAGCCAGCGCCTTCAGACGATGTACGCCGGTAGTGGTTTCCTCACTGCCGCCCATCAGCTTAGCAACCAGGTCACGACGCTCGCCGTGCAGCATGTTTACGAGGTCGCCGCCGTCGTCGATAATTAGCTCCGGCTCAACCTTCAATGCTTCGCGCAGATACATATCGTATTCCTCGTTCGTGCAGCCATGAGTTGCAAAAACGGTTACGCCGCTATCAACCAAAGCTGCAGCGATTTCGTCCTGCGTAGACAGCGGATTGCTTCCGGTAACAACAACGTTTGCACCAGCATTTTTCAGCACGAGTGCCAGATAAGCAGTCTTTGCTTCCAGATGGATGGTTACAACCATGTTAATGCCAGCGAACGGCTTAGTTTTGCTGTACTCCTCGTTCAGGTGGTTCAACAGGGGCATATATTCCTTTGCCCATGCAATACGTTGATGACCAAGCGGTGCTAAGTTAATATCTTTAATAATGCTCTTCATTAGTTGTTTTTACTCCTTTAATCTATCTTTTAATTCTTTTATGCGTTCCACATATGGCGCTCTGAGCACGCCATATTCTGTGATAATGCCTGTAATCAGCTCTGCAGGCGTAACGTCAAACGCCGGGTTGAACACCTCAACGCCCTCAGGCGCTGTCTGCTCGCTGCGGAAGCGGCGTACCTCGTCAGGCTGGCGCTCCTCGATAGGAATCTGCGCACCAGTAGAGATGCTAAAATCAAAGGTGCTCGTCGGCGCCGCGATATAAAACGGAATGCCGTGCGCCTTCGCCGCCAGTGCTACGCCATAGGTGCCAATCTTGTTCGCCGTGTCGCCATTGGCAGCAATTCTGTCTGCACCGACAACTACAGCGTTAATGCCCTTCGTGCGCATTGTCCACGCCGCCATATTATCAGTAATCAGCGTTACGGGAATCTTATCCTCGTAGAGCTCGAAGGCCGTGAGCCTTGCTCCCTGCAAAAGCGGGCGTGTTTCGTCAGCGTAAACCATCTGCAGCTTGCCCTGCGCATAAGCGCTGCGGATAACGCCCAGCGCCGTGCCCCAGCCGCAGGTCGCCAGTGCACCTGCGTTGCAGTGCGTCAGCACGACAGCCTTGTCTGGCAGCACCTCGGCGCCATACTCGCCCATGCGTTTATTGATGGCAATATCGTCTGCATAAATCTGCTCTGCCTTCGCTTCAAGTGCCTTGATAATCTTGAAGGGCGGCAGGTCATCCTTATTCAGCTTTGTTGCCAGCTCATATTGCAGGTTCGCAGCCCAGGCCAGGTTTACAGCCGTCGGACGCGCCGTAATCAGGTCTGCACGCACAGCGTCCAATGCACCAAGGAAGTCGGGCTTGTCGGCAACCTCGTGTGCGCCGAGCGCCATAGCGAAGGCTGCAGCTGCACCGATAGCCGGCGCACCACGCACCTCCAGGCGTTCAATCGCCAGCTTGACGCGCAGATAATCCTCGCAGCTAATCCATTCAATTTTATTGGGCAGCAGGGTCTGGTCCAAAAGCACCAGCTTGCCCTGCTCCCAACGCATAGTTTCAACCATAGGGCTCACCTTACAGCTTGAAGCCGCCGAATTCCTTCATGCAGGAATGACAGCCACATTTTGCTTCAACCGGCTCATCATAAGCGATGAATGCCAGAATCAGCTTCTGCATATTATCAATGCTCTGCGCCATAGCCTCGCAAACCTCGCTGTGAGACAGCGGTGTCGGAGAAATGCCTGCTGCCATATTCGTAACGATGGAGCAGTTCGTGTAGCACAGCTCTGCCTCACGCGCCAGAATGGACTCCGGCATGTTGGTCATGCCAACCAGGTCACCGCCAAGCATGGCATACATTTTGATTTCTGCAGCACTTTCAAAGCGCGGGCCTTCAGTGCAAACATAAACGCCATGCTTATGGAAGGTAATATCGGTTTTCTCCAGACATTTGATAACCTTTTCACGCAGCGCCGGGCAATACGGATAAGTAAAGTCGCAGTGCGCTACACCACGCTCCGGGGAATCATAAAAAGTGCTGATACGGCTCTTGGTGAAGTCGAGCACGTTATCGCAGACAACGAAATGGCCTGCCTTCATCTCCGGATTGATGGAGCCAACGGCAGTCGTCGCAAAAACCTCTTCGGTACCCAGGCTCTTAATCGCCCAGATATTTGCGCGATAGTTTACCTTGTGCGGCGGCACGGAATGGTCAACGCCATGACGGCTGACAAAAACAACCTGGTTGCCGCTCATCATACCGATATTGCACAAAGCCTTGCCGTACGGAGTCTCAATGACTCTCTTCTCGAAGCCCTGCAGGGTTTCAGGATTGTCAATACCAGTTCCGCCAATGATAGCAATTTTACGCATGATAATTCCTCCTTTAAAAATATATTGAAGCTTGATTCTTGTATACTATTCCGTATATATTATACCATGAAACAGACTCGATTCAAAGATATAGTTGAAAAGTATACAAAAAAGAGGCCGCCGCACTATTAAGCATCTCTCTGCCACATACTCATTCAGTGACAGAGGCATATTAGTGCACCAGCCTCATATTTTAAATTTTAGAAGCAAAGCCTGCTATATGTTTTCGCGAGACTTACGCTTATTCTCGTACATATTCCGATCCGCTCTGCTTAAAGCATCTTCGAAAGAAACAGTTTTATCTACACATGTATAATAGCCAAACGCAGCATCAAGATTCATAATACTATCGCTTTTATGCTTACAGGCTTGCTGAAGCTTGGCAATCAGCTCTTCTGCCTGCATAGCAGAAAAATTAGGACAGATAAGCAAAAATTCATCGCCGCCAATGCGGATAGCTGTGCAATCTTCAGGAAGTTTCTCTTTGATTAGTACAGCCATTCGCTTAAGCAGCATATCACCATACTCATGACCTAGACTATCATTAATTTTTTTTAGGTAATTACAATCAGCCATAATAAGGCTTATCGGAAAAGTATCATTAAATGCGTAGCTTTTTTTCTTCATTTCCATATAGTTACGATTATAAAGGCCAGTCAATTGATCCTTATAGGACAGCTCCTTCAATTTCTCTTCTAATAAGAATTTTTCAGTAACATTTATGACGATGCCAATAATACCGATGATTTTACCGTCGCAAATAACAGGGTTCTTTTTAATTTCATAGTAGCCAATTCCATCCGGAGTCGAATACTTGCTAATATATTCGCTGCCTTCACCGGTTGCTAGAATCTTTAAATCATCCTCATAATACATACGTCCTGCTATAGGATCAGTGTGAATTTGTAAATCTGTCTTGCCTATAATGCTATTTTCCTTGCCACCATTCAAAACCTGGCATACTTCCGTTACGAAACAGTATTTGCACTCCGTATTCTTAAAGAAAATATTTGCCGGTGCATTTTCCATAAAAAGCAGGATATCCTCGTATGATAAGCCACTTCTATGCATTACTATAACCTCCTTAACTAAACGAGCATTGTTCATTGACCGTAAAGCTTATATCAGTAATTATTTTTAATATTTTAGCACTAAAGGCAGTTGTTGGCAAGTTAAATAGAAATCAATACGCCCGCCCTCTTTACCAGCGCCAGCAGCTCCTGCGGCTGCTCAATTACATAATCAGGTCTGCCCTCTTCCATAATTTTCTCCCAGGCAAACGCCGTATAGCGCACGGCTACCGTCCTGGCTCCGGCATTACGTCCGCTTTGCAAATCGAAGGGACTGTCGCCCACGCACAGGCATTCCTGCGGTGCAACGCCAAGCTTTGCGCACGCCGCCAGCATCGGCTCAGCGTGTGGCTTGCTTTGCTGCGTATCCTCCAGCGCAATCACTGCGTCTATATACTGCTCCAGCTGCAGGCAGCTTATCCCGCGCAACACCATTGGCCGCTTCTTCGACGTAACCACGGCAATCTTTATATCTTGCTCCTTAAGCGCTGCGAGCATTTCCTGCACGCCGGCAATCGGCTTAATCATTTCATCGTGGTGCTTATTGTTATACTCGCGATAAACATCGCGCATCTGCTCCACAAGATCCGCTCTGCCTGACAGCGCCAGCATAGCCTCCCCCAGCGGCAGGCCGAACGTGTTGACTATCGCTGCACGCGGCGGCACAGTGCCCAGCATAGTTCTGCACGTATGCTCGAACGTGGCAATAATCAAATCCACCGTATTCGCCAACGTTCCATCAAAATCAAAAAGAATCGCTTTTATCTGCATATGTTCTTCCTCTCAACGCTTTTCGTATCTCTCAGCAGTCCTGCTGCCATATAAATTCATTATATCATGTTTAGCTATCCTTATGGACAAAAAGCACCCCCGCTAATGCGAGAGTGCCCTTAAATATTTTATTTTTCATCCTTCTTCGCGAAGACAACCTCCTTCGGACCGTCATTGACTGCGTCCTCCGGAATAATTACATCGTCAAAGCTGATGCCGCGGGTGTGCAGCGTATGGCTCCACTCATGGTCATGGCGATGCCACCAGCCCAGCGCTGTAATAGGAATCCAGCTATAGATAAACAGCGGATAGAGCAGCAGATACACCCAGGACTTTAAGGAAGCACGAATCTTCCACAGTACGGCCACCGGGAAAATATACTGACCAATACCAACCAGCGTCCAAACCTCTACAGGAATGATGGTATAAAGAATGTTCGTGTAGAACGGATAGAAGTTATAAATATAACTGCACAGAACAAAGAAGGTGGAAATCATCAGGAAGTACGGCTGAATCAGGTTCACTGAACAGTCGAGCATCACGATGTTGCGCGTCTTAATTGCCTTCGTAATCATCGGGATGAGATAGCGGTCTGCTACGTCAAAGTGACCTTGCGACCAACGCTTACGCTGGTTCCAGGTCTGCTTGAAGGTCAACGGCTTCTCGTCGTAGATGATGGCATCATGCGCCCAAGTCGTCGGAATGCCTTCCATCATCGCCTGAATCGTGAACTCCATATCCTCCGTCAGACAGGTTGCACGCCAACCGTAACGCTTGAGAATCTCAGTATCAAAGCACATGCCAGTACCGCCAAGGCAGCAGGACAAGCCCATGTTATACTTCGCCAGACTCCATACGTGGTTGACAATCCAGAAGGAAATCGCAAACACGCCGCTAACCCACGTATCCGTCGGGTTCTTTGCGTCCATGTAGCCTTGGATAATGCGCTCGCCGTTGCACAGACGGCTGTTCATCTCTTTTAAAAAGTCGGGATGCACCAGGTTATCCGCATCGAAAACGCAGACTGCATCGTACTGTTTATCAAGCTTAAATAATCTGTCAAACATCCACGCCAGCGCAAAGCCCTTGCCCTTGCCGGTTTCGCTGAAGCGCTCATGCACCAGCGCACCAGCCTTGCGTGCGACCTCCGCAGTTTTGTCAGAGCAGTTATCCGCTACAACATAAATATCATATAAGGCGTCGTTATAATGCAGACGACGCAGATTATCTACAAGCTGAGCAATAACTCTTTCCTCATTATGCGCACAGGCAATCAAAGCAAAGGTCTTGCTTTCATTATAAATCTTAACCTCTTTTTTCTTGCCGAACAAGCCGAACCAAGAAACGAAAAAATAATAGAGCGTAAAGAATATAATCAATATCTGCAAAGGAATCATGATTATATCAAAATACGTATTCATCAACCTACTCCTTCTCTTCCTAAACCCCTACTGGCTTTTACTTATTTTTGCCCGTTACTGCACGATATACATGGTTGATAATACCGGCAATCGTATACGTGAACATTGCCACAAACATCCAAGCGCTCGGACGCTCATAAAGCATTGCTGCACCAATAACAAGCGCAATAATCACCGGAAGACAGTACATAGGATTGCCTTTACCCTTGAAGTCCGGGAAACGCACTTCACTGTACATAATGCAGGCTACTACTAAGGTAACAACAGCCAGCACAGCCGGAGCAAAATGATAGCCGGAGAGCACATAGGTTGCGAGGAAGCACGCACCTGCCGGAATCGGCATGCCTTGGAAATAGCCATGGACAACGCCGGTATTGCAGTTGAAGCGTGCCAGACGCAGACAGCCGCCTACAGCGAAAAGTCCGGCAATAACCTGACCAACGAGCCCCAGCTCCTGCAGGCCATACATATAAATCATGATAGCCGGAGCAACACCGAAGGAGCACATATCGCAAAGAGAATCCATCTCCTTGCCGAAGTCACCGCCGCCAACGCCAAGCGCACGGGCAGCACGACCATCCATCGAGTCAAAAATTACTGCGATAACGATAAAGATAGGAGCTAAGAAAAAATCTCCCTCAATAGTTTTGAAAATAGACAGCACACCAAATATAAGGCTCGTGGAGCTAATGCTGTTCGGAATCAGACGACGCCAGTTCATTCTGCCTTAACCCTCCCTACTACGGTGATACCACCAGTTACTTTATCACCTTTTTTTACAGTGATTTCAACATTTTTCGGAACGATAAGCTCCGTGC
>OQWM01002766.1_pt1 | contig 11843 bp, 10 predicted proteins | sample 1691531 | NCBI WGS metagenome assembly OQWM01 (sample SAMN03418257, study PRJEB22391) | human gut metagenome | biome: human-gut; feature: organic feature; material: feces | host: Homo sapiens | place: Tanzania | collected 2013-01 | reverse complement strand
CCATTGATATAGGTATTTGATGGCATTTCTCTTCATAACTATCTGATTATTTGATGTTTCTGAGTGCAAAGATACATACTTTTTACTAATTAAACAATTTTTTAGCAAACAATTTGATATAAAATACCAACTTTATGGTACTTTATGTATATTTTCCGTATATTTTATTACTTTTCGTAAGCATTTTAGGCATTTATTATCCCAAAACGTAAAATACAGAAAGAAACTGGATGCTAAAGGAAAGTTTTAAAAACAGAAAGGCAAACATACCATTCGCTAAAACAAATGACATGTTTGCCCTTATTATTTTATCAAAATGAAACTCGACTATCAAAAAGGCCTTCATCAGGATTACACCTTATTATATATAGAGAGTTATAAAAACAGAGGCAATATTATATGTAGAGACTTATAAAAACGGAGGCAATAAGCCTAAGTATTTAAATCACGCCAAAATGAAGGAGGGCATTCTTAACACCATCTTCATCTACATGAGTCGTAATGTAATCGGCTACCTGCTTGAGATTATCTCCCGCATTGCCCATCGCAACACCAACGCCAGCCTCCCGCACAATGGAAATATCATTGCCGCCATCGCCGAAAGCCATGGTTTCATCTATGTTCAAACCCAGATAATCAGCCATCGCATGCAAGCCCTTGCCCTTATCCGCATCGGCTGCCGTAATATCCGTAAAGGCAGGATGCCATCTGCCCGACGTACAGTTGCGGAGCGTAGGCATCAGGAGCGCCTCCTGCTCTACCGAACAGAAAGGAGTAACCTGCAGAACCTGCTCATCTCCCAATTCATTCACATCGGTGAGGAAGATTTCGCAATCCACTCCCAATCCCTTGGCAAAGATTTCATAAACCTCGTCGGTATAATGATGGATGGCGAGATGATGCTCTCCCACTACGATTGCCGGATAATCATCACGGTCGGCAGCCTCGATAATCGTCTTCACATCTTCAGGAAGGATGGCGTGCTGGCTCACCACCTTATCGCCTACAAAGCAGCGGGCGCCATTGGTGGTGATATAACCGTCTATGAGATGTTCTATCTGACCGAGGTTATTGATGATGAGCTGCGGACGGCCGGTAGAAATATACACCTCTACCCCATTCTTCTTCGCCTGCTCCAAGGCATCTACCGTGCTCTGCGGAATCCTGTGGGTCGTGAAACTCACCAGAGTGCCGTCTATATCGAAAAACAATGCTTTTATCTTCTTATCCATAACTGTATCTTCTATACCTTATTATATATATAATGCAAAATGGGTTCTGTAAGCACAGAAAAACCGATGCAAAAGTACGAAAAAACAGATAAATAGCAAAAAATATAAAGATTTATTAGATTTTACTTGCATCGAAAAGAGAAAAAACGTATATTTGCCACATCTTTATGCCCGAGGAAACTCCGAGATAACGCATAGAGCAACTAGTAAATAAGAACGGTTATGAGTAAGAAGCCCTATCGGTTACTGGCATCCCTGTTGCTGATGCTCGTAGCGACGCTTACTTCATGCGAGAAGTTTTCGATTGACGAAACAACCGGAAAATCACGTGAGGCAAACGCCAATGTAACTATTCATGTGCAGAAAGTAGAAAACACCAATCTGTTGACGACCAAAGCAGCCGACAAGCAGATGGCTCTGAGCGATGTGTGCACCAGACTGACGTTTGCCATCTTTGACGGAGAGGAGAAACTGGAGTCGGCGAACCAGCTTTCTACCGACAACGGGTTCGGAACTGCCCATGTGAGTCTGGACGAAGGAGAATACCGGCTGGTGGTAATTGCCCATAACGGAAAGGGAAACTGCTCTATCAGCGCACCCGAGAAGGTGAAGTTTGCGAGCAACAAGCTTACCGACACCTTCTATTATTACGGCAGGTTGAGCGTAACGGCAGACGGAGCCACCTCCGACATCAACCTGAGGCGAGCAGTTGGCGCCTTCAAGTTACATATTACCGACGAAACCATTCCCGAAGAAATCAGGAGCATCAAGTTCTATTATACCGGCGGCAGCAGCACCCTGGATGCAACCACCGGATTCGGCTGCGTGAACAGCCGTCAGACCGAGAATTTCAGTATGAAAGATGGCGGAAGAGACTTTACCGTCTACACCTTCCCACATGAAGAAGAGAAGAACATCAAGATGAGTATCAGCTTTCTGGATGCCGATGCAAAGGTGGTAAAGAGTTTTGAAAAAGCCGATTTGAAAATCCATCAGAACAAGGCAGCCTATACCGAGATTTCCATTGCTGACGGATTCGGTGGCGGAGACGACAGTACGGGTGGTGGAATAGGCATTACCGTAGACCCTACCTGGGGCGAGACAGAACGGGTGAATTTCTAAGAAACAGACGATTAAGGGATTACGGAAAACCAGAAGGTATGTTCTATTTTTCTACAATGCAATATATTTTTTGATTCTTAAAGATTTGATAAACAAAATTTCTTTGTCATTTAAGAATAATTCCATAAATTTGCATCCAATATTATATAATATTATAAACAAAGGATGAAAAAATATATAACTCTTATCATGCTGATGGGAGCATTGATTCCTGCCGGGGCTCAGGCACAAACGCTGAGCCTTGACAGTTGCCGTGCCATGGCGCTGCGCAACAACAAGCAGCTCAATGCCTCGAAGCTCAAGAAAGACGTGGCGTACAACATGAAGAAATCGGCACGTACCAAATATCTTCCTAAAGTAGATGCTTTAGGCGGTTACGAATGGTTCAGCAGGGAGATTTCGCTGCTGAACGACGGTCAGAAATCAACATTCAGCAATATCGGCTCTACCGTTACCGGAGGAATATCGGGAGGAGCCAGCAATCTGATGAGCCAACTCGTAAGTCAGGGGATGATTACCCCGGAGATGGCGCAGCAGATAGGCGGACTGATGAATGAGAAACTGGGACCTCTGCAGCAGCAAGGCAATGCGCTGGGAGAAAAACTGGTAGATGCTTTCCGCACCGACACCCGCAACATCTGGGCAGGAAGCGTGATGGTTCGCCAACCTATCTATATGGGTGGAGCCATCATTGCAGCCAACAAGATTGCCGACATCGGAGAACAGATTGCAGAGAATGATCTCGACCAGCAGACCCAGAGCACGCTCTACAGCATAGACCAGGCTTACTGGCTCGCCGTTTCGCTGAAGCAGAAGCAGAAACTCGCCATCAGTTACCGCGACCTCGTGAAGAAACTGAACGAGGATGTCCATAAGATGATTCAGCAGGGAGTTGCCACCAAGGCAGACGGACTGAAGGTGGACGTGAAGGTGAACGAGGCTGAGATGCAGATTACACAGGCAGAAGACGGACTCGCGCTGTCGAAGATGCTGCTCTGCCAGCTCTGCGGCATTCCGATGAACCAGGAAATCACACTTGCCGATGAAGATAAGGAAACCCTGGCTTTATCAGGAGCTCCTGTTGACACCGAGCAGCAGAGAGTGGCAGCACAGGATTCGGCGATGAACACCCGTCCGGAGCTCCGCATGCTGCAAAATGCGCTCGATATCTCTAAAGAAGCTACCAATATGGTTCGCGCCATCAATCTGCCTCACGTTATGCTGACAGGCGGCTACATGATTTCGAACCCGAACGTATTCAATGGTTTCCAGAAGAAGTTTACCGGTGTCTGGAACGTAGGCGTAATGGTTCATGTTCCGGTATGGAACTGGTTCGACGGAGCCTACAAGGTGAGAGCCGCCAAGGCTGCCAGCAATATCGCCCAGATGAACCTGGATGATACGCGAGAGAAGATTCATCTTCAGATTACCCAAAGCCAGTTTAAGGTAAAGGAAGCGCAGAAGAAGCTCAACATGGCGATGAAGAACATTGCCAGTGCCGATGAGAACCTGAGATGCGCCACCCTCGGTTTCAAGGAAGGCGTCATGGAGGTTACTGACGTGATGGCTGCACAGACAGCCTGGCAGAAAGCACAGAGCCAGAAGATTGATGCAGAAATCGACGTGAAGCTGACTCAAGTTGGGCTGAACAAGGCGCTCGGTATCCTGCAGTAATAATAATAACAAATTTAAATTCAGATTAAGGAAATGTCTAAGAAATCACAGCATAACAACATATTGCTCGCTGTAATCGGTTTTACAGCAGTAGTCATTCTCGTAGGCGTCATCGGTTTTTTCACCCTGGAACAGAAGGATGACACCATTCAGGGCGAGGTAGAAGTATCAGAATACAGAGTATCCTGCAAACTGCCGGGACGCGTAGTAGAGCTCCGCGTTCAGGAAGGCGATTACGTTCATGTGGGCGATACGCTCGCCATCCTCGAAGTGCCGGAAATGAAATCGCAGGAACAGATGCTCCAGGCTACCAACGCTGCAGCCGAGGCGATGAAGGACCTGACGGATGCTGGTGCACGCAAGGAGCAGATTCAGGGCGCTTTCCAACTGGTTCAGCAGGCTGAAGCTGCCGCAACCATCGCCAAGAAAACTTACGACCGCATGCAAAACCTCTTTAACGAGGGCGTGATCAGCGGACAGAAGCGCGACGAGGCTTACGCTGCCTATAAGGCTACTGAGGCTCAGGTGGCTGCTGCCAGAAGTCAGTACGACATGGCGAAGAACGGAGCCCGCGAACAGGAGAAGCGTATGGCAGCCAACAACACCCAGGCTTCGAAGAGCGCTGTGGATGTAGTGAAGAATCTCTTGAAGGAGACTGTTCAGATTGCCCAGTGCGAGGGCGAGGTAAGCAATGTCTATCCTAAGGTAGGCGAACTTGTTGGCCTCGGCTCTCCTATCATGAGCATCTCTATCATGAGCGATATGTGGGGAACCTTCAATGTTCGCGAAGATCATCTCAAGGGTCTGAACAAGGGCGATGAGTTCACCGCTTACGTTCCAGCCTTCAACAAGGACATCAAGATGAAGGTTTACTACCTGAAAGACCAGGGCTCTTACGCTACCTGGAAGGCAACCAAGGATAATGGCGACTACGACCGCAAGACTTTCGAGGTGAAGGCACGTCCTATCACAAAGATTGAGGGATTGCGCCCGGGAATGTCACTCATCATTAAATAACATTGAACTTTGAGATTTGAACTTTGAACTTTATGATTAGTTTTCTTCTTGAAGCTTACAATAAAATTTTGAGATATTAAGCATATCATAAAGTTCAAAGCTCAAAGTTCAAAGTTCAAAGTAAACAAGTTCTATGTTTAAGAAATTATATCATATAGCCCTCAGAGAATGCGGCATCATGTGGAAGAATCCCATTTATCTCTTCTGCATGGTCATCTTCCCCATCGTGGTGATGATTTTCTTCACCTCGCTGATGAAGGGAGGTGTGCCTACCGACATGCCTGTGGGCATCGTTGATCAGGACAACTCTGCCACATCGCGACAGCTGGTGCATAAGCTCGATGCTTTCCAGACCACCAAGGTTGTAGCTCACTACGAGAACATGGCTGAGGCAAGACATGCTATCCAGAAGAACGAAATCTACGCCTTTCTGCTGATTCCTGACGGAACGGAAGCAGGACTGATGGCACAGAAGCAGCCTAAGATTTCATTCTATTACAGCAGCGTATCGCTGGCAGCCGGTTCCCTGCTCTTCCGCGATCTGAAAACCATCTCTACACTGGGAGGTGCGGCAGCAGGAATGGCGAAACTTTCGGCACTGGGAAAGACAAATGATGAAATCATGACCTTCCTGCAGCCTATCGCCGTAGACCTTCACATGATAGGTAACCCATACGCCAACTACAACTATTATCTTTCGAGCGTAATGGTGCCGGGACTCATCATGCTGTTCATCTTCCTGATTACACCTTATTCTATAGGTACGGAACTGAAGTTCAACCGTGCCAGAGACTGGATGCGGATGGCAGGCAACAATCCTTATCTCGCCATTGCGGGTAAGATGCTGCCACAGACGCTCATCTTCCTGAGCATCTTCCTGCTGTTCGAATTCTACATCTATTATGTATTACAGTTTCCACATCCGGGCGGCGCGCTGCCTATCATCCTGTTAGGCGTTCTGAGCGTACTCTCCTGCCAGTGTTTCGGCATCTTTGCCTTCGGACTGATGCCTTCATTGCGCATGTCGATGAGTATCTGTTCGTTGTGGGGCGTGGTGAGTTTCTCCATCTGCGGAGCCACCTATCCGCTCTTCTCGATGGATTCGCCGATACAGTCTATCGGCCAGCTCTTCCCGATGCGCCACTACTACATGATTTACCAGATGAACATCTTCAATGGTTTCCCGATGAGCGATGCTGCGCTCCACTGGGGCGCACTGGTGCTGTTCTGTGCCCTGCCGATGCTCACCATCTGGAACATCAAGAAGGCAATGCTGGTTTACAAGTACTTGCCGTAGGGAAGTGAAGAGTGAAGAATTCAACGGCTTTACTAATCATAAAGTTCAATGCTCAAAGTTCAAAGTTCAATGTTAAAAAGTAGTTTACTATATAAGATTATCAATGGCATCTGGGACATGTGCTACATCTGGAAGACGGAAATGCGCAATGTGTTCCGCGATGAAGGTGTGCTCATCTTCTGCATTCTGGTGCCGCTGGGCTATCCGCTGCTCTACTCGTGGATTTACAACAACGAGGTGGTGAGAGAGGTGGATACGGCGATTGTGGACCTGAGCCACAGTCACAGTTCTCGCGAGTTTATCCGCGATTATGATGCTTCACCAGATGCCAAGGCTACCTATTACTGCAACAGTCTGGACGAGGCGAAGGAACTGGTGCGCAGACAGGCAGTTCACGGAATCCTTTACTTCCCTGCCGACTTCGATACGAAGCTGAACCGGGGCGAACAGGCGCATGTGGGAGTTTACTGCGATATGAGTCTGATGCTGACCTATAAGGCGATTTATCAGACCTCGCAAGCCGTAGCTAGCCACATCAACTCGGGCATCCAGATAACACAGGCTGGAGGATTTACGGATAGAGACGACGAGATTACCACCGAGCCGCTCGCCTTTGATGAGGTTACGATATTCAATACGACAGGAGGTTACGGAAATGCCATTCTGCCGGCTGTGCTGGTTCTTATCCTGCAGCAGACGATGCTGCTGGGCATAGGAATGGCAGCGGGAACATCGAGAGAACTCAACAGAAACCGCGAACTCATACCGGTAAGCGAGCATTATGGCGGTATTTTCCGCATTGTTTTCGGCAAGGCATTGGTTTATTTCATGGTTTATGCCGTGATGGGAATGTATCTTACGCTGGTGGTTCCTAAGCTGTTCAGTTTTGTAAGTATGGTAACGTGGACCACCATTCTCGGTTTCCTCCTACCTTACATTCTTTCGTGTGTTTTCTTCGGTCTGATGCTGTCGTGTCTGGTAAGATATCGTGAAAATGTAATGCTTCTGGTGGTATTTACCTCCGTTCCGTTGCTTTTTATGACGGGAGTTTCATGGCCATTGAGCAATATTCCAGGCTTTTGGCAAGGATTTTCGTGGGTTTTCCCATCCACTTTCGGCATCCGCGGGTTCCTCAGAATCAGCAGTATGGGTGCATCACTTTCAGATATTCTGCCGGAATTCAGAGCGCTCTGGATTCAGACAGGCGTCTATTTTCTCGCTACCTGCCTGGTTTTCAGGCAGCAACTGCGCTCAGCCAGACTCAAGGCAAACCTTACTGCCGAAGTAGCAGAAGAAGAGGATGAGGCGGAAGAAATAGTTGATAGTTAAGAGCTTAGAGTTAAAAGTTTATAGCAATCTTGCTAACGGCTAAGCCCTATAAATTATAAACTTTCAACTATAAACTATAAAAAATGGGCTGTTAACTGTTAACCTGTTAACTCCTCTGATAAAAAAAGCTAGGACTGCTTGAGGGCAATCCTAGCTTTTTATTTTATACCCTTATCAAATAGGATATTTACTACTTAGTGTGTACTTACAATCTTGGTTGGAGCCTTCTCGGCATTTCTGCGGTTCACCACGGTAACGATGCTCTGTGCAAGACTCAGGAAAGCCTGACCCGTAACGGAATCAACCTTGGTAGCAGCAGGCGCACCATCATCACCACCCTCGCAGATGCTCTGAACGATAGGAATCTGGGCGAGCAGAGGCACATTCATCTCCTTGGCGAGGTTCTTGCACCCCTCCTTGCCAAAGATATAATACTTGTTCTCAGGCAACTCGGCAGGCGTAAAGTAGGCCATATTCTCGATAAGACCGAGGATAGGCACATTCACCTTATCATTCTGATACATGTCAATACCCTTTCTCGCATCGGCAAGCGCCACCTGCTGAGGAGTACTTACGATAACTGCACCCGTAATGGAAAGCGTCTGGAGCAGCGTAAGATGAATATCGCTTGTGCCAGGAGGTGTATCGAGGATAAAGTAATCCAACTCACCCCAGTCAGCATCAGCAATCAGCTGTTTCAGGGCAGAACAAGCCATTCCGCCGCGCCACAGAGTAGCCGTAGTAGGACTTACGAAGAAACCGATACTCAGGAGCTTCACGCCATATTTCTCGACAGGTTCGATGAGGTCTCTGCCGTCCTTGTGAACAGAATAAGGACGCTCCTCCTCAACACCGAACATCTTAGGCATGGAAGGACCGAAGATATCCGTATCGAGCAAGCCCACCTTGTAGCCCAACTTAGCCAGGGCGATAGCGAGATTGGCTGAAACGGTGCTCTTGCCTACTCCACCCTTACCAGAGCTCACAGCGATGACGTTCTTCACCTGTGGCAGCATCTTTCCTACTTCAGGACGAGGAGCCGACTTGAACTCAGTAACGATTTCCACCTCTACATCTTTCGAAATATGATAATGGATGGCAGCCTCAGCCGCCTTCACCGTACTCTTGAGGAAAGGATCCGTATCACGAGGAAAGAGAAGAACCACCTTCACCTTCATACCATTGATGCTAGGCGTATCTGCCAGCATCTCGCTCTCTATGAGGTTCTTCTTGGTGCCTGGATAAATCACCGTAGCAAGCGCCTCTTCAATCAATTTTGGATATAATGTCATCATTTCTTTTTATTTATTTGGTGCAAAAGTAACAATAAATAATGTAATAAGCAAATAAAAACTAAATAATTTCAGTTATTAAACACTTTTATGTATCTTTGCAGATTGGAGACGACGATGAAGCGACATCAGGGACTTCTGATTCGCACCATCAGGGATTTCGAATTGCGACATCAGGAACTTCGGATTCCCTCCTCCACCTCAAAAACGACAAAACTGAATAAAAATGAATTATAAGAAAATCATAGTAGGTTTCGCCCTTTCTCTGGCTTGTCTTTCTGTGCAGCAGGCGGGTGCCGAAACCTTCAGCAAGAGTAAGAAGAAAGAGAATGTGGCTGCAGCTACCAGCATCAACTGGGCGGATGCTTCGGGCAAGGTAAGCTACTCTACCAACGCCACCACTTCGCCTGTAGTGAAGATTGCCCTCAGGATGTTTTCAGACGACATGAAGGCTGTAACCGGCAACGAGGCGAAGGAGAAATCCGGTGCCAACATCCAGATCTACCAGCTCAACCTGCTTACCAACAAGGAGTTTTCTGCCGTAGAAAAACTCGGCGCTCCTCTCCACAAGTTCATCACAGCCAAGGATGCTTTCTACATCGGAACCCGAAAGGGCAAGATCATCGTGATAGGAAGCGACGCACGAGGCACTGCCTACGCCATCATGGAACTCTCCCGAATGGCTGGCGTTTCGCCTATGGCAGGATGGAATGACCTGAAGCCACAGACACGTCAGAATCTCTCTACCCAGGTGGGAACGGAGAAGATAGAAATACCGAGAATCGAATTCAGAGGTCTTGCCCTGAACGGAAGCAAGTGGATGAATCAGAAGAACTACAGTCAGCTGGCGCGACTGATGCTGCGACTGAGAGCCAACACCCTCTGGCAGGTGGACGGCAAGCACGAGGCTGCCTACAATAAGGCGGTGGTAGATAGCTTCGACATCTGCATTGCCGAAAACTACAAGGTGACGGAAATCACCGGCAAGAAACACAAGAAGAAGCATAAGAAGACCCTGGAGAACGTAAAGATGATCTGTGCCGGCAACCAGATGCAGCTGGAGAATGTCTCCCCTGCCCTGGTGCTCGAAATGCTGAACAACAGGGATTATCTGGAAACCAAGTCGGAGCACCGGGAGAAATCCCATCGATCGGAGATGCATCATGATGAAGACTGCGCATGGATTGCCAACGTAACCAATCCGAAGATGGTTCCGCTGCAGCTTGCCATGATTTCTGATTTAGCCTGGAACGGTGAGGCGCTGCAGGGAGGCATCAGCAGCTACCTGCAGAACTGGCTCAGCAGTCTCTTCGGCAACGTGGCAGCCAAGAAAATCAAGCCTCTGATGGAGGAATACTATCGCCTGACCAGCATCCGACAGCCAGCCTTCATGGCAATGCCATACGGCGATACAAAGTTTCATTCGGGCGAATTCGGCAATGAGCTGGAGCGCTATCTCTACGCCTACGACCTGCTGAAGACCAAGACTGTCAATCTGGAAAGAACCCTTCCTGCCGATCAGCGAGACGGTTTCTTCGAAATCGTGAAATATCCTATCTTCTCTGCTGCCCTCATCGCCGAAAAGGAGCTGGAGGCACAGGAAGCCAGAGACATTGCCCGTCCGGGACTGTTCCCGAATGATGATGAAGCCAAGGCTTCGGCTGCCGTGAGCCTCAACGCCTTCAACACCCTGAAGCAGCTCAACGCCTACTATCTGAAGCTGGGCAAGGGCAAATGGAGCAGCATCATCGCTACAGATGGGGCAGAAATGCAGGCTCCGCAGTTGCCGGGCGCTCTACCTGCCAAGGATATCAAGCTTCTGATGCAGGATGCCTTCGACAGAAATCAAGATCTCCAGCCGCTGGTGACATTCACCAAGAACATCACCGCCAAGAATGCATACGACTGGACCAATGCCTTCCAGGCACCTGCAGCCAAAGATGGAACTGCGGAGAAGATCCAGCTGAAGCCATTGCTGGGTCACAGCAACAACGCCGTGAAGCTGCCAAAGGGAGCCATCCTGAGATATAGATTCGTAAGCAGCAGCATAGGAGACGCGAGATTCACCCTCGCCACCATCCCGAGCTATCTGCCATACGAGAAGAATATGCGGGTAAGCGTGAGCATCGACGGTGCAGAGCCGGTAATCTGCCAGATGAAGGAGGATTACAACTCCAAGGAATGGAAGATGAATCATTGGCGCGGACAGGCGCTCAAGAGCTTCTACGTAACCCTGCTCGACGGCTATCATACCGTAGAGATCAAGGCGCTGGATGACAATATCATCGTTGACCAGTGGGTGCTTGATTTCGATGTAGATAGAGAATACTACGTATTCCCGGTTACGAGATAAAGGGAAATACGACTAAAAAGAGGCTTAATAGATGGCAAGCTGGAGGCTTAATAGATGACCGAGCCTTGCCATCTATGAAGCCCGGAAAATGTTAAAGAAGCATATAAAAAAAGCACTCCAAGAAGCGAAAACTCCTCAAAGTGCTCTGAACTTAATATTATCTCTTATTGGTTTTTACTCAATAACAACGGTTGTCCAACCGTGCTTGTCCTCTACAGTACCATACTGAATGCCACGGAGGGTATCATACAGATGCTTAGAGACAGGACCTGGCTTCTCACCGAAGTTGTAGCGCTTGCCTGTATCCAGGTCATCAATGTAGCTGATAGGGCTGATTACGGCAGCAGTACCGCAAGCACCAGCCTCCTCGAATGTATCCAACTCATCCTCAGGAATCTGACGGCGCTCTACCTTCATACCGAGATCCTCAGCCAGCTGCATCAAGCTCTTGTTGGTGATAGATGGGAGGATGGATGTACTCTTAGGAGTAACGTATGTATTGTTCTTGATACCGAAGAAGTTGGCAG
>OQWM01002761.1_pt1 | contig 11854 bp, 9 predicted proteins | sample 1691531 | NCBI WGS metagenome assembly OQWM01 (sample SAMN03418257, study PRJEB22391) | human gut metagenome | biome: human-gut; feature: organic feature; material: feces | host: Homo sapiens | place: Tanzania | collected 2013-01 | reverse complement strand
CGTCAGTGTCAAAAATCAACCCAAGGTCTGCTTTGTTTTGTACTGTGGCTTTTTGAATTGCCTGCATTGCCTGCTTGTTTTCTGGATTTGGAATGTGGTTTGGAAACATTCCGTCTGGTTCAAGAAATTCGCTTCCTTCTGTGTTTGCTCCAAGCGGAATTAAAATTTTGTCTACAAAGAATCCTGCATCTCCGTTTCCTGCATCGACAACGATTTTTAATCCTGCAAGCGGCTTTTCTGATTCAGTTGAATTCAGTTCTTTGCAAATTGTCTGCTTTAAATGTTCCGCATAAATCGAAAGCAAGTCAAAGTTTTCCGCGAATGGAGATGAGTTTTTTTGCGGAGTTAAATTTTGCGCGGTCTTTAAAATTTCCTCAATGTCTTCATGCTCAAGTCCGCCGTCAACATTGAAAAATTTTATTCCGTTTCTGTTGAATGGCAGGTGGCTTGCAGTAATCATAAGTGAACCGTCAAACTTTGTCTGGTCAAAAACAATCGACATGAACATTGCCGGTGTTGTTGCAAGACCGCAGTTTACAACTTTTGCTCCAGTTGAAGAAATTCCTTCCGCAGCTGCAAGCGCAAGTTTTTCTCCTGTGATGCGGGCATCTCGTCCGATTCCGATTTTAAGTTCGTTTGCTTTTTTTCCACATTTTTTTTCAAGCCACAAAACAAATGCCTGGCCTATTAAGTTTGCTGCTTTGTCTGTAAGATTTACGTGTTCACCTTCGACACCTTCTATTGCAATTCCGCGGACATCGCTTCCGTTTTGCAGTTTCATCAAATTAAGTTCGGACATATTTTTCCTCTGTAGAAATTTCAAAATATTTTTTATTCTATATGTTTTTTTTGCTGTGGTCAAACTCTGCTTTTTCAGCTTTTAAAAAATCCATTTATCAAATTCCAAGCTACAGAACCGGGGCGTGGCAGCTGTGATTCTGGCGGAAGTTCAGTTCTTTTAAACCAGTGCGCTTCAAGAATTTCAGACTCTTGAATTTTTATTTCGCCGCTTTTGTATTCCGCCGTGAACGCTAGCATGAGCTGATCGGGAAACGGCCATGCTTGGCTTCCGCAGTATTTTATTCTTTGAACTTCGATGTTTGTTTCTTCTTTTATTTCACGCGCCACGCATTGCTCAAGAGTTTCACCTTGCTCAACAAAACCTGAAACGCAGGCGTAGTTTTTGTATGCGGAATTTTTATTTTTTACAAGGAGAATTTCTTCTCCCTTGGAAACGAGCGTTATTGTCGCAGGCTCTATCCGCGGAAAAAATTTTGTTTTACAGTCCGGACATTTTCTTGCGGATTCAGTTTCATCATCAATTAATTTTCCTTTGCATGAGGGACAGAATTTAAATGCGCTTCTTTGCTTTAAAATGCTTGCGGCTCTTGAAGCCAGGAATGCGGTTTCTTTATGCTCAAAGCAGAATTGCCGGACGGAAATAAATTTACAGTTTTCAGGAGCTGAACAATTTTCTTTTGCCAAAGCTGCGGCGAACGAAAGATTTTTTTCTATATACCAGTCGTCTGAAAAAGTTTCATTTGCAAAAAATTCAAATTCTTTTTTTGAAATAAAAGAATTGTCTTTTACTAAAATTTCATTTCCTTTGCAGACAAAAAAATAATCTGCGTCAAAACAATTCGGCTTTGTAATAATAGGCATAAAAATTCTCCAGTCAATTTTTAAAACAGTAGCAACAAAAAAGACCGCCACAAAAAATGACGGTCTTAGTCTAGCAAAAGACTTTGCAAAAGTTCAAGTGTTAATTAGTGTATGTAAAGCACTAATTAATTTTGCTATTTTATTTCAAGTGCATCAGAAACTGTCGAGACAAGTTCCTTTCTCTCATACTTCAGATTTGAAGTGCACCTTGTTTTCAGCACAATGCGGTACGTGCCAGCTGAAAGCGTCTTTGGCAGAGGAAAAAGCAAAGTTCCAGGCTTGTTCACGGAAAGTTTTGCTGTAACCTGAGTCCAGTCGGAACCGCTTTCGTCAATCGCGGCAGTGTCTCCAGAGGCAGGTGCGAACCAGATTCCGCTTCCTTCGCCTCCAATCAGAAGTTTTTTGCCTGAAATCTGCACAGAGCCGTTTAGGGAAAAATTTCCGTCGTCATTCCCTGTGTCAATATCAACAATCTTTGCAATTGTTGCAGTTGGTTCAGAATAGTTTTCCTGAGCAACAGCAACATCTGAAATTGCCGACTTTGTAACTTCTGACGGAATAAACTTAACCATTATGTTTGGCGAAAAAACGCTTCCGTCTGTTGAGCCTTTGCAGGCAATGTAGAATACGCCGAGATTCAGGCAGTTTACAGCGTTGCCGTTTCCAAGCGATTCTGTGATGACTTTTTCCAAGGCATCGCAGACAGAATAAACCGTGCCTATGTCCAGCTGCGGAACTTTGTTCGCCACAAGCTGAATGACATTCCCGACAGTGTGGGTGTTTCGGACTATTCTTCCAACGTACTTGTCGGAAGAATCCTTTGAAAAATAGTTGCGCTGTAGTTTTACAGACACACGACCGTTCGGATTCTCGATTGAATCCATGAGATTTGATTTGGCTGCCATAGGGCATTGCCTCCTCTAAAATAGAAGATTGCGGCAGCGGCTATTGAATACGGCGGGTCAATAATGATAATATCAAATAACCACATTTGGTATCGTTATTGATGCCGCTAAGTCTGGGAGCCGCTGCCTGTCGCATAACATGCAACTGTTTTCAGACTTTTTTATTTTAATTTTTATGCCGAATATACTATCGGCTTTATTTTCCGCTAATATCCTTCTGCAAGCCATCTGTTCCGCTCTTCCTGCATTTCCTCTTCATATCTGTATTCTTCCTCATAGCTTTTTCGTCTTGGAGAAATCTTTTTTATAAAATCAGCGAATTTCAGCAGAACCGCATTGTCCAAAGACTTGTCCCTGGTCCAATAAGAAACGTATCTTTGAGAATTCCGCCTTAAAGTCTTTATGCGAATTTCAGATGCGGATTCTGACACTCCAAAAGAAGTCTGCAAGAACTCTTTTGTTATGCGGCAGCCAAACGACTTCAGGCGGTTTATTATGGCTTCCGGCATTAAAAGGCAAGATGCAAAATAATTCGCCTCGATTTCGCTTTGTTCATAAAGCTGCTTGAGCCTTGAATCGTTTTTCTTCCTGTATTCTGTAATATTCTCAATATCATGTCCTAGCACAATATGACCGATTTCGTGCGCAATGCTGAATGCAATTCGGACAGAAGGCATATTCTGATTGTAGAAAATGATGTATCTTCCGCAAAACTCGACAGCTTCTGCATCTTTTGAATTGACGACATCATCCGCATTCATTCCTTTCTCTTCTATCCAGGAGAACGGTAGCAACTTTATTGCAATCTCTTTTCCGATTTCGTCCACAAGCAGAAAGCAGTCTAAAGGAAATTTCTTTATTATGCGGGATTTTATCAAAATCTCATTCACACGCTCTTCTATGTCTGTCTTGTAATCTGCTGAAAATTCTCCGTTCACTATTCCCCTCCAAATGCTTCTGTAAACGCGAGGCGCAGAATGCCTTCCGCACGCTCAAGGTCTTTTTCGCCAAGTTTGCTAAGTCCTCTTTGAATTGAGTTTATTTTTGCGTTTGCAACATCCACTTCTCCTATGCCCAATAAATAGTCAGTTGTTGTTCCAAGAACATCACAGATTTTTTCAAGAGTTTCTTTTCTTGGAACAACGCCCCTTGTCTCCCACATTGCGACTCCGCTTTTTGTTACTCCTACCTTATCGGCAAGAGCTTCCTGAGAAAGTTTTTTAGACTCCCGCAGCTCGCGGATTCTCTCCATAAATTTCTCATTTCCCATCTCTTTACCCTGTCTTTAATAAGATACGTCTGGCCAAGGCACGCTTACGCTCAAGACCTTGACTCAGCCGTTTTTAAGGTTTGTATAAACCTTAAATAAATCAAAATATTCAAATATTTTGAACTCATAAAAACAATATACAGCAGCCAAAACAGGAAGTCAAGAATAAAAATCAAAAAGTTCAATAAGATTTAACCAATATACTAAAACGGAGGCAGTTACTGCACTAAATGAGTGTCGGTTAGCGCACTAATTGGGAGACGGTTAGTACAGTAAATGAGTGACAATTAGTGCACTAACAAGGAGGCGTTTAGTGCAGTAATGGGGAGGCGTTTAGTGCGGGATTTTAGTGGCAATTTGCAGGGAAATTGAATAATGCGGAAAGCGATTATAATTCTTTAGGCTTATTCTGTTCTCTATTGTTATAATCAATATTTCTTTTTTGGTAATAATGAATTTCTACTTGCTTTTTTCTTATGAATATTTTTCCGCGATTGATTTTGTTACGCTTTGCAAAACATTCAAGTCTTTTTGGCTCATTTTCTTCAATAAATCTTCTATTTCCAAAATCTGCGGTGAAACATTGCCAGCCGCGCGTTCATCAAGATTTGCCAAATACTCAACACTTACGCCCAAAGCTTTTGCTATTAAAATCGCATTTGAAACTTTAGGTTCTGAAGAGGCTTCTTTCAGATAGCTTTTTATTGTGTTTTCACTTATTCCCGATAATTTTGAAAGCTCTTTAGTTTGAATATTTTTAAAATCCATTAAGTATTTTAGATTCTCGCGAAAATTCATTCCTTAATATGATAAAATTTTATTCATTTTGTTATAAAAACGGATAAACATTCATTCGATAATCTTTATAAAGAGTGATATTTTACTCTTATGAGAATATTTTTTTATCATTCAGGACAAATCAACATGAATCGAGCAGATTAGAAAGGGAATGACCATTGAAGCCCTTGAAGAATCTTTGAGCGCGTAGCAAACCCACAAAACAGAGACTAAAGCTATCTCACGGGCTTTAGTCTCTGAAAAGCCAAAAGAAAGTGCCTGCCCCAAAGGAGTACAACATTGAGCGAAAGCTACACGGCATCTTTTCACAATGGCGGAATGGAAAAAGATGGAAGTCTTTCACCGCTTTTTTTCTCCACTTCATAGCCACCAAAAGGCTCTGCCCTTTGGAAACCTGAGAAGGGCAACGTTGCCCTTTCTAATCCTCCGCCAACAAGACTCTGTCTTTTTGGTTTATCTGCCAGACGGCCAGCCTTCTGGACTTCTACTAGCCTTAGCGCACTGATGCGACATCTTCCTTTCCCCACTCCGAAATTTAATTTAACAATTTGTTTGGGGGAAATATGAACTACGGATATATTAGAGTAAGCACCGACAAGCAGACAGTCGAAAATCAAAGATACGAAATCAACACATTTTGTCAAAAGCTAAACATTCACATTGATGGCTGGATTGAAGAAACAATCAGCGGAACAAAAAACTTTGACAAAAGAAAACTTGGCGACCTTCTTAAAATCGTTCAAAAAGATGATTTAATTATTTGTGCAGAACTGTCCCGTTTAGGCCGCAATCTTTTTATGATTATGGAAATTCTTCACATCTGCATGAATAAAGAATGTAAAGTCTGGACTATTAAAGACAATTACCGCCTTGGTGATGATATTCAAAGCAAGGTACTTGCATTTGCTTTTGGACTAAGTGCAGAGATTGAAAGAAACCTTATAAGTCAGAGAACAAAGGAAGCTCTAGCAAGGAAAGTTCAAGAAGGAATTGTACTTGGGCGACCAAAAGGGAGAAAAACATCTCCTGAAAAACATAAACTTTATGACAAAGATATAATAATATGTGAACTTTTAATTTTTGGTATATCACAACGAAAAATTTCAAAGCTTTTTTCGGTAGATAGGAACACACTTTCGAGATTCATTTTAAACAGTCCTTTATTAAAAAAATACAAAAAACTGTATGAAAGAAAATGAGCGATTTTGTGAAGCAGAATTCTTGTATTTCAAATTTTGACACTTTCAATTCATGGGTTATTCTTTCCCCAATCGAACAAAGTATAAAATCTAAAATTGAAAAAATTGGTACTCCTCTGAAAGATTGGGATATAAATATTTATCGAGGAGTTCTTACAGGTTTTAATGATGCATTCATTATAAGCGGAGAAAAAAGAGATGAAATCCTTGCAAACTGTAAAAATGAAATAGAACGAAAGAAAACTGCTGAACTTATTCGACCGATTTTGCGTGGCAGGGATATTAAACGGTATTCGTATGAATATGCAGATTTATATCTTATTGCAACTTTTCCAGCCAAGCATTATGACATTGAAAAATATCCGGCTGTAAAAGATTATCTACTGTCATTTGGAATGGAACGACTTGAACAAACTGGTAAGGAACATACAATTAAAGGTGAAAAAATTAAAGCTCGTAAAAAGACAAACAACAAGTGGTTTGAAACACAGGATAGCATAAGTTATTGGGACGAATTTAATAAGCCAAAAATGCTTTGGAGCGAAACAATGCGAGTTCATAAACACAGTAATGAACGATTTCCTCGATTTTCTTTTGATTATAACGGTTTTATAACAGATAAAACTTGTTTTTTTGCTGTAGGAGAAAAATTAGAATGGATTGTTTGTTTTTTAAACTCCTATGTGGGGCAATATTTGTGTTCAAAATATGTGTCAATATTGGACAATGGCGGTTACCTGATGCAGAAAATATACATTGAAAAAATTCCTCTTCCATTCGTTCCTGATAAAATGCTTGATTTATGTAAGAGCCAGATAAAAAAAGCAACAAAAGAAAAGGAAAATGAGATTGATTTAAAAATTTATAATATTTATGGGTTCAACAATGAGGAAATTAAGTATCTGAAATCAATAATTTGATTTATTGCAACAAATTACATCTTTTCAAGGAATTGAATTTCCTCATCCGTCAGACCGTAAAGTTCATATACTTTGCGGTCTATTTCTTCTTCATTGTTCAGTTCTTTATTCGAGAACTCCTCGAATAATTTTTCATCAATATTTTGAGGTACAGGTAGTTGTTCTATAAACATTGGTTTATATTCAAAATATCCACCGTTTCTTGTAACTCCAAGATTACGAATATAGTAATCCGCAATCTTTGAATTTAGAATACACAAAAGACTTTCGCTTGCAGGTACAATCATTGTCGCAGGCGCATTTATCATCATTCCGGCTGGTGCAAGTGTATAAGTCGCAGAAAGATTAAGATTTCCCCATACAATTTTTGGCTTATTAAATTCGTCCATATATGCGCAATTACGCAAATTATACGGCGTATCTCCTTTGTCAGCACGAGTGGAAATTTTATCCCAATATTCATCAAGATGATTTTTAATAGCTGGATAATCCTTAATGTCAATTCGAGGAATATTTTTATCTTTCACACCATTATGTGTATTTATAAGATACAAGTCTGCAAAATTGTATTCATATCTTTTAATATCCCTGCCACGCAAAATCGGTCGAATTAAATCATCAGTTTTTTTCCTCTCTTCTTTTGTTTTGCAATTATTTAAGATTTCTTCTCGTTTCTCTCCAGAAATAATAAAGGCATCATTAAATCCAGTTTTTATTCCGTAGTTAATACTAATGTCCCAATCTTTTAATGGGACACCAGCTGATTCAATTTTTTTCTTAATACTTTGTTCTATCGGAGATAAAATCACCCAACTCTCTTTTGTTGTGAAACTACAATCACAAGAATTCTGCTTCACAAAATCGCTCAAATTTGATAAGCCATCTTTTGTAAGGGTTGTAGTAGTACAAGAAAGTGTTTTGCCTTCATTTTTTCCTTTTTCAAAAAGAAGGATATTAGTATCTACGGTTGCACTCTCAAATACTTTAACCCCGGCAAAGTCAACAAGTAATTTTGGATTTACATTTTTTGCAAAATAATCACGCAATTTCTCGCCATATCCAGCACGCATCCATTTATTTGAAGTTATAAAACAAAGCCGTCCTGTAGAATTAAGCAAATTACAACCTTTTTCGTAGAACAAACAGTAAATATCCCCTGTTTTTGCAAAACTCTTGTAGTTTTGAGCTTCATATAGATTAGCAAGTTTTCCACTATCTTTCTGTAACTGGATATATGGTGGATTTCCAATCACAATGTCAAAACCTTCTGCAGTATTAAACATCCATTCTGCATCAAAAAATGGAGATACTGCATTCTGGTCATAAGGATTCCATTCTGCAAGTTGCTCCGCATCTTTTGGCGCAAACATTTTATTTTGTTCTAAAAGGTTAGCAAGCTCAGCTCTTAATTTTCTATCATCTTCACGGCATTTTGCTTTTGCTTCTGCAGTTGGAGCTTTGAAATGTTCATGTCTTTTTTCCTGAATCTCCAATTTCTTTTTCTCAATTTTACCATCAGGATCTGAAAATAAATCATTTTGAGATTTTCTTTCCATGCCAATCAAACTATTGGCGGCAACAAATTTTGTTTCCAAGTTTGGTAGCGGATTAAAACCGTAATTATCAGAAATGCTATCTGTTTTATCTTGCTCACAAATAAGACTGATAAAGAATCTAAGTTTACAAATCTGTACTGCAATAGGTTGAATATCAACACCATAGAGGCATTTTTCAATTAAATCTAATTTCAAACTGTAAAGAGAATTTTTATCTGATGTAACTCCATTACATTTTTGAATAAGATGAACGATTCTTTGCAAAGCTCCCATTGGGAAAGCACCAGAACCACAAGCTGGATCCAGAATTTTCATACTCTTTAATGCGTTTACAATCTCAGCTTTATTATCTGAATTATAACATTCAACATTGTCATTAAAAAGAATCTGTATATTTTCAGAAGTCAAATTCTTTACAGTTTTAGAGAGATAATCTTTTATAGACTCATCCACCATAAAACTCACAATTTCACGTGGAGTATAGAAAGAACCAGAATCTTTACGGGCAGTTTCACTTGTTTCTGGGTTATATGTACCAAGTAGATTTTCAAATACCTTACCCAAAAGCTCTGGATCAAGAGCGACCTGAACATCACTTGGACTATTTTCTTCGACAGTGAAATTATAGCGGCTCAACAGATGAATTACACCTTCATGCTCACCATCTTCTTTTTGCCAGAATAAATTATTTGGAATAAAGGCCATCCAATTTGGTTCACGGCTAAAGCCATCTGTAAAGACTTCAATATTCTTTTTATTGTCTTTATCATCTACAAGTTTATCAAGACACTCAAATAAGCCGCCATTTAAGAAAGGTACAGTTTTAAATCGTTCAATTATTTGTGAATTGCTTTCCTTGAAGAAGGTCTTTTCCTTATTGTCCCGATAAAAATTCTTTACGCCAAATTGTTTATTCTTCGAAATACTCTTATCATCAGCAAAAGCACGTTCTTCTATTTTCTTATTCAGTGTAGCGAAGAAAAGATTTTGTAAAACGGCATTATAGTAATTTCCATCTTTTTTGCTCTCAGGCTTAAACTCTGTCAAAACCTTATTAAGTTCAGATTCATCGAATACCCATAAAGGAATCAAGTCTTTTTGTTTAATAAACCAAACAAACATTAAGCGAGTGATAAGACGAATAAGATTAAGTTCATTTTTTTCTTTTGTCTGCTTAACATTGTACTTGCCATTTTTATCTTTTGTTGTATCACCAATAGGAAATGTAACATTCTCACATGCCCATTCATACCAGTTGAAAAGTTCATCATAGAACTGTTTTGTAAGTACCTCTACACTGAAAGCATCTGTTAAATCTTTCAAGGTGAGAATATCTTTATGGTCTTCAAGGTAAGTAAATCTATCAGAAATAGTTCTGGCAGGCAAATGTTTTCCAAGAATATACGTATATCGCTTTGCAGAAGTAGAATCCTTAGCATTAACCCTTTTTTCTACGTAAGAAAAACGCCATTCCTGATTTTCAACTTTCTGGTGATGAAAAATTATCAATGCACCTTCAAACTGATTTATATACTGGCGGACAATAGCCTGAATTCCTACCTTGTTATTTTCAAGTTTTTTATTATCTCCCACGGTAATATCAAAAACTTTAAGTTCGCTTCCAAAAAAATCAAAAGTTGCGGCATGGCGAATTTCTGTAATGTTTGCATTTTTTGCTTTTTCGCGAACTTCAGGTTCATTGGTAAGGACATCATACCCTTGTTCATAATCGCCAAAAACAGGAGATAATATATCTTTAAGGAAGGTTTCAATTCCACACCAGTCGTTTTCAAAAATCGGTCTAAAGTTTGTCATTTTGATTTCTCCTCAAGTTTATCTAATTCGCCAATACTTTCCAAAAAATGTTTTTCTACAAGAGAAAGCCTGTCTTTTTCTTTCTGCTTGTATTTTTTATATTCATCATGAGCTTTATCCAATGCCTTGGTATGTGAAATACGACCAGCAGTAGAAAGGATTTCACGGCGTGTCATTTTAAGATAATCATCGATTGTTTCAAGCCAGTCTTTCATATACATTGGTTCATGGTCTAATGCTCTAACTTCCGCAATGTCCAAATAAGCTGTAACAATTTTATTTAAGGCATCCAGTTCAGATTCAGAAAGATAGTTTTTTGCAACTTCAACATCTGTTTTTTTTATTTCTTTTCCGCTCCAGCTAGTAAGCCCTATATTCTGTTTTTCACTATCGGCACGTTCATAAATGATTTCTGCGGCAGTATGTTTATGAGCCGCCCAATGCATTTTGTTTTGAACTTGTTTAAAAAAGGCAATTGAACTTTCGGCACTTGGATTATAATCTATGCTTGTAGCGTAAATATCAAGAACTTTGCGCCAGAATACTTTTTCACTTGAGCGAATATCTCTGATTCTAGCCAAAAGTTCATCAAAGTAGTTTCCACCACCAAGTTCTTTTAACCGCTGATCATCAAGAGCAAAGCCTTTCTGCATATACTCTTTTAGAATCTTCATTGCCCAGATTCTGAATTGAGTTCCTCGCAATGATTTTACACGATAGCCAACAGAAATAATTACATCAAGATTATAATATTCTACCTGATAGGTTTTCCCGTCAGCGGCAGTTGTTGCAAATTTTGCAACAACTGATTCACTAACATATTCCCCTTCTTCAAATATATTTTTTATATGACGGGAAATCGTAGATTTATCTCTCTGGAAAAGCTCGGCCATCTGGTCTATTGAAAGCCAGACCGTATCATTATCAAAGGTGGCTTGAATTTTTGTTATACCATCCTCAGTGGTATACATTATAAGACTTGTGTTATTTTCCATCTTCTTCCCCAGCTAGTAATAAAATCCGGCAAAAATATAAGCCTCGCCATGCTTCTGCGTATTAACAGTAGTAATGTTTCCAAGCTCCTGTTGTATCATATCTACAATATCTTCATCAGTTACAGGAATGAGTAGTTTATCAGGTTCGCCTAGTTCTGTAAGGAACTTATCCAATCGCTTTGCAAGACTTATATTTCCCCCCTTGATGGATTTCAAGGCCTGGCCTATTAAACTCATAGATTCTTTAGAAAGTTTTCCGCTTGTAATCCATTTATTTGCTTTTACAAGTACATTTGTAACATTAACCTTTGCATTTTTAGCTTTGCTTAATTTACTTTCAAATACATTATAAGCATCCAGAGCGGCTTTTCTTTTAGCTTCAATATCTGGAATTGAAGTAAAATCATTTGCAACTGTATCAGTTTTACATTTACATGAATCAAACATATCCATGTAATTTATAACCTGAGCCTGTAAATCATTTGCAACCTTTACATAAACACAGCCATATTTGTTTTTAACTTTTATTGCAAAATAGGTATTTCCTTTTTCATCTTGCAGAACAGGACTAAAGCCTTTTTCTTCCGCATTTTCAAGCTTCTGGATAAAATCATACCGCTCAGGTTTTATATCTCTATATTGTTTTAATTCGGAAATATATTTTTCTTGAGGGCTTTCTTCTCCATCAACAATTGCTTCAAAATTACCTTCTGAAAGCTCTTCTTCCTGACTGA
>OQWM01002760.1_pt1 | contig 11855 bp, 9 predicted proteins | sample 1691531 | NCBI WGS metagenome assembly OQWM01 (sample SAMN03418257, study PRJEB22391) | human gut metagenome | biome: human-gut; feature: organic feature; material: feces | host: Homo sapiens | place: Tanzania | collected 2013-01 | reverse complement strand
AGTTCGACGAGACCGTCGAGCTGCACGTCAAGCTGGGCGTCGACTCCCGTCACGCTGACCAGCAGGTCCGCGGCGCCATCGTCCTCCCCAACGGCACCGGCAAGAACGTCCGCGTTCTCGTCTTCGCCAAGGGCGACAAGGCTGAGGCTGCCAAGGCTGCCGGCGCTGACTATGTCGGCGAGATGGACCTCGTCGAGAAGATCCAGAAGGAAAACTGGTTCGACTTCGACGTCGTCGTCGCTTCCCCTGACATGATGGGTGTTGTCGGCCGTCTCGGTAAGGTGCTCGGTCCTAAGGGCCTGATGCCGTCCCCGAAGGCCGGTACCGTCACTCCCGACGTCGCCAAGGCTGTTCAGGAGTCCAAGGCCGGTAAGGTCGAGTATCGTCTCGACAAGACCAACATCATCCACTGCCCCATCGGTAAGGTTTCCTTCGGCCCCGAGAAGCTGATGGACAACTACAACGCTCTGATGGGCGCCATTGTGAAGGCCAAGCCCGCCAGCGCCAAGGGCCAGTATATCAAGAGCTGCGTCGCCGCCACTACCATGGGCCCCGGCGTGAAGATGAACACTGCGAAGCTGGTCTAAGAGCCGAAAGAGGGGAGAAATCCCCCTTTCGATCCCGCTGAACGGGGGAGACGGAGACGTTTCTTCCGCGAAAACGGAAAAATGATATTAAATTTTGGAAAAATGCTTGACATTATGCCAAAGTTTGATATAATAACAGTCGCGTTCCAAAGACAGCAGGTGGGGGAGACCCCGTAAGTCCTGCCGAGGATGGCAAAATCATTTTGATGATGCTTTTCTGTCCTCATGTCTTTCGGCATGAGGACAGTTCCTTTTTGAACGCCTCTGACCCGGGCGGACGGAGGTCCGCCGCAAATTCTCATGGAGGTGAAACCAAGTATGCCTAACGCAAAGGTCCTTTCCGAGAAGCAGGCAATCGTTGCCGAGCTGACCGAGAAGATCCAGAAGGCTACCGCAGGCGTCATCGTCGACTACAAGGGTATTACCGTTGAGGAAGACACCGCTCTGCGTAAGGAGTGCCGTGAGGGCGGCGTGGATTATGCGGTTGTGAAGAACACCCTGCTGCGCTTTGCTTTCAACAACACTGGCCTGAACGATCTGGATGATCTGCTGAACGGCACCACTTCTCTGGCTCTGGCTGATGATCCCGTGGCTCCCGCCCGCGTCATGGCCGATTACGCCAAGAAGCTGGACGGCAAGTTCGAGATCAAGGGCGGCTTCATGGACGGCAAGCCCGTCGATCTGGCCACCATTCAGTCTCTGGCTTCTATTCCCGCTCTGCCTGTCCTGCAGGCTCAGGTTCTGGGTACCATGCTGGCTCCCATTACCGGTCTGGCTGTTGTCCTGAAGCAGATCGCCGAGAAGAACGGCGCTCCTGCTGAAGAGGCTGCTGCCGAAGCTCCCGCCGCTGAATAATTCAGCGCACATCCCACACAAACAAAAATAACTATTAGGAGGCAAATACAATGTCTGAGAAAGTTACCGCTATGATCGAAGAGATCAAGGGTCTCACTGTTCTGGAACTGTCCGAGCTGGTTCACGCTCTGGAGGAAGAGTTCGGCGTTTCCGCCGCTGCTATGGCTGCTCCCGCTGCTGGTGCTGCTGCTCCCGCTGCTGAGGAGAAGACCGATTTCGACGTTGTTCTGGCTGGCTTTGACGCTGCTGCCAAGATCAAGGTCATCAAGGTTGTCCGCGAGATCACCGGCCAGGGCCTGGCTGAGGCTAAGGCTACCGTCGAGGGCGCTCCTTCCACTCTGAAGGAAGCTGTCAGCAAGGACGAGGCCGAGGCTCTGAAGAAGCAGCTGGAAGAGGCTGGCGCCAAGGTCGAGCTGAAGTAAGCAAGACTTTCCGCAACATAAAAAGCTCCGTGTCCATGGACACGGAGCTTTTTTGCAGCTTGAAACGTGTTTTTCGAGGGAAAAAGCTCACTTTTGCAGAAAAAATCAGCGAAGGTGGCACATGGCCCAGACGGCATTGTGGTCCGACAGCTCTGCCCCCTGAAAATGTTCCAGAGCGGAGCCAGGCTTGGCATAGGTGAGATCCTCCTTGGCGGTGGAGATCATCCGGCTTTCCGACGCGGTGACGCCCTTCAGCAGGATCCAGTCCAGACGCAGGGGCAGGGAATCGCCGTTGGGCAGGGGCTTGCGGCGGGTGAGACGGGGCTCCTTGGGGACGATCTCGTAGCCGTCGGCAGCGCACAGGGGCAGCAGAGGCTCAAAGCTGCCCACATCCTCTAAGCAGCGGCGGCGCAGAGCGGGATCGGCAGCGATGGCACCGATGTCCTCCTTGGCCCGGCCATCGAAGGTGTTGGTGTTCAGATCGCCGCCCAAGATCAGGGGCATATCGGGCAGCTCCTTGCGGACAGCCTCCAGAATGGTGGACATCTGGGCCTTACGGCCCTCGCCGTGGGTGCGGTTTTCCAAGTGGATGGACACAGCGCCCACCGGCTGTCCGCCTACGTCCAGCTCCGCAAAGACGGCCAGCCGTCCGCCGATGCGCTTCTGGCGGTCGAAGTACCAGTTATACTGTTCAGGCAGGCGGATCACACCGGCACGGCGGATGGGCCAGCGGGAGAAAACGGCGTTGCCATGGAAACCCTTGGCGTTTTCATCATTCACCAGTTCAATGAACTCAAGCCCCCAGGCATAGTTCAAACCAAACGCCTGTGCCAGTTCCCGGGCGGTGTTCTTATTGCCGGAGCGGGCGCAGCCGTCATCCAGCTCGTTGGCCAGGATCACGTCAAAGGGCTGAATATCCGGGCAATCCCGCAGAAATTCCTGAATTTCCGGCAGGTTCACGCCCCGTTCCATGTTGAACATCAGGACGCCCAGGGCCTCCGGGATCTGTGCGGGCGGCGCGACAAAATTATCAGTCTCCGCCTGGGAAAACTGGGGGATCATGGCCATGACCTCCGTCTGCGGCCGGTCATCTAACAGCGCCCCCAGACGCTTGCGTTCATTCAGCGGGATACCTTGCATGTATTCATTAACTCCTTTTCCTGCAAAATTTTACGGTAGGGAAGGGCTTGGAGCAAGTCTGCGGACCACAAAATAAAAGGGTAGCACAGACGAAAAACGCAACATGTGTAAACGTTTACGATATTAGATTAGCAAGATTTACGGAGAAGGTCAAGAAGAATCTGAAAATTCTCCGAAATAGTCAAAAATAGCGGACAAGTTTAGACAGATGCACAAGCCGCTTGGGGACAGAGCTGCCAAGGCTTCCTTTTTGGGGCGGAATGTGGTATATTGGAAAAAAACATTGAGGAGGCATTATGACCGCAATGAAAGAACAGCCCTCCGCACGGCAGATCTACGGGACCATCGGACCGGCCTGTGCGGATGTGGAGACGCTGGAAGCCATGTTCCGGGCCGGGATGACCGGCATCCGGCTGAACCTCTCCCATGTGACGCTGGCTCAGGCGGCGGATCAGGTGGATGCACTGCATAAGGCGGCGCAGCGCTGCGGAAAGCAGGCGGAGCTGCTCATTGATATGCAGGGACCGGAGCTGCGGGTAGGCGTATTGGCGGAGCCGATGGCGCTGCATGAAGGTGAAAAAGTTGAATTGGGCGGCAAGGGAATTCCCTTGCCGGATATTGCGATTCCTGCGCTATTGCCCGGCCAGGAGGTGCTTTTGGATGACGGCAAGCTGCTGCTGCGGGTCACGGAGCAGACTGAGACCGGCGCGGTGGCAGAGGTCCTTCGAGGCGGCGTTCTGCGGGGACGAAAGAGTCTGGCTCTGCCGGGAGCGGATCTGGAACCGCCGACGATGACGGCATCCGATGTGGAGAATATCCGCATTGCGGCGTCCTGCGGCGTCACCGGCGTTATGCAGCCCTTTGTGCGCAGCCGACGGGATCTGGAAACCGTCCGGCGGGCACTGGACGAAAACGGCGGAGCGAATATCCGGCTGTTCGCCAAGATCGAAAACCAGATGGGGTTGGAACGGCTCCCGGAATTTCTGGAAACGGCGGATGAGATCGTCATTGCCAGAGGGGATCTGGGGAACGCCATGCCCCTGTGGGAGCTGCCGGCGGCCCAGAAGCGGATCGAGGCCCAGTGCCGCAAGGCGGGGAAGCCCTTCATGGTGGTGACGCAGATGCTGGCATCCATGGAGCAGAACCCGGTGCCCACCCGGGCGGAGGTCAGCGATATTTTCAACGCTGTGGCAGACGGCGCCGCTGCGGTGATGGTCACCGGAGAAACGGCGGTTGGAAAGTGGCCGGTGGAGGTCATCCGGTATCTCAGCAATACGGTCCAAGCCGCAGAGCGGTTTCTGAAAGAGGGATAAAATCGGCCCCGAATCTGTTTGCAGGCAGATTCGGGGCTGTTTTTTTACTTTTTGGCGGCTTTTGCCAGCAGGGCCTGTCCCTCGGTGGATTTTAAGACGTCCAGTACGGTCTCCCGCACCAGCGCCTTGAAGGAGTCGCTTTTCAGCAGGGCGCTGAATACAGCACCGTCGCTCTTGCCGCTGTCACCGGACTGGGCCACCACTGCGGCCGTCGCCTTCCGGACGGCTTTGGGCAGCACCACGTCCTCCTGGGGGACGGCACCGCTGAGCCAGTTGTCCATACTGGTGGGATCGTCGGTCTCACCCCGGAGATAGGGGAGGGACACGCCAAAGGCTCCTGCCAGCTTTTGCTGCTGCTCCTGAGAGGGCGTCTGGCGGCCGGTCTCAAACTTTTCGATGGACAGGCGGGGCAGTCCCAGCGCCGCCGCCAGCGCGGGACGGCTGAGGCCCTTTTCCGTCCGAAGTGCTTCGATCCTCTGTGCCATAGTTACCATGATGGGATGATTCCTCCTTATGCTTGACCGGGTTTCCGGTCCAGATCCGGCAGCAGGACGATCTCGCCTGATGCCAGTGTTTTTTTCATGTCGATGAGCCGCTGGTTGCTGGACCCGCGGAACCGCAGGGAGATGTCCTTCAATGCCTCCACAAAGCGGCCGTCCACCAGCACATCCAGCATGGACAGCAACTCGTCCGTCGCCTCGCAGCGGGGATGGCTGCCCTCGGTCCGCAGCTCCTCCAGTGTGAACCCGGAGAAGGCCCACACGGTCTTTTGCGGGTAGGTTTCCCGCACCCGGCGGACAAAGGGGACCAGTACCCGTTGATTTTCCGGCTCGAAGGGTTCGCCGCCCAGCAGAGTCAGTCCCTGAATGTAAGAGGGGGCCAGCAGGTCTAAAAGCTGCTGCTCTGTTTCTGCTGTGAAGGGCTGACCATAGTCAAAGTCCCATGTCTGGGGCTGAAAGCAGTGCTCACAGTGGTTGGTGCAGCCGGAGACGAACAGCGTGACCCGGACGCCCTCGCCATTGGCAATATCGCAGTTTTTGATCTCACCGTAGTGCATACAATACCTCCCCGCGGTGAAACAGGGGCGGTCCACCGCCCCTGCTTTTGGATGATCCGCTGAATTTCAAGGAAAGAAAACCGTCTGGCGGTCTCTTCAACAGCCGTATTATAGCAAAGAATAAAAAGAAATGCAATCGTGGGAAACACGGGACGAACTGCGGAATTTTTTGCAAAAATAAACGAAAACCGCTTAATTCAATACGATATAAAGCAATAATCCTTTACAGGAATGATGTTATAGATCGCATTTTCCGCGGGCCAGATACATGCCTGCCGGGACGGTGTCCAGCACCTTGCCGTTCTCCACGGTCTTGCGGCCACGGAGCCAGACCTCCCGGATGCCGCCCGCGGTGACAAAGCCCTCGTAGGGGTTGTAGTCCACGTTGGCGACGCAATCCTCCGCACGGATCACATGGCTGTCACCGGGATCGTAGATCACGATGTCGGCATCGCTGCCGGGGGCCAGAACGCCCTTGCGGGGATAGAGACCGTACAGCTTGGCGGGGTTCTCACTCAGCACCCGGCACATCTGGGCCAGAGAGAGCTTCTTGGCGGCCACGCCGTAGGAGTAGATCAGCTCGCCACGGGTCTCCACGCCGGGGAGACCGCCGGGGATCTTGGTGAAGTCCTCCCGGCCCGCGTCCTTCTGTGCCAGCGTGAAGGAGCAGTGGTCGGTGGAGATTGTCTGGATCTCGCCCCGGCGCAGGCCCCGCCACAGAACCTCCTGATTGGCCTTTTCCCGGATGGGGGGCGCGCAGATGTACCGGGCCGCCTGAGAGTAGTCGGGAGCGTAATAAACGCTTTCGTCCAGCAGAAGATACTGGGGGCAGGTCTCCACATAGACCTTCTGGCCCCGCTTCCGGGCGTGTTCCACCTCCTTGAGGGCCTCCTCGTTGGTCAGGTGGACGATGACCACCGGGCAGTCCGCCGCCTGGGCGATCCGCAGAAGGCGGCTGATGGCCTCGGCCTCCAGATAGGGAGGACGGGTCTCCGGATGACTGGAGGGACCCATCAGCCCGGCGGCCTTTTTCTCAGCGATCATACCGTCGATGACGCCGGCGTTCTCACAGTGGACACCGCAGATACCGCCCAGGTGCCGCAGCTCCTTCAAGGCCCAGTACATATCCCGGTCGCCCACCATCATGGCGGGGTAAGTCATATACATCTTGAAGGAGGACACGCCCTGGCGGAACATCTCCGGCAGCTCCGCCCGGATGGATTCGTTCCAATCGTCGATGGTCATGTGGAAGCCGTAGTCGCAGAAGGTGCGGCCGTCTGCTTTCTTATGCCAGAGATCCAGACCGTATTGCAGGCTCTCTCCCTTGTTGGGGCAGGCGAAGTCGATGACGGTGGTGGTGCCGCCCTTCAGAGCCGCACGGCTGCCGGTGGTGAAATCGTCCGCCGTGGTGGTGTTGCAGACGTCCAGATCAAAGTGGGTGTGGGCGTCAATAAAGCCGGGGAACAGGAGACAGCCCTCCACATCCACCGTCCGGTCCGCCGGTGTGAGGATCAGACGGCCCACCTGCCTGACCTTTTCACCCTCCACCAGAACGTCAGCCCGCTTGGGCCCCCGGCCGGTGATGACGGTACCGCCCTTGAACAGCGTACGCATATAAAGCACCTCCAGATTAGATTCTGCCGTCAGTATAGCACGGTTTTCCGAAAAAAACCAGAGGGACAATGGGGGAGAGCTGACGGAGAATTGACCGGATAAAACACAAAAATTTACAAATAGTAGTTGCAACCAAAGGTCGATATGGTATAATTTGGACATAGCAGGGCGGAGCTCGCTTGCAAATTGTACCGCCCTAAATAAAAAGGAGGTCTTTGCGAATGAAGAAGTTCCTGTCTGTGCTGCTGGCATTGGCTATGATCTTCTCCCTGACGGTCACAGTCTCTGCGGACGAGACCAAGGGCGAGATGGACGGCTATGTAGTAGTGCTGCACACCAACGATGTGCACGGCGCTATTTCCGGCTATGCCAAGGTGGCGGCCTTGAAGAAAGCCTATGAGGCTGAGGGTGCCTATGTCCTGCTGATGGACGCCGGCGACTTCTGCCAGGGCGATCCCACGGTCAGCGTTTCTCAGGGTAAAACGGCTGTTGAACTGATGAACATGGCCGGGTATGACGTCACGACCCTTGGCAACCACGAGTTCGACTACGGCTATGACAATCTGGTGAACCTCTCCAAGGAAGCCAAGTTCCCCATTGTGGCAGCCAACGTGCTCTATCAGGGGAAGGTGGCATTCAACTCCAACCAGATCTTCACTACGCCGTCCGGCGTCAAGATCGGCGTGTTCGGTCTGGAGACCCCCGAGACCGCGACCAAGGCACACCCCGCTAAGATCAAGGGCGTGACCATTCTGGGCGACAAGTCCATGTTTGACTGCGCACAGGCGCAGGTGGACTCCCTGAAGGCGGACGGCTGCGATTACATCATCTGCCTGGGCCATCTGGGCATCGACAAGGAATCCATTGGCAACCGTTCCACGGACCTGCTGAATGTTGTGGACGGTATCGACGTGTTCATTGACGGACACTCCCACTCCACCATGAAGGACATTGCCGAAGTGACCGACAAGGACGGCAAGGTCAACGGCACCCTCCTCACGTCCACCGGCACCAAGCTGGCCAGCGTTGGCGTTGTGACCATCAGCCCCAAGGGCAAGGTCACGGCTATGAGCGCTCCTACCGAGGGCATGACTGCCGAGGATAAGGACGTGGCTGCCAGAGCTGCCGCCATCAAGAAGGAGATCGACGATGACTACGGCACCGTATTCGCAAAGACCAAGGTGGAGCTGGACGGCGTGAAGGCCAATGTCCGGACCCACGAGACCAATTTGGGCGACCTCATCACCGACGCGCTGGTTTGGGGCGCAGGCAAGAACGGCACCAAGGTGGACGCGGCTGTCACCAACGGCGGCGGCATCCGGGCCACCATCAAGAAGGGCGATATTACCAAGAAGGACATCAACACCGTGCTGCCCTTCGGCAATACGCTGAGCATCGTGAAGGTCACCGGCGCGGAGCTGCTGGAGGCTCTGGAGGCTTCGACCTACTGCACGCCGGATTCCATCGGCGGCTTCCCCCAGGTCAGCGGCATCGTCTACACCATTGACGGCACCAAGACCTATGACGCGGGCGATGTGTATGAAGGCTCCACCTACCACGCGCCCAAGACCATCCGCCGTGTTACGATCCAGTCCGTTGGCGGCAAGGCCTTCAACCTCAGAACGGTCTACACCATCGCTACCAATGACTTCCTGGCTGCCGGCGGCGATACCTATTACGCTTTCAAGACCGCTTCCGTCAACTACGATCTGGGTATCCCCATGGACGAGGTCGTGATGGATTATGTTAAGACCGAGCTGAAGGGCGTTGTGTCCGCTGAGGATTACGGTGAGGCCGGTGACCGCATCACCATCATCAAGGGCCTGCCCTTTACGGATGTGGATCCTTCCGCCGCCTATTACAGCGCGGTGAAGTACTGCTATGAGAACAATATCTTCAAGGGCGTCACGGATACGATGTTCATGCCCAACAACACCATCACCCGGGGCCAGATGGTCACGGTGCTGTGGCGGATGAACGGCTCTCCCGAGCCCAAGAACGCCAATCCCTTCGGCGATGTGGCCGCTACCTCTCCCTTCGTCAAGGCCATCGCCTGGGCAGCCGAGAACAAGCTGACCAACGGCATCACCGAGACGACCTTTGCCCCGGCACAGGCCATTTCCCGTCAGCAGTTCCTGACCATTCTGTATCGCTACGCACAGTTCATGGGCTATGATGTGTCTGTGGGCGAGGATACCAATATCCTCTCCTTCGAGGACGTGGGTGAGGTTGGCGAGTATGCCATCCCCGCGATGCAGTGGGCTGTCGGCTCCGGCGTTCTGACGGCTGAAAAGACCCTGACGCCTCGCGCCGCGGCACCTCGCTACAACGTGGCAGAGTTCCTGGCCAACTTCTGCATGAAGGTGATTCCCACGGTGGACACGCTGTCTAAGGCTGCCTGATTTTCAGACGAAAATACACATTGATCCCCAAAAGAGCCGCGGAGACTTCATCTCCGCGGCTCTCTTTTTCGCTCCGGCGCATAGGCCGGCGCTTTCCTGCGGAGACTAACGGGGAAAGTGAGGGATCGCAATGGAGAAGGACAAGGAGACAAAGGCGACGGAGGAGCGGGAAGGGAGTCAGGTGAACCAGAACGTAGTAGATTTCGGCTCCGCCATGACAAAAACCGCCCACGGAACCGTTTATACGCTGGCCATCATCGGACAGATCGAGGGGCACACGGCGGCGCCCAACGGTACGAAAACCACCCAGTATGAGCATATGCTTCCTTTACTGGCGAAGCTGGAGGAGAGCCGGGAGGTAGACGGTATTTTATTTCTGCTGAACACCGTGGGCGGTGATGTGGAGGCGGGGCTGGCCATCGCGGAGCTGATCGCCGGACTGACCAAGCCCACGGCGGCCATCGTTTTAGGGGGCAGCCATTCCATTGGCGTCCCATTGGCGGTGGCGGCCCAGCGGAGCTTTGCGGTGCCCTCCGCCGCCATGACCATCCATCCCGTGCGGATGAGCGGAACGGTCATCGCTGCGCCCCAGACCTACAATTATTTTCAGCGGCTTCAGGAGCGGATCGTGGCCTTTGTAGCGGGACACAGCCGGATCACGGCGGAGAAATTTCAAGCCCTCATGCTGGCGAAGGATGATATGGCGGCAGATGTGGGCAGCGTGATCTACGGCGAGGAGGCGGTGCATCTGGGGATCATCGACCAGCTGGGCGGATTGCGGGAAGGATTGGACTGGCTCTATCGGAAAATGAACGAAACGAGGGGGTGACACCCCTCGTTTTCCTATTGAAATAAGTGCGCTTTTCTGGTATAGTATCTTAGTTAAAGTATGTTCAAAGTATATGGGTGTAGATCGAGGTGAGACATAGATGTACTTAAAAGCACTGGAGGTGCAGGGCTTCAAATCCTTCCCTGATAAGACGGTCCTGAACTTCGGTGAGGATATTACGGCCATCGTGGGGCCTAACGGCTCCGGCAAGTCCAACATTTCCGACGCCATCCGCTGGGTCATGGGCGAGCAGTCCAGCAAGGCCCTCCGGGGCGGCAAAATGGAGGACGTGATCTTCGGCGGCACGGAAAAACGCGCCCCGGTGGGCTTTGCTCAGGTGACGCTGGTGCTGGACAACACCGGTCATCTGTTCCCCTCTATGGACGAGTCCGAGGTGGCCGTCACCCGGCGATATTACCGCAGCGGAGAGAGCGAGTATTACATCAACCGCCAGTCCGTCCGACTGAAGGACATGACGGAGCTGTTTATGGACACCGGCATGGGCCGGGAGGGCTATTCCATCGTAGGTCAGGGCCGGGTGGATGAGATCCTCTCCACCAAGAGCACGGACCGCCGGGAGATCTTCGAGGAGGCGGCAGGTATTTCCAAGTACCGCCACCGGAAGGAAGAAGCGGAGCGGAAGCTGGAACGCACAGAGGAAAATCTGGTGCGGATCAACGATAAGATCGCGGAGCTGGAGCTTCAGATAGAGCCGCTGCGGATGCAGGCGGAGACAGCGAAAAAATATCTGGTCCTCCGGGACGAGATGCGCCTGTTGGAGATCTCCCTGTGGCTGGAAAATCTGGAAGCGCTGAAGGCCAACGCCCGGAAGCTGGAGATCGACCTGCGGAACGCGGAACAGGAACGGGACGAGGCCCGGTCCCGCATGGACGCACTGTTCGCGGAAAACGAGCAGTTTGGCCAGCGGATGCAGGAAAAGGACATGGAGGCGGAGGGCCTGCGGACGGAAGCCGCCCAACTGGACGCCCGAACAGCGGAGCAGGATTCCGCCGTGGCGGTGCTGGAAAGCACCATCAGCCATCTGACGGAGAATATTGAGCGGGCAAAAAGCGAACTGGAGGAATCAGAGAGCCGCACCGGGGGCTATGAGGTCCAGGCAGCGGAACAGGACGCCCAAGCGACAGAGTTGGAGCAGCAGGCCGCCGCGCTGAATGCGGAACTGGACAAGCTGCTGGCTCAGGCTCAGGCAGCATCGGAGCAGGCGGGAGGCGCCGCCGCGGAAGCGGAAGCCTTCCGGGGGAAAGAGGCCATCGCCATTGCCGCTGCCGCAGACGCCCGTGCGGAGGCCGCCGCCATCCGGGCGGAGACGGAGCAGATCAGATCCCGCCGCATGGCGGCGCTGGCGGATAAGGAGACCGCAGAGCGTCAGTTAGAGGAACAGGGACGGGAGGCAAAAGCCAACCGCCGGGCCTTGGAGGACGCACAAGAGGATGCGGAGGCCGCCGCCAACATTATCAGCGGGCACACCCTGCGGATGGAGGAGCGGAAGAAGAGGGCCGACGCTGCTGCCGAAGCCAGAGTGAAGCTCACCATGGATGTGGGCGCGATGGATAACCGCATCCGTCTGCTGACGGAGATGGAAAAGGACTACGAGGGCTTCAACAAGGCTGTAAAG
>OQWM01002754.1_pt1 | contig 11863 bp, 8 predicted proteins | sample 1691531 | NCBI WGS metagenome assembly OQWM01 (sample SAMN03418257, study PRJEB22391) | human gut metagenome | biome: human-gut; feature: organic feature; material: feces | host: Homo sapiens | place: Tanzania | collected 2013-01 | reverse complement strand
TGGCTGAGCGGTATCGATATGCGGGTTCAACGGTATCACATTGGCCACATAGATTTTTAACTTGCATTTCTACCCGCCCTTTTCGTAGAGTCGCCGATACGTGCTTAGCGCACCCTCGGCGCGTCCGGCAGGCTTTGCGAAATGGGATCCAGGAGACTTCGGCGCAGCATCATCTTGCGGAATGCTTCTAATGAGCCTCCCATCCTTCAAAAACAGAATCTCATCGCACAGCCTATCGACCGAATCCAAGATGTGGGATGACATGATGATGCACGTACCAGAATCGGCCAGCTTCCTGAGAATCTCGGAATGCAAGTCCACCCTGCTGGGGTCGAGCGCGTTCATGGGCTCATCTAATAGAAGGTACCGCGCGCCCGTCGCATACGCAATCGCCAGGGTAAGCTGCTGCTTCATGCCCTGGCTCAGAGTGCGGATCCTCATCTTCGCGAACTCGCCTATCTGCGTTTGTTCCACTATCTCTTCGATATCGCGAGCATGCGGCCACATATCGCAAACCATCTTGAGGTGATCTTCCGCACGCAATCCGGGATACAGCAGCGTCCCCTCACCAGGTGCATAGAAGATCATAGAACGGACCTCTCTCGCACCCGTACCCTGCACCTCATCCAGAACGATGCTCCCGTCCACGCGAGGACCCGGCAAACCTGCCATCGCACGCAGCAACGTCGTCTTTCCATGCCCGTTCGGAGCGACGAGACCGTAGACCGTACCCGGGGCAAACTCAGCGTTCACCGAATCTACGAGCACCTTCTTTCCATAAGAGATCGTCAGCGTTTGAAGGTCAATCATCGAGATCATCCCCTTTCGATCTTTGGAACACTCAGGCGCACCATCAACGGAGATACGGCGCCCAAGACCACCAGCAGAGCGCCCGATGCGCCGACGACCTCTCCAAAAGGCATCGCGTTCGTCCCTCGCCCAAGGAACCCAATCGTCCCCACCTGGGAAGCGGGATCAAACGAGGCGAATGGAGCCAGCAGCGCGACGCCCATGCCCACGCTTTCAACATGAGCGCTCAACGAACCCAACACCAAGAGAACCGCGCAAACCATTCCGGTGACAACGGGGTTGCGGCTAATCGCTGCTGTCAACGCAGCGACGACGGAAATCACGCCGTATGCCATGACCAGCAACGGAATACTGCACAACACCGCCTCCCCCACCATGGACGTTGTCGAAGCTCCCGCCCGAATGAGAGCGACGGGATACTCCGATCCACCCGCACCGTTCTTAATCACGGACACAACGACAGCGGGAACCATCGACACCAAAAGCAGCACCAAGCCAAGCAGGAGAGCCAGCGCAACAGCCGTCAGAAAACGCACATGCGCTGTTGCGGGGATCTGGAGAACCAGAAGGGAACGACACTGCAGGTGGGTGCACGCGAGCGATGTGACAACCACGGGCAACAGCAAAAATAAGGAGGGAAGCGCTGCCTGGAGATACGAAAGGAGGATTAATGGGGGCATCTTCGTACTTAACTCGTAAACCTTGGGGTCCGGCAAGCTCGCGATCGACTCAAGCAGAAGGGCGCGCGCCTCCGCACGAGAAGGAGTCTCCGGCTCGATTCCGATCGATTGCAGGAGAGTCGCATCTGCCGCGCCCAGCTCACCTCGAGCGCGCTCGTACGTCGCAAGGCTTCGAAACCCCTCCGCAGGCATAGGCGCGTACACGAAACCCGAAAGAGCATCCCGCATGTCTTCCAGGGCCGCTTTGCCCTCGACGTCCATATTCGCAGCGTTCTGCTCTAGATACCGATCTATTGAACGGAGCTCCCCATCCCTATACCGAACAGCGGAAACGTTATCAGCGTCAGGAAACATCTCGACCAGAGCCGGGGCCAGCATCGTCGTCGACATTGCAATCGCGCATACGGCGAGGGTAGGAGAACGCAGGAGCAGTTTCCCCATCGTTCTTACGTATGCAACGGCGGAGGCACAAGCGCTCGAACGAGTTGCCGTTCTCGATGCAGTGAAGGAACCTCTCTCAAGACAAATCGGGGATATCGGGCACGCGCAGCCGCTCTTTCCAGCAACGCAAAGCAGGCTAATTGCCAGCACCTCGATCCCGATTGCGCATACGAGGGCAATCGCGCCACGCTCGAAGCAAAGTCCAGGCAGATTCACTATCTGCGTTGTCGGGTACGGGCTATAGGCGCCGACGGTCAACTCAGTGTTCGCATACGTAAGGGGATTCAACAGGGCGAACTCACGTAAAGCGATGGATCTTCCGTAATACCCGGGAACCATCGTCACCCCCATCAGGGCACATACGAACACGATTCCAAGCGTAGGGTTATTGGCAATCTTCACGGCAAGGTGAACGACAAGCGAGATGAACGCTGCCACCAAGAATTGCAAGATGGCCGTCTGCGCGAACACCAGCCAAGCCGGTTTGATAACCGGAGTCGCATATTGAATGTAGCCTATCGGATAGAACGGCGAGCCCGGGCCATTCTTCACAAGCGCGGCGATTATCCCTGGAAGATTGATGGCGAGAACGGCAAGCATTGCAAAAACACTCGCCCATACGCTCGATGCAACAAGTCTACCCAGCTCGCCCATCGGTGCCTGGATGATGAGCTTTTCACGTTTGTTAAGACGCGCGGCAAGGAACGAGACGGCAACGGCCGTTGCGGCCCATAGCAAGTACTCCTTCGATCCGTCATAAAAGGAGTACGCTCCATCCAATACCTGCAGAAACGGAAGCAGAGGAGAGAGCGGCGCCAAGACAAGACGCCCCGCGGCAAGAGGGTACAGAAGCGCGGGCATGCTTGATGAAGAGGTATAGACGCCCTCCTCCCCCGCATTCACAAGCGCATCCGCATAGGATGCTGACAATTCCTGCTCAACACGGGTTATTCCCGACTCGAGGTATTCAACCCGTCCGTCGATGCCAGCCGCGCTCCTGAAGACGGGCAAAGCACAAAGAACCATCAACGCAACAACGGCAATACAGAGCGACCTGGAGGAGAGGAGCGACCTAAAGATTGCCTTCGAGATCTTGAGCATATTCATCGCCAACCTTAACCCCATCCACCTGGAACAGCGGGGCTGAACAAAATGCTCGGCCCCGCCTCGCATCTAGTGGTTGCAGCATGCTGTGATTACTTGCCGGCAAAGTCAATTTAACATAAACTGTTAAAAAGTAACCTGAGTTTTTTAAATTCTTCGGAGGTTATTATGAGTTCCGACAATCGCACTCCCCGGCTTCATTCCTTCCGCATCGCATGTGCGATAGCCTCTGCGACCCTTTGCGCCACCGCCATCGCACAAGTGGCGTTCTCCTTAAAGCCAGCAATCGAAGTGCTCGACAACCCTGTAATTGCAGACTCCCCCGCGTATCCAGCCCTTGCGATCTCGACATTGGTCCCTGCCGTCATCGGTATCGCTACGACCATCCTCAGCGCCGTTCTCGTGTGGACGATCAAGAGCGGAGACCCCTTCAAGAAAGGGTCTGCGACATGCTTGAAGGTGCTCGGCATTCTCTTCGTTGTTCAAGCTGCCACCAGCCTCTACGCCGGCTCACTCAAAACCTCCGTTTCGATGTTTGGCGGCGAGGGGGCCGTCGGCGCCCAAGAGATCGCTTCATCATTCGATTGGACCTCTCTGGTTCTCGGCATCGTCCTGTTCATGCTTTCCCAGCTCTTCTTGTACGCCCGAGAGCTGTACCTCGACTCCGACGAGATTGCGTAAGGAAACGCCATGCCCGTAATTGTTCGCCTCGACAAGATCATGGCCGAGCGAAAGATTTCCTCGAACGAACTTGCCGAAAGGATTGGAACCACGCCCGTGAACCTGTCCCGTATTAAAAAAGGGCATATTCGCGGCATTCGCTTCAACACACTCGAGCAGCTATGCCTCGCCCTTCGTTGCCAACCCGGAGACCTTCTCGAAGTCATGAGCGAAGAGGATGCCCGAAAGGAGTTCGGACTCGATTGGTCCGCCGAGGATTAGAGGGCGGTCGTACTCGCCCTGCACACGGGGATGCGAATCGGCGAGGTCTGCGGCCTTCGGTGGTGCGATGTGGATTTCGAGACGGGCCTGATCTCGATCAGGCACTCGGTGGCATACGCGAAAGGGATGGGCTCGTTCATCAAGGACACCATGGTGACGCTCAACGTCTACGCCGACATCGAGCCCATCTCCAAAATCCATAACATGCTACGCGCCACGCCGTGCCTTTGGCGCGGGCACCTCGGGCCGAGGGTCAATCCGGGTCCCATGTTCCAACAGAGGATCCAGGAGTCCATCGAGACGCTCCAGGCGTTCGGCTACGGCATCACCGAGCCGGACGACCGAAATATCGCCATACGCGACGTGAAGACGAACAGTTGGCTCTAGCTCACCGAGTACGCGGCAGTGCTGGGCCCATCCCAACTGAGGTCACGGTGGTCCGATAGGGGCGCCGCCCGCGGCATGCGCCGCGGAGCGGTATCCCCTACCGAAGGGCGGGGATGCCCTCCGCTTCCAGTTCGGAATCAGCCGTCGGAGGCGTTCGGCTGACTGCGGGAACGGCCTGTCCGCTCAATGTGTTCGGCTGAGATCGGAAATCAACCCAACACGAGCCGGACACGCGCCAGACGGCTCTTCCCCGTGCGGCCTTCCCCCTTACGCTCATGTTGCAGACGTGTAACGCCGCAGCAAGCACACCCCTTTTGGCGCCAGACAGGTACAATGATGAACACTGTACCGTAGCGGAGCGCCCCCGCGCGCCGCCAACACGCGAAAGGGTTTCCCATGGCCGAGATCTCGTCCTCCCGCATCGTCATCACCGTCCTTGGCAAGAACCGCCCCGGCATCGTCGCCGGCGTCACCCGTGTCCTGGGCGAGGCCAACGTCGACATCCGCGACATCACGCAGTCCATTATCGAGGACATCTTCACCATGACCATGCTGGCCGACACCGCCGAGTCCAAGCTCGACTTTGCCGAGCTGCAGAAGGCTCTGGCCGAGGCCGGTGAGCTTTCGGGCGTCAACGTGTCTATCCAGCGCGAGGACGTCTTTAACTTTATGTACCGCCTGTAGCGAACAAGCCGCCCGGGGACAGCCTGGCGCATCCGCGCCCAAGCGCGCCGTCCCGACGCGGCCCGGAGAGGAGCGCGCATGGCCTACGATGCCAAGAAAATCTACTACCGCTTCGACGACCATCTGAGCCGCCTGGTCCTAGACTACGAGGCAAGCCGCCAGATAGCGCCCGAGAGCGAAAACCTGTATTACGGCCTGCCGACCGACCCTTATGACGAGGGCCTGTTTGTCGAGCACAATGTCAAGCGCGGCCTACGCAATGCCGACGGCTCAGGCGTGGTCGCGGGCCTCACTCGTATCTCGGATGTGCACGGCTACAACAAGGTCGACGGAAAGGTCGTGCCCGATCAGGGCAAGCTCACGCTTCGCGGCTATAGCATCGAGGATCTGGTCAACAATGCCCAGGCAGAGAATCGCTACGGCTACGAGGAAGTCGCCTATCTGCTTATCACGGGATCGCTGCCCAACAAAGACGAGCTCGAAGGCTTTTGCGGGCGCCTGGGTGCGTTTAGGCATCTGAGCGACGAGTACGTCAAGGAGTTCCCGATGACCACGGTGTCGTCGAGCATCATGAACGTGCTTCAGCGCGCCGTGCTGCTGCTCTATGCCTTCGACGCCGAGCCCGACGTGATCACGCCCGAGCACGAGATCGACGTTGCCATTTCCATGCTCGCCCGTCTCCCCCGCATCGCCGCATTCGCGCACATGGCCTCGGTCGCCAAGCGCCGCGGCTCCGAGGTGCACGTGCCGCACCCCACGCCCGGCCTCTCTACCGCCGAGACCATTTTGCAGGTGCTGCGCGGCGGCATGGCGTTTACCCGTGACGAGGCAATGCTGCTCGACGTGATGCTTATGCTCCATGCCGAGCACGGCGGCGGCAACAACTCCACGTTCGCATGCCGCGTGCTGTCGTCTTCGGCAACCGACCCGTATTCTGCCTACGCCGCGGCCATCGGCTCGCTTAAGGGCCCGCGCCACGGCGGCGCCAACGCCAAGGTCGTGTCGATGCACGAGGACATCCGCGCACATGTTTCCAACTGGGAAGACGACGACGAGGTGGCAGCCTATCTGGGCAAGATCCTCGACAAGCAGGCTTTCGACGGCACCGGCCTCATCTACGGTATGGGCCACGCCGTCTACACGCTGAGCGACCCACGCGCCGAGGTGTGCCGCCGTTACGCGCGCACGCTTGCCGCCAAGAAGGACTTGGGCGAGGAGTTCGCGCTCATCGAGCGCATCGAGCGCCTGGCCCCGCAAGTGATGCGCGATCACGGCATGACCAAGCCCATCTGCGCCAACATCGACCTGTACACGGGCTTTATCTACAAGATGCTCGGCGTGCCCGAGACGCTCTTTACGCCGCTGTTCGCCGTCGCCCGCATGGCCGGCTGGTCGGCGCACCGCATGGAAGAGCTCTTCTGCGCGCACCGCATCATCCGTCCCGCGTATCGCCCGGTTATCGAGCCGTTGGAGTACAAGCCGCTCGCCGATCGCTAGGGCACGGGCTTCTATAGATCTTGAACGTGGCCAGGGCACCGCAGCCCTCGGCCACGCTTTTTATGCCGGTAGATTTTTGGAAGGAACGAAACGAATGATTATGTTCTCCGATATGGATGGAACGCTGCTAACGAGCGACAAGCAGATGAGCGACGCCACCTGGGCGATGCTCGACGAGCTTGCGCGCCGCGGCATTGAGTTTGTGCCCTGCACGGGACGCCCGCTGTCAGGCGTCTTTGAGCCCATCCTCGCCCACCCCGCCGTACACTACGCGGTCTGTGCCAACGGTGCCAGCGTCTGGCAGCTCGACGACGGTACGCCCACCGATGTCTTACGCGCTACGCGCATTTTGAGCCGACCGCTCGACCGCGCCATCGCCCACCGCGTCCATAGCATTGCCGCCGGCCATGACGTCACCTTCGATATCTTCGCCGACGGACAGTGCTTTCTCTCCCGTTCGCTCTATGAGCGCCTGGACGAATTCTGTGGCGGCGACCCTCACATCGCGGCGTCGCTCAGGCGTACGCGCACGCCTATCGATACAGACGTCGACAGCAAGATCGATAAGGTTGAGACGCTCGAGCGCATTGCCATGTACTGGCACGACCCCGCCGATCGAGACGCCATCGCGGCGGCGCTCGGCACGCTCGACGGGATCGAGGTCACGCGTTCGTACGCCATGAATATCGAGGTCATGGGCGAGGGTGCCACCAAGGGAACAGCCCTGACGTGGCTGTGCGAGCATCTAGCTGAGCCCCTGGCAGATGCCTGGGCCTTCGGCGACAACATCAACGACATCCCCATGCTGCAGGCCGCAGGCCACGGCATGGCGATGGTCAACGGCGAGCCCGAGGACCGCGAGGCCGCCGGTGCCATCACCGAGTTCGACAACGACCACGACGGCGTAGCCCGCACCATCATGTCCGCCCTCGCCTAGTCAATGGACGTTCTTAAACGACTAGCCGGCGGGAACGTTCTTAAACGACTAGCCGGCGGGGACACTCTTCGCGAAAACCGCAAGGACTGTCCCTACCTGTCGGCAAAAAGGAACGTCCCTAAGTGCCGGACTAGTCGGCGTAGGTGAAGGTTGTGACGTCGAACATGCCCTCGGGGCGGATGCGGAGCGTCGGAATCACCGGCAGGGGCAGGAAGATGATGCCCATGATGGGGTCGAGCGGCGGCTCAATGCCCATCGCGCGCGCCTTGACCATAAAGTCGTCGTGCTGAGCGGCGACGTCCTCGGCCGTGCCCTCACTCATCAGGCCGCCGAGCGCCAGCGGAATGCGCGCCACGACCTCGCCACCACGCACCAGCACGTGACCGCCCTGGCCCACGGCCTCAACGGCAGCCATCATATCGGCAGCGTTATCGCCCACCACGCACACATTGTGCGAGTCATGGCCAATCGTGGAGGCAATGGCGCCGCCAGTAATAGTGAAACCACGCACCCAGCCTCGGCCGATATGCTTGCCGACAAGACCCAGGCCAGCGGGACCGTCGCCGTCAGCACCCTCAGCTTGCAGCGACACGCCGCGGCCATGGCGCTCGATAAGCATAATGCGGCGCAGGCCCTCGGCGGCCCCGGGACGAGCCATGCCCGTGATAGCCATACCCGGGATGACGTCGATCACGGCCTCGCCCGGCTTAAAGACGTAGTCGAACACGTCGAGCGAAAGCTTCGGCAGCTTAACGGACGCACGCAGCTCATCGGCAAGCGCGGCGACCTCGGCGGTCTCGGACGCGATCTCGCCCACAAAGGTACCGTCCTGTGCCACGAGCGCGCCGGCGGCATACACGCGATGCGGAGCCGTGGCGAAGGTCAGGTCGTTGAGCACCAGCAGGTCGGCACGCTTGCCCGGGGCGATGGCGCCACGCAGCTCGTGTGGATCGCGGCAACCGTGGTCCAGGCCAAACGCCTCGGCCGTGGACAGGGACGCCATAGAGATGGCAACCACGGGGTCAATACCAGCCTCGATAGCCACGCGGCAGGCATTGTCGATCATACCGGTCGAAAGCGCATCGGAAGGAGCGCGGTCGTCGGTCGCAAAGCAGCAACGACGGGCGCGGGCGGGGTTTTCCAGCAGCATCGGGGACAGGTTGGCAAGATCGTGGCTGCACGTGCCCTCGCGCAGCATCACATACATGCCGCGCGACAGCTTATCGAGCGCCTCCTCGGGAATCGTCGACTCGTGATCGGCGATAATGCCCGCTGCGGCATAGGCGTTGAGGTCCTTGCCGGCAACGAGCGGCGCGTGGCCATCAACCTGCTTGGACGGCGTCTGGTTGGCGGCATCGATGCGAGCGCAAGTCTCGGGGTCGGCCATAAAGACGCCCGGCAGGTTCATCATCTCGCCCAGGCCAAAGACATCGCCCGGATGCTCGGCAAAAAACGCCTGCATGTCGGCGGCGGTAATGACAGCGCCGGCCTGCTCATCGGGCAGCGCGGGCACGCACGAGGGCATCATGTACTTGATGGAGATGGGGGCGCGACGACCATCCTCAATCATAAAGCGCAGGCCGTCCAAGCCAGAGACGTTAGCGATCTCGTGGCTATCGGCAATGGCAGTGGTGGTGCCGCGCGTCGCCGCCATGCGCGCATACTCGGCGGGGCGGATGTTCGAAGACTCGATATGCAAGTGTCCGTCAATAAAGCCGGGGGCAAGATAGCGGCCCTGGCAGTCGATGACTTCGGTCGCTTCGTAAGTTCCGGCGGCATCGTCGCGGCCGTCGTAGAGCACGCCGACGATCACGCCATCCTTGACGGCAACGCTGCCGGGCGCCACGCGCTGACCGTACACATCGACAATCTGCGCATGGGTAAACAGCGTGTCGACGGGCACGCGGCCCTCAGCTGCATCGATCACAGACCTCATGACCTCAACGGACATACATACTCCTTCTACCGTAGAAAAAAGCTGCGGGGCGGACAGACCTTCACCGCAGCAAGCCAATAGCCATTGTATGCCCAAAAGGAGGGTCAGGAATACACCCCTTGCAAATGACGAGAGTGGATAATCCCCCACTTTGAGCCCGCAAACAGGCCAAAAACGGGAGATTATCCACTCTCATTCCGCGGGCACTCATTTAAGTCTGTCCCCAATGAGTGCCCCAATGACTACCCCGCGGTTTGGTAAAACCGCGTAACTAAACCAGCTTGAAGCCCTTGCGCTTGCCTACGGAGAGGGTATCGCCCAGCTTGAGGGCGCTGGGATCAATGTTATAGCTCTTGGGAGCCACGGCCTCGCCGTTGATCTTCACGCCGCCGCCGTCGATGTCGCGACGGGCCTGGCCGGCGCTGGCCGAAAGACCCAGGTCCTTGAGCAGGCCCGCAAGGTAGATCTGGCCCTCGTCGTTGACGGTCAGCTCGACGTGCTTCTCGGGGAAGTCGGCAAGCTGGCCTTCCTTGAACACGCGGTCGAACTCGGCCTGAGCCTCGTCACCGGCGCCGGCACCGTGATAGGTGTCGCACAGGTCGCGGCCCAGGGCGCGCTTGAGCTCATAGGGGTCGGCAGAGCCATCGGCCAGGGCAGCGTCGATCTTGTCGACCTCAGCCGGGGTGAGCGAGCTCGCCAGACGATAGTACTTGCCGATCATCTCGTCGGGAATGGACATGGTCTTGCCGAACATATCCTTGGGAGCGTCGGTCAGACCGATGTAGTTGCCGTAGGACTTGGACATCTTACGCACGCCATCGGTGCCCTCGAGCAGCGGCATAGTGAGCGCGATCTGCGGCTCCATGCCCATCTTCTCCATGAGCTCGCGGCCGGCGAGCAGGTTGAAGAGCTGGTCGGTACCGCCCATCTCCACGTCGGCCTTGATCTGCACGGAGTCGAAGGCCTGCATCACGGGGTACAGGAACTCGTGCAGGGCGATCGGCGTCTGGGACTGGTAGCGCTTGGTAAAGTCATCACGCTCAAGGATGCGGGCGACAGTGAACTTGGAGCACACCTGCAGCAGGCCGGCCAGGTCCATCGACAGAATCCAGTCGCCGTTGTGCACGATGGTGGTCTTCTCGGGATCCAGGATCTTCATGGCCTGGCTCACGTAGGTCTCGGCGTTGGCCTCGATCTGCTCCTGCGAAAGCTGCGGACGCGTGGAGTTCTTGCCCGACGGGTCGCCGATCAGCGCGGTGCCGTTGCCGATGATGAGGGTGACGTTGTGGCCCAGGTCCTGGAACTGACGCATCTTGCGCAGGGGCACAGCATGGCCCAGGTGCAGGTCGGGGCTGGTGGGATCGACGCCGAGCTTGATGTTGAGGGGCTCGCCCTTCTCAAGCTTCTTGCGAAGGTCGGCCTCGGGGACGATCTTGGCAGCGCCCGAGGTGATGATACGCATTTGCTCGTCGACAGACAGCATTGGGTATCCTCCTTTTGCTATAGCACCCTCACCGGATACGGCGGTGCTCGAAGTTCATAAACCCATTAATAATAACCAAAACGGCGCGGCCGAACACCTAGGACAGGAAAATCCTCGTCCTGCCGCACGCGTCGACAGCGACCGGCAGACACGTGCCGTCGCGCTCGACTAGATAGCGCGTCTGCCGACGGCGTTGGCAGTCACGACAATGAACCTGCCCCGTTGCATCGGTGGCACAGGCGCCCTCGGCGGTCAGCAGGCAGTGCTCGCACACCATAAGCTCAGGGCGGTCAGCATCGACGGGACCCAAGACACCAGGGCAAGCGGCAAGCTCGGCAACGCGTTCTTCATTATTGCCGAGCAGCTCCGCCGACAAAAACACACGCTGCGCCCCAAGACCCCGCAGCCAAGCGAGCGTTGCCCGGTTCGCACAAAAGACCGGCGCCGCCACGTCAAACGCCACGCCCAGCTCGCAAGCCATCGCCACCTGCCCCAGGTTGCGACAGACCACGCGCCCGGCCCTCTGCATGAGCGCCCGGGTCCGTGCGGCATCGTCCATGCGGCAGACCTCGTCGAGCACCACGGTCGCATCGGACAGGTCGTGCTCGCCGCACGGGTCGGCATCCATCAGCTGCCAGGCAAAGATCGCACGAGTGGGAGCAGCCGGCCCCACCAGGCTCTCCGCCAGTGCATCGCCATCCATCAGAGCGCCCTCAAACGGCAACACCTCAACGACACGCTCAACCGGCACAGTCGCATCGACCTCGGCCCGCATCCGCTCCAGCACGGCAGCCGTCTGCTCCAGCACGCCGGCGCTACGAATCAGATACACCTCGCAGCCCGCGTCCACTTTGCGCTTGCAATGCACGACAACGCGCTCCCCCGCCGCGGCATTCACCGGGCAGGGCACCTGAGGCCAGCGCTTGGGCACGTGAGTTCTCGGCCCTGCGGCGTGGACGTTC
>OQWM01002743.1_pt1 | contig 11884 bp, 6 predicted proteins | sample 1691531 | NCBI WGS metagenome assembly OQWM01 (sample SAMN03418257, study PRJEB22391) | human gut metagenome | biome: human-gut; feature: organic feature; material: feces | host: Homo sapiens | place: Tanzania | collected 2013-01 | reverse complement strand
CCGGGGACCCACGCATTACGAATGCGTTGCTCTACCAACTGAGCCATATCGGCTTGCTCACATTTTCTGAATGCGGTGCAAAGGTAAGGCTTTTTTTTTATTACGCCAAACTTTTGCACCGTTAAATGTGATTAGAACTTATAGCCTACTGTGAACAGAAGTTGATTGCGCTTGTTGCTTACCTTTACGGCGTCGCATACATTGTCAAACTTAGGCTCTGAATTGTCTACATAACTCATGAATGGATAGAAGTCGCCATTGGTCTGGCTGTACTGATAGGCAAGGTCGAACGAGAATTTGCCGTAGTTGTAGCCTACACCTGCCGTGAAGCGATGGGTGTCCTTCCAGTTGGTATAGTCGGTTGTCGAAGCGTAGTATGTGCCATACGACTCCAGACTTCCGTCCTTAAATCCGTTCTTGTTGTACATAGCCGACTGATAGTTGTAGCCAAGACGAACAGCAAAGTTCTTCTCGGGCTTGAACTCCATACCGAGTTTCACGGTATGTACGCCCTTGAGCGAGTTCTTGATGTTCTGCTTCATAGCCTCATCGCGCGAACTTGTCTCATAGTAGTTACCCCAATAGTCAACCTCTCCCCCATCGTTGACACGGATGTCGTTGGTGGTATAGTCAGCATATTCATATGTGGCACCAAGTGCAAGATAGTTGCCTACGGTATGGCCGAGGCTCACACCGAAACGCCAAGGAGTGTAGAATTTGAAGTCGTACGACTCGCTCGACTTGCCGTAGTCGCTCGAACCATAGGCTTCGCTTGTCTTATTGTCGAGCACGGTATAGTTGCGAGTGGTGAGGTCGTACCATGTAGGGGTATGTACATACAATCCGATACGGAACGGCGACTCTTCTGCCGGACGGAATATCAAGCCCGCCTTAACGTCAAAACCAGTACCGGTAATCTTACGCTCGTCGTTCATTGCTACGTCACCGATGGCTGTATTGCCGTCAACAAGACTCTCTGAATACAATGATGAGCCGTTGTAGTGAACGTCGTATATTCCTACTGTGAATCCCCAATAGAAGCGGTCGTTTGAGTTGCCGCTAACGTTGAAGTCATACTGACCGATATATCCTGTTGTAGAACGTCCGAAGTCATAACCGGTAGCGTTGTAGTAGACGGGGAGTCCGGTATTATCATAAACAATTACACCATCTTTAAGGCCTGCATTAGTCGGATCTGCAGGTTTATTTTCTGCAGGTTCTTTATAGTGATTGAAGAGTACATTGCTGTACAGATAGTCAGCCTGACTATAAGCACCCGAGTTGCTTACCAATCCGTTGTTCTTGTCTTGCAATGTATACACACCATTAGCATTCTTCATAGCCGACAGCTTGTTCTGCGAAGCATTGTTAAGACGGCCGGCTGCTGTGAGTATCTGATCGAAGTTCTTGCTCTTGGTGTAGTTGAAGCCGAAGTTGAGCATCGAATGTCTGCCCGAACGCATTGAATATACAAAGCCAGCCTGATCAAAACTCATGTTTGTCTTGTTGGCATTGCCAAACGACTTGGCATCCTGCTGACTGTTGAAGCCAAACGAGCCTGCCACCATGCTGCGACGGAACATACCGATACCGGCAGGGTTGGTGCCGATAGTTGATAGATCTGCACCAAGCGCCTCCATAGCTCCACCCATACCTACATAACGTGCAGTACCGTTAAGGTCTTTCGTAGCAAGCTGGGCATTGTCGTATGTCTCCTGTGCGCTGACAGCGGTACCAAGCATCGCTGCTGTCATTATAGAAAGTATCTTTTTCATATCTTACTTATCAATAAACATTACATTATATATATGTATATAGCCAAACCTTTAAGTATTGGCACCATTATCGGCGACTGCCAAATCCGCCACGGCTTCCGCCCATTGAGCCACCACCTCTTGTTCCTCCGCCGAACGAACCTCCGCCAAACGAACCTCGGTTAGTGCCAAAACTTGAACCGCCACCGAATGTTCCGCGATTGCTACCGAAGTTGCCTTGGTTCTCAAACATCGGACGCTGTGTCTGCTGCTGATAATCGTTGAATGTATTACGGTCGTTGCGTGTACCATTGTTAGAACGACGACTGCCAAAGCTACCGCGACGATTGCCACTGTTCATGTCGTAATCGCGACCATAGCTGTTGCGACTATACGTACCGTAGCGTCTGCCAGTTGAAATAGAACCACCTGCAGAGTGATTGCGTGTACCGGTAGGTCCACCTGCTACATAACGAACACCTGGGCGATACCATCCGCCCCAGCCCCAATAGGGCGATGACCATCCATAGTAGCCATAGTGCCAAGGATTGTACCAGCCACCATACCAACCTGAGTAGTATGGACCATACCAACCTGAATAATACGGACCGTACCATGGATCATACCAAGGGTCGTACCATCCATAATATGAACGCCAATAGGGACGTCCCCAATAGCTGCCATAGAACCAAGGATCATAGAATCCGTCAAAACGGCTCATACGACGCGACCACATGAAGTCGCTGTCCATATCATCGTCATAGTAGCGTTCCGAACCGGGATATATTGTTATGGTAGAATCCAGGTCGGCCTTGCCATACGTTCCGTCTCCCTCACGAAACTCTATAATGTCGTTGCCCAACGAGTCGGTACCAATCTTCTGATAGTAGCTCTTCAGTTTGCCACGACGATTATATTCGTCAATGTCACGATTGCTGCCACAATAGTAGGTAGGACAACCGACTTCCTTCTTTTCATTATTATTATACGTGATGTCTGTTTTCGCTCTCTTCTTTGGAGTGAAATAGACATCATCCTGAGCATCCATACAGAGCGGCATGGCTCCAAGGATAAGCGAAAGCAATAAAAACCGTGTATCCATAATCTCTTACATTTAAGTATCTTATCTATAATTAGAATGCAGAAACCAGCAAATTATTGCATGGCTGTAAAGCAATTCTAATTTAGATACTGCAAAATTAATGCTTCTTTTTTTAGGTTGGAGGGGGAAAACCCTAAAACGATATAGGTTTTCCCCTAATTTTTAGTTTTTTTTAATGACACGAAAATACGAATACGTTTTCATCTGCCAACGATAACGTATTCATCGGGGTATGATAACGTATTCATCGGGTTATGATAACGTATTCATTATTCCGCTATCAAAATGTTAATAATGACCTGTAAGATACATTTAATTATGGGTAATCACTCTATTTTCAGTGTGAGGCAAACCAATTGGCTGCCGAGCAATTTTTTGCAACCTCGCGAGGAAGCAATTGCAACCTCGCGATGAAACTTTATTTCTTGTCTACTCTAATCATCTGCAACAGCTCTTCTGCTTTGCGTGCTCCCAAGACGGTCTTGAGCACATTGCCCTTGGCATCGAGAACGAGCATGGTAGGATAAGCACTGATGTTGTAGCGCTTGGCAAGCTGAACGCCTTCGCCTTTCTCCATATCCATCTTGAGATTTACGAAATGCTCGTTGAAGTAGCCGCCCACCTGCGGCAGCGTGAACACTTCCTTTGCCATGTGACGGCAGGGAACACACCAGTCGGTATAACAATCCATAAACACCAGTTTGCCAGTCTTGGCTGCTTGAGCCAGAGCCTGTTCGAAGGTAAGGTCGGCAAACTCAATGCCGCTATTATGCTCCATGCTGCGTATGAGGTCTTCAAGTCGGCGTGCATGTGTGCCTTGATACTGCTTCTGCTCTTCGCGCAGGAATGCCAGCACCTGATTCTTTGTCTGCTCGTCGCCGTCAATCTTGTTGAGCGACATGTCTACATATATCTTGGATGCGCCCAATGCCTTGCCTTGTGTCCTGAGATAATCCAACATTTCTGAATACTTCTTTGCACCACGCAACTGTGCCACCTTGTACAATGAATATGAGTCGCAGCTATCTGGCAATTCAGCCTTCTGCATCTCGTTGAACAGCTGTGCCATGTCCATTGCGTCGTATTCCTTGTGGGCTGTAGCATAAGACAAAACGTCCCAATAGAACAAGCCCTCCATAAACATATTGACCTTGTCAGCGCCAACATTCTTGACGAAATCGGCCTTGTGCTCTACCAGATATTTGTAGTTGTCGCTCTTGCGGTCGGGAATCCATGAAGTGAACACCTTCCAGTTTTCTTCCTTAGAATATTCCTTAGGCTTAAGCATAGCCATATACTCCTTGCCTACTGCCTTAAACTGGTCGGTCTTGTGTGCCAGGTTAAGGGCTTCAAGATAGTTGGCAAGTGTCTTCTTGTCGCGCTTGCCATTCTGATAGAGTTTCTCTGTACCCACCAACGAAGTCTTGGGACTAAGAGCACGGGCTACGGCATACTGGAAATCGGGCAGACGCATTCCACCTACAATACGAAGCACTACATTGCCGTCGGAGTCGAGCACCAGGTAATGGGCAAACGACTTAACCTCATATTTCTTGGCTATCGACTCGTTCTCGCGCTTAGACAAATCCATGAAAAGACAAACGAAGTTCTTGTTCATATAGTCGCAGAACTCCTTGTTGGAGAATACCTCCTTGTTCATGCCGTGACAAGGTATTGCCCAATCGGCAAAACAGTTGAAGAATATAGGCTTGCCCGTCTTGCGCGATTGACTGAAAGCGTCCTCCAACGTATATACATACTTCATCTTGACATCGGCTTTGACCACGTCGCCATACATGCTCTCCCCTTGCTGGGCAAAGGAAGAGACCGTACATAGCATGAGCATAAGCATCATGCCTAACCATTTACATTTCATTATTCGAATCTTTAAGAGTTTCTTTTATTTTACATCCTTTACACAACGCACACTATACAACACGTCACGATAGCCCGTGGTGACGGGGCTTGTTCCACGCCATACCTTATCGGTGTACTTTGCCGACATGCGTATGATGGCTATGTCTGCTCCATCGGTATTCTTCTCTGACGTTGAAGTCCAGTAATACCAGCTGTCGTCCTTGTTGACATAGTTGTACTCCTTGGTCTTGATGACGTAGATGTTTCCACCTGCACGCTTGGCATTGAATCCACTCTGACCGCCCTCACTCAGTAATGTAGCCAAACCGCTTCCACGCCATGCCTCATTGCGCAATGACTCTGATGCATTCAAGCCCAAAGCCTGTTCGAGCTTGAGCCAGTCTTCGTCTGACGGCAATCGCCATCCTTCGGGAACAGCCTGCTTGGCTCCGTCGAACGAATAGAGGAAACCATACTTGGCTACATATCCGCCATTCTCTTTCTCTACAGCCTTGAAGTGAGTATTGGCTATAACGATAGGGTCTTTCACCTTGGCAAGCTCGGCTGTCAATGCCTCGTAATAGTCAGTATAGTAGGCAAGATAGCTGTCAACCTCCTCTTGAGTGGAACCGTAATCCAAGTAACTGACCATCATCAAAATCATTTGTGTACCAGTAAGTCGCTTGTTGCCATACTGAGGCCAGCCGTTATATTTAGGGTCGTTGGCAACCTCGGTAGCTATACGTCTATAGGTTTCGTCATCAACCGTAGCTTCAGAAGCATCCACCTGTTCTTCATCCCAAGTGTAGCATCCTGCTATAGAGTTGCCGGGTATTTGATAGCGCAGGTTCTCAGCCATCCATATCTGATTGCCTATCTGCACACAATGGTAGGTATTGTTGTCGCGCGGGTCGGTGAAATCCTCTGCAGGCTTAACTACAGAGCTGTCAAAGCTGACACCATCCACATCGTTGTCGCTGCACGATACGCACAAGCCAACCAATGATAATAAAGATATTATTAATCGTTTCATTGTCTATTCGTTTAAAGTTCAAGTCCCAATTCGTTCACCATGAAATCCTTGAGCAACTCATATTTCTCCATAACCAGCGCACAGCGACCATACCGTTCGTTGAACACTTCGTCGCCAACGGTAAGGATTGCCTGCACAAAGTAGTTGCGGTCTTCCTCGGCATCCGCCGGACTGTAACTACCAGTATTCTTATTGCCTCGTATGAATCCGTAATTGCCTATCTCCTGCACAATGGTAGAACGTACAGACTCGGCTTCAGCTTTGTCTTCTACCATGTTACGTGAAAGAACCAGGTCGACAAAGTCATACTTGTAAGCCTGTGTAGTTCCCTCTACTGCATTGTATGGCATACCATAATAGAGATTGTTGGTCGAAATGTAGGTGCTCTTCTTGCTCCATTCAAGACAAGTGGAGCAACCGCCCAACTCTTCCCATGTACGATAGTAATACTTAGAAGACACAGCCTCGAACATAGCACACAAGTCCTTATTGGCTTTCACCTTCTGTGCCACCATGTCGTATATCACGTCGCGCGCTGTAGTCTTTATGTCATCGTCGCTAAGATTTGAGACATTGTAGAACACCAATGTGCGGAATCCCGACACATACTGCTTCTCAGCCAAGCTGCTGCTTTCGGGCTTCGAGGTGAGATTGTTTGCCACCATTATGCTGAACGGACGCATACGCTTGCTGCACATCTCCAGAAACTTGCGCACAAAACGCAAGGCATCCATCTTCGACTCATCGGTCTTCAGATAGTCGTAAACGTACTGCACACTATTGCTGTATGAGTCGAAATCCCAGTTAAGGTCTACGGTTTCGTATTGCATAACGGGTTTGCCATACAGGTCGGTGCCTATCTGTCGCTTTGCTATAGTGTCATTGAACAGCACCGGTACATTATATTCCTTAAATATCTGATAACGCTCATGCTGAACGGGATCGTTGGGATCGTCTGTTATCTCAAACTCATTGGTCAGATCCACACCATCACCCGAAATCTTGTCTTCGGAGCAAGCAGTCAACATCAGAACCGATATCAGCAATAACCATAATTTCTTCATATCTTACTTCTCCTTAATTATTTGAGTCCATATCAAGTTCTTCTCTTTCTTCGCGCTCGTTGTCAGGCATCGGCACCTTGTCGGCAGACAGCACTTCACGCGGAATACCGAATGTCCAAGCCTTTTCATCGGCTGTTAACTTATAAAGATGGGCACGCACGAAGACACCATTGTCGGTATATTCGTTGAACACATGCAGCACATCCGTCTTAATAGGATATTTCTCGCGAACAGCATAACGACGCAAGTCAAACCAGCGCTGTCCCTCAAAACAAAGTTCCTTACGACGCTCATCGGCAATCTCACGTGCCAGTTCTTCGCCTGTATAATTCTGCTCTACATAGCCTTCAATACGCTGCAAGCGCAACTGGTTGAGAGCGCTGCATGCCTGCGACTCTTTTCCGTTCTGCATAGCACATGCCTCGGCATAATTGAGATAAGCCTCCGACTTACGCATAGCAAGGGCATCAGACACATCGTTGAGTTTCACCTCACGCTGATATTTCTGCAGATTGATGCTGTCCGACTGCGAATTGACATTGAAGTAGCTGTTCTTTCTTACATCATCGTCGCTATACATATTATATAATTGGCGTGTAACGCAATACTCCGAAGGATTGCCAAACACCGAAGCCACCAGACTTGCACGGCTGTTTGGCGTAAGGCGGTTGCCACCCTGCGAGAATATTATCTCAGGATTTGACGCTGTAAGAACGGGAGTACCCGAAGTGTGACTGGCAAGACTGAGCAGACGGAACTGACCGTTGTCCATAACGTTCTTTGCCTTCTTCTCTGCCTCTTCCCAATTCTGCATATACAGATAGACACGGCTCAACAGCAAGTCGGCAGCCTGCCAGCTGGCACGATGCAGTATGCCCTTTGTCTTCTGCGGACTCTCTGTGAGGAGTGTTTCTGCCATAAGCAAATCGGAAACCACCTGGTCGTAAACCTGTTTCACCGTAGCACGCGAGAACTGTGTGGCAGCATCCTTGTCGTATTCTACGTAAGGAGTAAGCTTCAACGGCACACAAAGGTCAGTCTCACAAGTGGCTGGGGTGTAAGGCTTGCCATAGAGATTAACCAGGATAAAGTAGAACTGGGCACGAAGGAAGTACACCTCGCCTTTCACGCGAGTGTAATCAGACTGGTCCTTTTCTGAAGTATGGGGCACGCCTTCTATCTCGTCTAATATGATATTAGCAAGATTGATGCGATGATAAAGGTCGTTCCATGTTCCGTCGTCGGATGAGTAGCTGTCGTGCTGCAGATTATAGCGCACGTCCTGCTGCCATGCGAAATAGCCGAACATACCGTTTACTACATAAGTATAGGCTGAGTAACTGCCCAGACGTTCTGAAGAGTTGATGCCAACTGTGTTGATGTCGTCGTCGAGCATATTGAAGAAGCCACATGTAGAGCTGCTCATACCGTAAGATGTCTCCGTGCTCTTCATATAGGTCTCGCCTATCAGCACTTCCTCCAAATCGGAAACGGTCTTAGGCACAACCATGTCTTGTGAATACTCATCAAGAAAGTCGCCACAGCTTGAGACTGAAACCAACAATCCCAAAGCCATTAATATTTTAGATATCTTCATTTCTGATAACTTGAATGTTAGAATGTGAACGAAAGCTTCATGACATATGTCGGACGTGTTGACAGCACTACGTCTGACGAGAAGCCCGACTGACTCGGATCCTGACCATCAAGCTTCTTTGAGCAGATGGTGAAGACATTGGTTGTAGAGAAGTCGATAGTCACATTGTTAAACGGAGTTTTACGCAACTGGGCACGAGTGAGCTGGTAGCGCAATGAAAGTTGCGACATACGCAGATAATCACCTGATACTGTTCGCAGGTCGGAGAGGTCGTACATGTCCCAATAGTTGGTGGCAAATGCCTTAAAACCTTGCACATCTGCCGACAGAGAATTGCTCCAATGAGTCTTGTAGGTCTGATAGAGAGGGTCTGACGGACTCAGCAACGCAGGATAATTGGTGCGCAGTTCGTCGCCAGGGGTCTTCCATCGGTTGAGCAAATCCTTATTGACATTGTTCTCCGACGATATGCCATTGATGATGTCCGAATACAGAGCCATCTTTCTTATCTTCGAACCCAAGCTGTATGTGAAGCTTGTGGTAAGACTGAGCTGCTTCCAGCGGAGTGTGCTGTACAAAGCTCCCGTGAACTTCGGGCTACGTGTGCCGCTCTTCACCATCACCATCTTGGCAATCTCTTCCAATGATTTTCCTTCCAACAGATGACGACGGTCGGAATAATCGTCAAACATAGGCATACCGTTGGTGGGGTTCAAGCCAAGGAACTTGTACGAATAGAACGTTCCTATCGACTCGCCACCTACAATGGCTGTTCCGTTGAGATAGTCGGAAATGGTGTATTCGTTGATGATGTCACTCTTCACCTGGTTCTTCACGAACGAATAGTTGGTAGAGAGATACCACGACCAGTCCTTTGTCTTGATAGGATAACCCATCAGCGAAACACTGAAACCGTAGTTCTTTATGTCGCCACCGTTCATTACATACGAACTTACACCGTTCACCTTCGATACAGGCACAGTGGTAAAGGCATCGTGTGTCAACTTGTAATATCCATCGATATTGATTGACAATCGACTGTCGAAGAACGAAGCGTCAATACCGCCATTAAACTGATCGGTCTGCTCCCAACGCAAATGTGGATTTGGGAATGCATAAACAGTAGAGGTATTGGCTCCCCAATAAGAGTCGAAACTGCCCTGTTTGATAAGCAGGTTAGGTGTCTGACCGTCTACCATGTTACCTGTTTTACCATACGACAAACGCATGCGCAGTTCGTTCACCTTGTCTACCTTAGGCAGGAACACTTCCTTGGCATTGAACATACCTGATACCGACCATACAGGCAAGAGCTTCTCATTGCTTCGGCTGCCAAACTGATTGGAAGCGTCGAAACGTCCGTTGGCATTGAGCGTGAAATAGCTGCCATAACTATAGGTCATGGTAAGATAACCGCTCAACTTGTTGGTACGTGTGGCGGTGAGTGTACGATGATTTTCGGCAAGCCAACTTGCATAAAGAGGATATGATGCCACCTCTTCGGCTGTCATCGACTCAACGAACTTCATTCCGCGGTCCTTGAAATAACCACGCATGTTCTCGCTGAAACCGTTGTTGCGATAGGTGTTCACCTCATAACCGAAGTTGGCGCTGACAAGATGTTTTGTGCCGAATGTCTGATGATAGTTGGCCTGCAAACGAGCTGTAAAGTTCTCGGTGATGCTGTTCTTGTAATTCAATATGCCTCCATAAGGCAGCTCACACATTCCGCCTGAACCAGGAACCGGAGTGGCGTCATACTCGCCATTCTTCAATGTAGCTACATAGTTGGTCTTCTCGCCAAACCATGTCTGATTGGTGCTTGAGCTGCGCTGGAATGAAGCTGCACCGTTTATCTCCAAAAGGTTCTTATATCGCCAAACCAAATCGAGGGCGGCAAGGAGTGAGTTGGAATCGTAATTCTGCTGCGAATTCTCCATCTCATTAAGTATATTGTAATTATACTTATAGTACTCATTGGTCTTCTTGCCCAAACTGTAGGCATGCTTTTGATAGTAATACAGCGAACCGTCGGCATTATAACAAGGCAATGCACGTGTGGTGTTGTAGGCGTACTTCAACGGAGATATTTCAGAAGGCAGATAGTCCTTCTTCTGAACGTTGGCATTCAAGCGCACGCTTGCACGGAAATTATTAGTCAGATTCGACTGGATATTCATGGCTGCCGTATAGCGCTTGCTGTTCTGGGTCTTCACTACTGCGTCCTCATCGGTATAACCCAATGAAGCGTAATAACGATAACGGTCGCCACCACCCGACAAACTGAGTGAGTGGGTCTGTGTCAGCGCATCATGGCTAAGCACCTTAAACCAATCGGTATTGACCTGTTCGCTCTGACGAACCTGGTCGACAAATTCATTATGATTGATGTTTCCAGCCACATAATTATAATATGCACCCTCATATCCTACCATAGTCATGTTTGATGGGAAGGCATAGTGCATGTCTACCAAGTCCTTACCGAACTGAACACGCTCTTCTGAATTCATCAGATTGATGTTGTTGTCGGTGTAACGAGGACGACGCACTAGCTTGAACTGGGTAGAATATGTAATGCGGGGAGGACCTGACTGTCCCTTCTTTGTCGTTACGACAATAACGCCATTGGCAGCACGCGTACCGTAAAGGGCTGTTGCGGCAGCATCCTTCAATACGTCCACACGCTCAATGTCTTCAGGATTGATGCCCGAAATGGCATTACCAATATAGTTGACATAGTCGGGGTCGTTGAGCTGTTCGGTAGAAACGTCTACCGGATCGGTCAGCTGTACACCATCCAACACCCACAAGGGCTCTCTGTTACCAATAAGAGTAGAAGTACCTCTCACACGCATACGGGCTGTAGTACCTACCTCACCTGAGTTCTGAGTGAACACCATGTCGGGCACACGACCCTCCAAAGCGTCTGTAAGCGATGTCATACCTGGCATGAGGATGTCGTCCATCTTGAGCGATGTCACAGCACTGGTGTTCTTACGGGCGTCAATGTTGCCATAACCTGTTACGACAACCTCGCCCAACTGACGACTGTCATCTTCCAGAACTACATACAACTTGCGTCCCTTCCACTGCAACTCCTGCTTCTTCATTCCAAGATACGAAACCACAAGCTTCACGTTCTTAGAACCGACAGGCATCTTGAAGTCGCCATTAACGTCGGTGTGAGTACCCTTGGTAGTGCCCTTAACAACGACAGAAACGCCAGTGAGGGGTTCCCCATTGACGTCTGTTACCTTACCAAAAACTACATTTTCATTGTTTCTTGCCGTTGCTGGATCCTGCTTCTTTTCCACCACGATGTGCTCATGATTGAAATCGAAATGCACCGGCGTACATAAATCGGTGTTACGGGTCAGGCGCAGCAGCTCCTGCACCCGCTTCTTCTCCTCCGGCACATAGAACAGATAGCTCACGCCCTCCTTTTTGGCGCGGCCGGTGCGGCCGATGCGGTGGGTG
>OQWM01002738.1_pt1 | contig 11907 bp, 10 predicted proteins | sample 1691531 | NCBI WGS metagenome assembly OQWM01 (sample SAMN03418257, study PRJEB22391) | human gut metagenome | biome: human-gut; feature: organic feature; material: feces | host: Homo sapiens | place: Tanzania | collected 2013-01 | reverse complement strand
GCTCAGTTCCATCCGCCGTTGTTTCATAACCTACCGCGAGTGCAACGCCAACAATACGCCTCATTTGCACGATGTGCAGCGGGGGGATGCAGACTCCGATGCCTGCATCCCCCCGCATATTTTTTCCAGCAAGACCGCCGCCCTACTTCTTCACATAAGGCAGCACCGCATCGCGCCATACAAGATATCCGGCGCCAAGCAGATGCAGGCCGTCATTGGTGAGCCCCTTGCGCATACTGCCCGTGGCAGGGTCTACCATCTTTGAGTACAGGTCGATCCACGTCACGCCATGGCGCTCAGCCATCTCCTTATACAGGCGGTTGGTCTCCACAATCACCTGCTCCTTGCCCACCATCTTGCGGTAGCGGCCGAAACTGTTGTCGATAGGCAACAGGCTCTGCAAGTATATCTTGGTGCGTGGCGACCCTTGCTTGATTTTCACAATCAGCTTCTCCATCGACGTGCAAAGGCTGTCGGGAGTAAGGTCGTGCGAAATGTCGTTTACGCCGCCGAGAATAAACACCTTCGCCGGCTGCCCCTCAACAATCGGGTCGACACGGTCGATGAAACCCTGGATCACGTCCGACGAGATGCCACGGTTTTTCACGTTCTTCATCCCGAGCAGTTCGTGCCATTCGCAACCGTTGGTCTGGCTGTCGCCGAGGAAAACGATGTCCTTCTTCCCCACCGGCAGCTCGCTGAAAAGCGAGGAGCGCTGGAAATAGAATTCATTGTAGACATATTTCTCCTGAGCCGCCATATCGCTTGAAAAAAGCGTCGCCGCCAGAAGCAGCGACGCCATTATCGACTTTTTCATTGTGTCACAAAGCAATTATTAGTGTTCGCTGCGGTAAGCGTCGACAGCAAGCTTCACAGAGCCGTGGAAGAGAAGCAGACGCTTAGCCTCGTCGTAAGGCAAGCCGAGTTCTTCCGACACCATGCGAGTGCCGCGGTCCACGAGTTTCGCGTTGGTGAGCTGCATGTTCACCATCTTGTTGCCCTTCACGCGACCCATCTGAATCATCACCGACGTGGTGATCATGTTGCAAATCATCTTTTGTCCTGTACCCGATTTCATACGCGAGCTGCCTGTCACGTATTCCGGGCCTACGATCATCTCGATAGGAATTTCGGCTGCCTCCGACACCGGTGCGTCAGGGTTTGAAGTGATAGCCGCCGTGAGCAGGCCGCGCTGGCGAGCCTCCTTCAATGCACCGATAACGTAAGGAGTGGTTCCCGAAGCAGCGATACCGATAACCGTATCCTTCTCGTTGATGTTATACTTTTCAAGGTCTTTCCAGCCCTGAGCAGTGTCGTCTTCAGCGTTCTCCACCGGGTTGCGGAGCGCAATGTCGCCACCGGCGATAAGGCCGATAACCCATCCTGGGTCCATACCGAATGTAGGTGGAATCTCAGAAGCGTCGAGCACGCCGAGACGTCCGGAAGTTCCGGCACCGATATAGAAGATACGGCCACCCTTCTTCATGCGTTTCACAATGCCCGTCACGAGTTTCTCAATCTGAGGAATTGCCAGTTTGACGGCATCGGCAACCTTGTGGTCTTCGGTGTTGATGTCCTCAAGTATTTCGTGTACCGACTTCTTTTCCAAGTCATTGTAGAGCGATGATTGTTCGCTGATTTTCACAAATGCCATAATAGTTGTTGTAATTTATTTTGAATGATATTTCAACAAGCCTTCCATAGGGCTCTTGATAATGTTTCCGATAGTGATGTCGAGCGCTTTGGCTGCCTCGCCAAGCACGTCGCGATAGTAGTGAGCCACCGAACCAACGAAGCTTACAGGCAGTTGCTTATAGCCTTCATAGTTCTCGATGTTGCGCACAAAGAACGCCTTGAACGCATTGAGCACCAGGCGATGTATTGCCGGCTCCTCGATGTTTTGAATCAAGAACGGCGACAAAGAAGCGAGGAAGCGGTTGGCTGCCGGCTCTTTATACACTTTTTGGATGATTGCCATACGGTCGAGGTTGTACTCCTTGAGGAATTTCTCGCACAATGCCTTAGGCAACTGGTTTTTAAGCACATCGCCTACAAGCAGCTTGCCAAGCACGGCGCCGCTGCCCTCATCGCCGAGGATATAGCCGAGCGGCGACACGTTGCCCTTGATTTCCTTGCCATAGTAGTAGCAAGAGTTTGAACCGGTGCCGAGGATGCAGGCGATGCCTGGCTCGGTGCCGCAAAGCGCGCGGGCGGCTGCAAGAAGGTCGCTGTTGACGGAAATTGTCTTTGCTCCCGGCACACAAGCGGCTATCGAGCGGCTTACGTTTGAGCAAATCTCATCCGAGAGGCAACCAGCGCCATAATAATATACTTCGTCAATTGAAAAATCCTTAACCTCCGGTGCCAATTCTTTTTCAAATGTCTCGCGGATTTTCTCCTCAGGCATAAGCAATGCATTGACTCCAGTCGAGAAAAAGCGTTTCTCAAGTTTGTCTCCATTGAGGACACACCAATCAATCTTGGTTGACCCACAGTCTGCAATTAAAACCATATCTAAATTTTTATATATATTTTCTTTTTATACAAAACGTAACCTATCGACCAGTTGATTCCGATGAATATCAACGCGTAGAGCAACGACGCGAACGTGCGGTCGGTGACAAGCGGCACGAGCGCCTCGTCGTAGATCCATTTGTGGATCGACAGCCCGAACACAGGAACGGTGTTGAACAAAATGCCGAGCACGCCGCCGAGCACATACATAAACAACGGGTTGACGCCGAAAGCCTCAAAAAACTGTGTCCAGCGCTTGTAGCCCTTCACGTCGATTATCCATATCAAAAGTGCCAGCAAACTTGCAGCCAGACCGCAAGTGACGATGGCAAACGTCGGTGTCCAGAGTTTTTTGCTTATTGGCATTCCATAGCTGAACAGGAAGCCGGCAAACATAAGGATTGTGCCGATAAGGAAAAATTTCTCCATACGCTCGCGGTTGTCCTTCACCTCTACGATGACAAATCCGCAGCAGAAGCCGATAAGCACGTGGGCTATCGACGGAAGGGTGCTGAGCAGACCCTCCGGATCTATCGGAAGTGTGCGGGTCTCATAGATTTCGAGAGAGACCGACGAGCCCATCTTCACGGTGTCGGAAACCGTTGTGGCGGTGTCACGGTAGAGATGCGCGTCGCCGATAACGGCGTGGTCAATCACATAGACAATGTTGTCAAGCGAGAAATCAAGTCCGTTGAACATGAGCAACAACGCTCCGTAAACCACCAATATTCCGGCAATAATCCACGGAATAAACTTGTGCTTCACGGCTATGGCGACAATGGCGCAGGCACAGTAGCAGAGTGCCAGACGCGGCATAACGCCAAGGATGCGCAAGGTGGAGAAACTGTTGGCGGCATCGAGGATGCGCTGGCCGAGAGGCAAGGCGGAGTCGGCGCGGTAAAGGCCGTAGCACAAACGGCTGAACCATGCGATAGCCATACCGATAAGGAATATCACGATGGTGCGGCGCACAATCTTCACAAGCGTGGCATGGGAATATTCAAACTGATATTTACGCATCGAAATATAGGTGGAGATACCCATGATAAACATAAAGAACGGGAACACAAGGTCGGTCGGAGTCAGACCCAACCAACTTGCATGCTCAAGCGGAGTATAGATTGCGCCCCACGAGCCGGGATTGTTCACCATAATCATCCCTGCCACGGTGATGCCTCGCAGGATGTCGAGCGCGAGGATTCTGCTTTTCGGCTTTTTCAAAGCCACTTCTTGTTCCATTTTTACGTATCGTTATTTTTTAATTGTACATTCGTCTACCAAATATGCTATCGACTGATATGGCACTCCGCCATTCACCGTCAGTCCGATTTCACAGGTGCGGCTGTTGGAGAAGCCGCGTTTCACGCCGGCTGCCTCAAGCTGTCCGCGCAGTTTGCGCAGAGCGTAGCGGTTCACTTCGGGGTCGGTAAAGCCTTTGTCGCCGGCAAAGCCGCAGCAGCCCACTTCCTCGGGAACGACAACCTTCGTTGTGCACATTCCTGCCAACGCCACAAACATATCGTTGAGCTTCATGTGGCGCGTAGAGCATGTGAAATGCAGTGCTACTGGCTCGTCGGTCTGCACAAAGCGCAGATGCGGCGCCAGATACTCATAGATAAACTCTACCGGCTCATATAGTTTCACTCGCTTGATCGTGTTGCGCATGCGGTGCAGGCACGGACTCTGGTCGCACAACACCGGATAGCGTCCGCCGTCGGAAGCCTCAAACAGGGCGTCGTCAAGCTCCTTGGCCTTACGGTCGGCAATGTCGGGCATGCCCTTGCTTTCCCAGATGGTGCCGCAGCAAAGGTTTTTCATATTCTTCGGGAATATGACCTCATAGCCGGCTTTCTCTATCAGAGCCACCATCTTGTCGATGAGCGGTGTCGACTGTCCCTTGCTCTTGCCCATGGTCTGGTTGATGCAGCTCGGGAAATAAACCACCTTCAACTCCGAAGGCTGGGTCTTTATCGCATGGGGATAGTATGCCAGCGGAAACGCCGACGACCACATCGGCATGCCAAGCTTGCTCAGCCCGCGACCAACGGCATCGGTTGCCTTGTCGCCGATAACGGCATGGGCGGCGCCTGCGGCGGAAAGCACCGGACGGAGTGCCGACTTGACAGCGGACAGATGGTTGGCAGCGAAATCACCAGCCTTGTAGCCGGCGCTGCCCTTAGGCAATGCCTGGGCGCGCAGGTCGTGAATCATCTCGCCTGTGTTTATCTGCATCGGGCACGACGTAGAGCAGAGGCCGTCGCCGGCACAGCTCTGTATGCCCGGATATTTAAACTGCTTTGTCAACGCGGCAAGCCAGCCAGTAGAGTCGCCGTCAGCACGGAGACGGCTGATTTCGCGCTGCACGACAATGCGCTGGCGCGACGACAACGTGAAGCCGCACGTCAGACAGTTGCGCTCGCAGAAGCCGCACTCGATACAGCGGTCTACGCGTGGATTTGTCAGCGGCAGCGGCTTTATGTTCTTTATGTAGCACTCCGGATCGTCATTGAAAATGACACCTGGGTTCAACAGCCCTTCCGGGTCAAACAACGCCTTCACACGCTTCATCACGTCGAACGCCTTCTCGCCCCACTCCAGCTTGACAAATGGAGCCATATTGCGGCCGGTGCCGTGCTCCGCCTTCAGCGAGCCGTCGTATTTGTCAACGACAAGATGCTCAACCTCCTGCATCAGCGTGCGGTAGCGGTCAACCTTCTCTTTCGTGTCAAACGACTGCGAGATAACAAAATGATAGTTGCCTTCAAGGGCGTGGCCGTAGATGCAGGCATCGTCGAAGCCGAATTTCTCAAGAAGGTCGGCAAGGTCGGCGGTTGCCTCGGGAAGGTTCTCGATGTGGAACGCAACGTCCTCGATAAGCACCGTCGTGCCGAGCGGACGCGTACCTCCAACCGACGGGAAGATTCCCGAACGGATTGCCCAATATTTTGAATATTCCTCCGGTTTGTCGGTGAAATATGCTGGCTTGAACAGGTCGAACGGCTCAAGAATCTTCTTGATGGCGTCGATGTTTGCCTGAAGTTCCTCCTTGGTGTCGGCTTTGGTTTCCGTAAGCACGGCTGTCAAGCCCTCCCCTGTAGTGTCGTTCACACTCGACAGCGATTTCTTGTCGAGCATCTCGGCGCTGAACACCGGTCCGTTTTTCATTGCCACCACCGCACGGCAGGCGTCCTTGATGTCCTTGAAATAGAGCATCGCACTGGCACTGTGAGGATAGAGGTGGCCGGTCTTCATCGTCACCTCGGCAAGAAATCCGAGTGTTCCCTCCGAACCTACCATAAGGTGGGTAATGATGTCGAACGGGTCTGTGAAAAGCACAAACGGAAGGATGTTCAAGCCCGTCACATTCTTGATTGAATATTTATAACGGATGCGGTCGGCAAGTTCCTTGTCGGCGTTCACCTCGTCGCGGATGGCTTCAATGCCGCTGATAAAGTCGGGATGCGATTTGCGGAAAGCGTCCTTGCTCTCGGTGTTGCCGGTGTCGAGGATAGTGCCGTCGGGAAGTATGATGCGTGCCGACACAAGCTGTCGGTCGCTGTTGGCATGCGTGCCGCAGTTCATCCCCGATGCATTGTTCACAACGATTCCACCTACCATAGCCGCATTCTTCGAAGCCGGATCGGGCGTAAAGATGCGCCCAAAGGGTTTCAGCAGCTGATTTACGCGCTCACCGATGATGCCCGGTTGCATCGTGATGGTTTCAGCATCGGCGGAAATTTTATATTTTTCCCAATTCTTGCCTGCCACGATGAGGATACTGTCGCTCAACGACTGTCCGCTGAGACTCGTGCCGGCGGCACGGAACGTCACCGGCAAACGACGGCGGCGGGCTGCCGAAAGCAGACGCGACACCTCCTCCTCCGTCTTCGAGCGCACCACAATCTGCGGCACAAGGCGGTAGAAGCTGGCATCGGTGCCCCACGCCAGGCGGCGCATCTCGTCTGTGTAGATGCGCTCGCGTGGGATAAATGCGCTTATTTCTTTTAAATACGACTTATAGGTTTCTTTCATTGCTTACTTATATAAATAATATTTCTTGGCTTTTTCTTTAAAAGCGTCCGCATCTTTGTTCCAATAGTCAATCATATCGCTGACCTGATAGTTCTTGGAGAAGAGTGAGCGGATTTTGTCTGTGCCACACACCTTGTCGAACATGTCGAATCGGCTCTTATCGGTGGCTGTGTCGAATATGCGTTTTTCTGGATAAAGTTTCGCCAACTCCTGCATCGCATAGAATTGGATGAGCGTGAGGCTCGAGCCTGGCACGTCGTCTACATAGAACTGCACGCCCTGCAGGTTCTCACCCTTGCCTGTTCCGTAGAACGGCTTCACGTGGATCGGGCGGAACTTGGTGCCCGGCAGATTGAGGGCGTTCATGCGCGCTGCAAACTTGTCGGCGTCAATCCAGTCGGCGCAGATAAGCTGGAACGGCAAGGTGTAGCCTACGCCGATCGAAACGTAGTAAAGCTCGCCGAGAATACCGGTGGCTGGATAATAGAACGCCGTGGCTGGCTGTGGGATATGCGGTGAAGGCAACACCCATGGCATTCCGGTCTTGTCGAATGTCATCGAGCGTTTCCAGCCTTTCAATGGCACTACTGTGAGCTTCGCTGCCTTCTCGCTCGCCGTTGAGATAGCGTGCCATCTCACCCGGAGTCATGCCATAAAGATACGGTATCTTGAACTGGCTGACAAACGAATAGAATCCATCCTCTACCAAGCAGCCTTCAACGCGGTTGCCACCGAGGGGATTCGGACGGTCGAGAACAACAAACTCTATGTCGTTCTCTGCGCAGGCGTCGAGAGCCAGACCGAGTGTGCTGACAAACGTAAACGAGCGGCAGCCGATGTCCTGAATGTCGTAGACAAGGGCATCGATGCCGGAAAGCATCTCTTTGGTCGGCTTCTTGGTCTTACCGTAGATGGAGTAGACCTTGACGCCGGTGGCTGGGTCGGTGGTGTTGCCAAACTCGTCGCCGGCATGCACATTGCCGCGCACTCCGTGTTCAGGGCCAAACAATGCCACAAGCTCAACGCCTTTGGCTTCATGAAGAATGTCGACGGTCGACTTCAAGTTGTTGTCAACGCCTGTCGGATTGGTTATCAGACCTACACGCTTGCCTGCAAGCTGCTTGAAATCATTGTCGCGGAGCACCTCCACGCCCGGCTTCGTCGCAGCAGCAGCGCCGAGCGCCGCTGCAACACACAAAGCGATTGTAAATATCGTTTTTTTCATTGTTCTGTTTCTTGATTATTTCTTACCGTAATTAGGGTCAATCTTGCGGTCAACAAGATAGGTGACTATCAGAGTCGCGATGCAGCATGCCATCACCATCCAGAAGAAGTTGACATAACCGATTGCCTCCTGGATATAACCTGCCACGAAGCCTGGCAACATCATGCTCAACGCCATGAACGCCGTGCAGATGGCATAGTGCGATGTCTTGAACTCGCCTTCCGAGAAGTACATCATATAGAGCATATAGGCCGTGAAACCGAAGCCGTAGCCAAACTGCTCGATGCAGACTGCCACACTGATCACGATTGGGTCAGACGGCTGTGCGATGGCAAGATAAACGAACGTGAGGCATGGCAGCGTCATGCAGGCTGCCATAGGCCAAAGGGCTTTTTTCAAACCCACCTTCGATGCAAACACACCGCCGACAATACCGCCGGCAAGCAGTGCGATGACACCGAATGTGCCATAGACAAGACCCACAAGCTCTGTGGTCAAGCCAAGACCTCCCTCAGCTGTTGAATGCACGAGGAACGGCTGGCACAACTTAATCAAGAATCCCTCCGGCAAGCGGTAGAGAAGCATAAACGCAACCGCGAGAAGGAAACCTGGCTTCTTGACGAAAGAAACAAATGAGTTTGCAAACTCTGCAAGCCCTGATGTGCCGTTGCCTTCTGTATCGGCTGAGACACGTGGACGGTCGTCGGCCGAACGAGGAAGGATAAACGTATGATACATAGTCACAAGGAAGAACACTACGGCACTGACTCCGAGTGTAACCTGCCATGACCATGGTATGTCGCCTGTCGAGGTTTCAATCAAGCCAGCAATGTAGACAAGCACGCCCTGTCCGAATACGGATGCGATGCGGTAGAACGTGCTGCGCACTCCGATGAAGGCTGCCTGGCTGCTCGGACTGTGGGCGAGCATATAGTAGCCGTCGGCGGCGATGTCGTGGGTGGCAGAGGCAAAAGCCGCGATGATAAACAGTATCAGCGTGATGGTAAACATGCTGATTGGGGTCTGTCCGGAGGCGATAGTCGCAACGTCGGGCTTTGGCAATGTGACGGTGAGCAGAATCATCAGCGCCGTCATCAAAACCTGCATGGAGAGAATCCACCAACGCTTGGTCTTTACGACATCGACGAGCGGACCCCACAGGCCTTTGAGAAACCACGGGAAATAAAGCAATGTTGTGAAAAATGCCATGTCGCCATTAGGAACACCCATCTTGGTGAACATCATGACGGAAATGTTGTTGACCACGAAATAAGGCACGCCCTCTGCAAAATACAGAGTCGGAACCCAAAACCATGGAGATATTGTCTTGTTTGAAGTTTTCATGTCAGGAGTTTAATATTGTTTTGTTATTTCCGCATCTATAAAATAGTGCAGAAGAATTTGTTTATAGTCATAGCCTTTCTCGCCCATCACGGCTGCTCCGATTTGGCAGAGTCCGACACCGTGTCCCCAGCCCGCGCCTTTAAGCACGAAGCGTTCGGGCAGCCCGTCGCGCTCGCCTTGCTTCTCCACTACAAAAGCGGAGCTGTAGAGGTGCGACGGCGACAAGGTGCGGCGTATTTCGAGTTCCTTGCCGATGATGCAAGTCTTCTTGGTGCCGACAATCTTCAAGCGGTAAAGACGGCCCGACGTGCCACGCGCCACGGGTATCAGGTCGACAATGTCGCCATAGTCCTCGCCGCTGCGCTCGCGCACAAGACGCGACAGCTCGGCTTGGTCATACTCCACCGTCCATCGGTAGAAGTCGGTGGTCTCCTGGTCGTAGCTGTTGAGCACCTGCGAGAGGATATGCTTGTCGGTGGTGTTGCAGAATGCGGCTGGCGACGAAAGTATCCACTCTCGGGCATTTTCCTCGACCGTAAGGTCGGGATAGTCCATTGCGTTGGCGTTGTCCAACCGTGCCACAAGATAGTGATAGTGCTTTGGCTCCCAGCAGTTTTCAAACTGCTCAAACACTCCGCCGCACGACTTCGAGAAGCGGGCGTCGCAGAGCGTGCCGTCGTAGGTGAGCACCTGTCCCCACGTCGCTTTGATAGCGTCGCGCACGGTGGCTGTCGACTCGCGGGTGATGCCCTGGTAACGCTGGCAATGGTCGTCGGCGCAGACGTCGAAATTAACGTGGTCCTCGCGGTCGTACCAACGCACCAGCTCTCCTTCTGTGCGTGTGCACGGATTGTAGGGTGTCTCTTCGGCTGCAAGCTGCTTGTTTTTCTCTATCTGTGCCAAGAGCCAGCTGCGGGAAATCACGGCATGCGCTTTCAGCAGTTCAAGAGAGGCGGTGGCGCTCATTTCCGACGAAATGACGCTGAGCAGATATTCCTCGATGGGAAGGATGTTGACGGCCGTCAGCTTGTCGCCTTCCACGATGATGCGCAGAGAGCCGCGAAACGACTGGTTCTCCTTGCGCTCCCAGTGGAAATTGACGCCGATGGTCACGTCGATAAGTTCAAAACTGCCGTTCTCGGCATCGCAGGGCGTAAACTCCACGCTGTCGTAAAGCGCGCCGCCCCACAGCACTTTTCCATTGCTGAGAGTGGCTTCCTGAGCGCCTTCCACGGTTTGACCGCCGAAGCTGTAGGCCGTCGGGAAGACAAACCGTATCGCGGGGCTGCTCATAATGCCCACTTTCACTTGTGGCTGTGACATAATGGTCTGGTTTTATTTAAGTTTATGGGCTATTTCCAATAATTCGGCTTCGCTGAGGCAGCACTCGTCAAAGATTGTCTTGATGTCGGCTGCGGTGATTTTCTCGAAGTCTTTCTCCAACGGGGTGATAAACACGCCTCCCATATCTACCGACGCGGGGCTGATAAGGATGTTGGCGTCGCCCTCGGCTGCGTAGCACGACGGACGGTGTTTCTTGCGTGGGAACACGAGGATGGTCCACAAGCCCTCTTCATACCAGCACAGCACGTTGAGCATTGGCTCTGGCTCGCCTTCCGGTATGGTCAGCGCATTGTAGACAAGGTCAAACATCTTCTCGCCCTTGTCGACTGCCGACGTGCGGATGCAGAAGCACGGATGCGACAAACCCTTTACAATCGACAACTCTACGCTGCCGCCGCTGACAATAATGTCGCGCTCTGCCGACACCACTTGGTCTTCCATCGGCATAAAGCCGCGGTTGCCCGCCTGGAAATGCATGTGGTCAGGTGCCGACGCGCCGCATTTAGGTCCGTTGTAAAACAGCGTGAATCCCTCCAAGTCGCGCGACAGGCTCATCATGTCGGCGATACGGCCGCTGATAAGTTGGTCTACGTGCTCGTTGCACGGAATCGTGAGATGGCGGGGAAATATCGGGAACGGATTGATGAGTATTGTGTAGTCATCGCCCCAGGCAATGCCCTCCTGCACAGCCGGACGATTGGCTGCGCAGAGGAAGCATTTGCGTTCTTTTAGCGATTTGGCATCGACTTTGGCTGCCGACGAGACAATGCGTCCGGGATTGAACTGCACCTTGATTGTGGCGCCGTCTACGTTGAATTCCTTGACCTTGACATTCTTCAAAGCCTCGAAATTATTACGGGCGGTGTCCCACACCTGCAGCTGACGGTCGAAAAATTCTGATATGTTTATACCCATTGCCTCTTATTTCTTTTTGTTGAATGCAATACGCGCCTGGAGCTCCCATGTGCGGATGCGGTCTTTATAAAGGTTGTGGGCGTTCATCTTCACCACGTCGAGCGATGCGTCTGAGTTGTCGTCCCAACGGCGGCAGTTGTAGACTGGCTCATAGACACGGCCGATTTGATATTCGCGGGAGAAGTTCAAGCCGAGTGCGTAGTCCTCGCCGTAGCTGGTGTTAGGCACCTTCACTTCGCGGAGCACTGGTGTGTAGAATGCACGCGGAGCGCCGAGACCGTTGATGCGGAGGGCGTTGTTGCGGCCGTTCTCCGGTGTCCACTCTTTGTGGTCGATGATGCCCGGAGCAATCATGTTCATATTGAAGTCGGTCATCATGTATGTGCCCACTACCATAGCGCAGTTCTGCTCATAGAAGGCGTTGACCATGATTGACAAGGTGTTTTCGTCGCGATAAACGTCGTCGCTGTCAAGCTGCACTGCAAACTTACCGCATTTTGGATGATGGACACCCTCGTTCCAGCAGCCGCCGA
>OQWM01002737.1_pt1 | contig 11909 bp, 13 predicted proteins | sample 1691531 | NCBI WGS metagenome assembly OQWM01 (sample SAMN03418257, study PRJEB22391) | human gut metagenome | biome: human-gut; feature: organic feature; material: feces | host: Homo sapiens | place: Tanzania | collected 2013-01 | reverse complement strand
CATGGATCTCGGCGGCTGGACGGTGGACCTTATGCCCCGCCAAACTCTAAGAGTCCTTGGCGGGTGTAGGGTTCGTGTTCTCCGTAGCTGGTAAGTCCAGCCGGAAATGAACAATGCGCTGTTTTGATAGCGTAGTAGCCGTGGTCGATGCCGATAATGATGCTCATAGTGGAAATCCTCCTTATTGTAAATAGGTATAAAATGGAAAACTTGAAAACAAAATGAAAACTGTCGGGAAATTTACCCCAAGCAGGGGAGAGGGGGCTTTTCGCAGCCATCAATCCGCTTCAAATTATTAACAAACTGTAAACTTTCGCTTTTTTCTTCCAAAATGCAAAAATCCCGGCTATCGATGTTGGAAATCGACAGCCGGGATTGAAAACTTTTTGAAAACAGCCGACTTTTATTGAAATTTTTCTAAAAACGCGCTCATTTTCTCCACAACACGGGTGCGCTACGGTGGAAAATTGGCAACAAAAAAGCCCAACCGCCGTGAAACGGTTGGACAACCTTGTAAAATACGACCTTGAAAACAGGCCGTCGAAATCGCCATTTTTTGGCGTTACAGCAAAGAAAAAAGACTGTGACATCTTTTTTGTCACAGTCTGTTGGTTGCGGAGACAGGACTTGAACCTGCGACCTCCGGGTTATGAGCCCGACGAGCTACCATCTGCTCTACTCCGCGATATTTAGTTGGCGGTCTGTGGGCTTGCGTGCCTCAAACTGCTTAGATATAATACCACAGATATCTGCGGCTGTCAACCCCTGTTTGATAAAAAATTAAAAAATGTTCTGTTTTTACTGCCAAAAGTCGCACTTTAGGCAGAGGGTAGGGGATGAAAAAAGAAAAAATCCGGAAACCTGAGTTTCCGGATTTTGGTGCGCGGTACAGGACTCGAACCTGTGACCTCCTGCACGTCAAGCATGAGGTCAATATCGAGTGAATGCGCTCAAATGATTGTCATCATAGCAAACTGCGCTATGTCAAAGTTCTGGTTTTGTAACCAATGACTGGATACAAGCTAATTATATCACATCTGCCCGTTCTGTCAACCACCCCAAAAGAAAAAATCGGTTATTTGCCGCGCGATAGAACCCCGCGTGACCGCGCTGCTATATCCCGTTAGATACTATATGGGTAAAATCTTCTTTTCTTTTTTAGGGTTAAACGTTAAATCTAAGAACTGAGTATCAAAAATTGCACAACTTGCCCCAAAAAGAAAATCAAGGGGATGCAAAAGAAACAGCTTGACAAATAACAGCAGCCGCATTATAGTAGTAAGTGCATTAAATGCTTTTGACCTTGCCTTGGTTTCGGTTGCTGTCACAGCCGGATTGCTGAGGGGGGTCTCTTTTTTTGCCCACACCTCAGAAACGGTTTGCATAATCCAGTATAAATTGTGTTTGCCGCGCCAAAATTTCCCTTTAATCACGGCACCAAGCTCGGTCAAACGAGCCACGGCGTCACATACCGTGCGCCGGGCAATGCCCAGCGCTGCGGCGATAACATTTTGGCTGGGGCAGGCTTTGCCGCTGTAGCATACGCGCTGCCGGCATAGGTACAAGTACACCGCAAAGGCACTCTTGTCGAGAGAAAACGGGCGCACGCCCAGCCACAGCTTGAACCAGCGTCCGCCCAACTGCTGCACAGCATAGGCGGAACACAGCAGTCTGCCGTCCCGTCCGTAACGGTGCCGCTGCGTAGCCAGACCGCGCGCCTCTAACCGACGCAGGGCAGCACGGACCGTAGTCACGCTGGCAATGGCACACTGCTCACAGATTGTGCGCAGACGCACGGTGGCCGTCCCCAAGTTGTTTTGGCACTTCAACAGGTACAGATACACCTTCAGATCTGTCGGGCACAGATTCAGCGCAAATACAGCGTGCGGTACTTTCAAGTATTGCATACGTCAGATTCCTTTCTCTGAATTTCCTTCGGCATTTCGCAGCCCGGCTAAACAGTTCTTACATATTTTAATACCGTTAATGTCCGGGGCATCTTCTTCAACTACAGCCCCGCATATCGGGCAGATGATGTTTTTCTTTGCGATTCGCAGTCGGTAGGTGTTATCGCCCATATAGTCAAAGCTGACTACTGTTCCTACACGGATTTCCAGCTTTTTTCGGATTTCTGAGGGAATCGTTACGCGACCCATTTGATCCACGGTTGCCTGACCGGTAATGTAACGGATGTTTTCTTGCTTGTCAAATTCGGGATTCATATGTATCTGCTTCCTTTTCTGTATCTTTTTGTAAGCGCTCCACGGTTTGCCGCTGCGCCATAAGCTCACTTTCGGTTTGTTTTAATTCCGTCAGATGCATGGTGTCGCTCTCAAGCTGCTTTTCACGGTCTTGTATCAGGGCTTGTACCTTGACCGGGTCTACATCGGGGCGCACCTCCATGCGTTCCAGCATTTCCAGCGCGGATTTATAGGCGGTCAGCTCCTTGCTGTGCCGCTTGCCGTACAAGGGCTTTAACAGTGTCCCCGTAGATAGGTATTCCTGCCACACGCTTTTATAGGTTTGGCAGGTCGTTAAGCAGCGTGCCGCCAAGGCATACTGCTTATTTTTTGCTTTGGTGTCGCTGATTCGCACCGCAACAGCCTGAATTTCCTGCTGCACGCGATGCAGCTCCGGCGCAAAATCCTGAGCCGTGTGCAGCTGCCCCCGGCTCATGGTCATAAGGGTGGCAGCCAAGTGTTGGGCGTTGGCTAACTTAGCCTTGCGCTCCACGTAGGCAATGCGGCTGCGCAGATCATCCCCTTGCTGGGGCTGCCGGTTGGCCAGCATTGTGTCGGCCAGGGCCGCGCCTTTCATGCTGCGGCGCTCCGGGCTTGGTTCTTCGGAGACAGGCACATAACTGTAGTCCCAATTTTGGTAAATGTCCACTGAGCAGCTGCCGGTCAGCTTGTCATAATGCACATGCTCGGCAGGGATAAAGGCCCGTTCAATGCCTGCCTGGGGCAGGGTGACGGTAACCCCCTTCAGGCTCATGGTCTTGATCTCACTCGCGCCCAAGGTTACCGTCAAGGGCTTGACGCCGTTCTGCAGCTCAATTTGGCGTATCAGATCGGCCCCTCGTACCGTACCATGCTGGCCGTCCGGGTATACGATGTCGTACTCAAACCCGCTGCCCAAAGCAATTTGGGTGCGCCCGTCCGGCAGGCCATCCACGCAGTCGGCCTCCAGCATCAAGCGGGCCTCGTTTCCGTTGCGGTCCTTCACGGCCAGCAACACACCGTCCCGGCTGGTTTGGATAAGCTGCCGGGCAGTGACCTCTACCAGGGTGTCGTGGGTATCGGCCCGATGCCGCAGCGTCTTTTGGTATCGACTGAACAACGGCTCATGTGGTGCCTCGGCCCCCAACGGCTCAAAGTCGCCGGTTTGTGTGGCCTGTTCGATCACGCTGCGGGCATAGCCAGGCCCCAGGGCATCTTCCGGGATTTTGCTGTCGTATTCATCGTTCATCAGATAGGTGACTGCCCCGGTGCGTTTATCCAGCTGGGTGCGGACACCCTGCCGGTTGAGCGCGTCCTGAAACCCCGAAAAAGAGGAAGAATCACAGGCGGCCTGTACGATCAGCTCACGAAGCCTGGTTATACACTCGGCATTGGCAGCAAGCTGTTCCCGTATGCCCTCCGGCAGGTATTTGTCGGTATCGGCCAGCTTGTTGCCGCGCACCGCACGCTCGGCACCGGTGTACAGGTAGGCAATGTGCTTGCCGCTGTCCTTTACGGTGATACCCAGCTCGGCAGCCATGGTCTTGAATTCGTCATAGCTTGCAGCCCGCGCCAGCACATAATTTAAGCGGCGGCGGATCTCACTGCGCACCGGCACGGTCGTGCGCTTCTTCATACGCTCGGTATAACGCTGACCCAACTGCCGGGGTTCCTGCAGCACGGACAGCTCAGCCTCGGCGCACAGTCGATCGCTGATGCCCCGGATTTGGCGTGCCGTGCGGTAGGGAACTGTTCGCAGCTTCTTGTAGTCGTAGAAGGATACCGCATTGATGATGATGTGGTTGTGCAGGTGTCCCTTGTCGATGTGGGTGGCTACCACATACTCGTATTTGCCCTGTGTAAATTCGGATGCCAGTTTTTTGCCCAGCTCATGAGCCTGCTCCGGCGTCAGATCATCATCGGGGGAAAAGGATTGTATCAGGTGGTAGGCCAGGTTTCCGCTGCGGCGCTTGCTGTGGTGGACCTTGCGGGCGGTGGTTGCCGTCATCTCGAAGTCGAGGCTGGCGGTCTGCGGCTCGGTATTATAGCCGGACACATACAGCTGGCCGTCCGTCTTGTCCGGGTTTTCGATGTAAGCGATTGCCTTGCTGAGAGTGGATTTTATCGCGTGGATTTTGGTAACGGCCACAGCAGCCTCCTTTCCCGATACAAAAAGCCCTATGTATGACTTGGTATCATACATAGGGCTTCGTTCGTAATATTAAATTTCAGGTTCTATTCTTTTAGGGATAACTTCTTCTGTCTTACTGTGCTGGGTGTTAATTTCCTTGGCGCGGGCGGTGGCATTTTGACATATATCCTGTATGGATATCTTCTGCGGGGTAAACTCACGTATCCTGTCCTGCAGAAGTTCACACCGGGCCGTGACGGCTTGGCTTAAAACAGCTGCACGGTTCGGCTCTCCAAAGTGAGCCTTTTCATAGATATTGTAAATTTCCTCCTGCAGGCCCTGCAGAGCGGAAAAATCTAACCAGTCCAAATCTTTTGCTACCAATTCCAGCTGTTTGCCATGGGTACTGCGGAACGGCTTTGCAGATGAATCAGCTCGTGCGTGAATGTCCGGGGTAAGCTTATCCTGCCACAAGCTGGTACCGCTGTCATAAACAGGGGCCATACCCAGCCATTCCAACGTGACAGCATCCCGCAGGGCACCGAAGTTGCCGAAATGCCGGTCTTGGTTGCAGATCAGGAAGTCCAGCACCAGCATTTGGCTCATGAACCGGCGCACACCGGGAATACCCAACTGCTCGCATCGGTCAATAAAGTAATCAAAGGGGGACAGATGATTCGGCTTTTTGTCCGAGGAATAAATTGAAAAGGCACTTACCAGGTCCTGCCGGTTATTGGTCATGTTGGGACAAGTGCTGTAAGGGGCACCGTTTTCCCACAGTAGAGAATATTCCACGTGGGGAATGTTCAGCCGCCTGCAAATGGCGGAGGCAACAGCTTCGTTAAAGGGTTCTTGCGAAAAGACGCCACTGCCGCCCTTAATCAATACGCGCTGGCCGTCTATGATTTTCCATTTCTTCTTCAGCCAGCCGTCTGACGTATTACAGGGGGAAACCAAATCCAGCATACCGCGTTCCACAATCTGCCCAAAAAGAAAATTGCCAACATCCTCACTAAAGGGATTGTCATAGAAGTTGATCTTTTTCCAGTCCAAAGGGGCATCAACAGGGGACACCCAATACTGATCTGACAAACTTAGGCCGCAGCACTCCATGAGCAGCTTGCCGGAGGAAAGTTCTATACCGCGCTGAAGCTCCAAATCTTGCAGATTTTGCCGAAAGCCTGAACGGCTGGCAGGAATTGCACGTCCGGAAAACCATTTGTCAAGGTCCCCGGCAATAAAAAGGTTATCGTGCCGGACTTGAATCGGCAAGTGTTCAGCGGCAAGGATTTCCTTTACTCCATTGATAGACCCATTCGTGGGGTTCATATCAAGCACAGCTACCGGCAGTTCACGGTGCATCAGCGTGTACAGCATAGGGATTTCCTCCTTCCTTCGGGTTATTTCTTTTATTATACTAAATGGAACTTGTTTTGGCAACGGGGCTAGTCGTGAGTAATCGCTTTTTCTTTTTGGGGCAATACCGATTCGGCCTGCCGATTGATCTGCTCGGCCTTGGCCGTGGCCGAGGCTATGATCTCGTCTAAAGTTTTGGGCTGCAGGTTCCGCAGCATGGCCACGCTGGGTTCCAGCGGCTCCACCATTAGGCCATGTTCCTGGCGGTAGATATCGCAGGCCCCCTCCAGCAGGCGGAAGTCGCAGCTGTGTTCACGGTTGTTATGCTGGTGTTCTCGAACCGGTGCAAGCACTTCCAAGTAAGTATGCAGCGCATATTCCCGAATGACACCTTCGTTTTGGCGGCAAGCTCGCAGTTCCTTCTTTAGTAGTCCCTGATATTGCCGGTCGGGTTCTGCATCAATAGAAAATTCTTGAATGAGATTTTCCGGAACAGGAAACATATAGTCAAATCGTAAGGCGGCTATACGTCGTCGCTTTCCTTCATCATACAGATAAAAAGTATGGGGCTTATCAATCACCTTTGAGGAAACCGGCACATAGTACTGGTAATCATTGATTTGCAGAACGATGCCGCAAAAGAATTTTTCTCGGCGATTTTGTACCTGATAGTCAACAAAAGGAATCGGCGAGAACCCACGGATAGATGTCTCGAATTTTCGCAAGTAATTTACATAGTCCGGCGGGATACGGTAGAACAGTAAGTGCTTCATATTCGCAACATTCCTTATAAACAAAAAATGACCGGGAGGAAATCTCCCGGCCTTAGCACGCAAATGTACTGCGTACTCTACTATCGTCCCAGACTTTAGCGCTGGGTGCTGTGAGATACCTAAAGCGCGCTGGTATCTCAACAGCTATATTGTATCGTACTGGCGAGAAAATGTCAAGCTGTTTTGGGAAAATTCGGCTACAATTTCCGCAGCATCTTGCAAAGACGCTCTTGGGCAACGGCCTTGACCTGCATATACTCTTGTCGCAGCAGCTCCACATCAGAGGCATATAGATTCCGCGTCTCGTTGCAGCGCTTGGCGATTTGGTTTATGCTTCCGGCCAGCCTGGCAAGATCCCGGCTTATGTCCTTCAGCACGGAAAAGTCGTAATATCGGACTTCGCCGTTCAGCAGCATTTCACGGGCGAACAGGGTGAAATTCGTCACCCCGGCTGTTGCCATTTTGGCTTGCACTTCCTCCCATTCGGCTGGGGAGAAAGTAATTGTAGGCCGGATATTTCTCAATCGTTTTGCCATTACGCACCTCCAATCCAAAGGGGTTTGGGGATTTTCCCCAAGTCAGGGTCTTAGGGGCTTGCCCCTAACAAGCGCAAGTGTCTGACACTTGCAATGCTTGCTAACCTTCGCTCACGCGAAGGCACCCTCAAAAACAAAAATCGTCATTCGGCATCGTCCGGGCCTTGCGCGGCGATACGAAGGATGTCGGCATCGGTCATATGCGGCAGCTGCTGCAGCAGATCCCGCATTTCCGTGGCAATCGGTTCCTCGGTATAGGGCAAAGCCTGTTGGATTTCTACAGCCAACTCGGCCACGGTTGGGACCTGGCCAGGCAGACAGTAGCACCGAACCAAACCGGCGTATTCATTCATCATCATAGCAGATCACTCTCTTTCTTTTTCAATTTCCGGGGCAGGAATGGCTGCCGCTTTGGCGGCGTTTTCCTCGGCGGCCCGCACCGTGGCTTTTGTACAAATGTTGTCAAGGACAGACGGGGCACTCTTGGCTGTTTCCCCTGCTACCGGCGTGGCCGCCTCGCGCTCTCGAATCAATTCCAGGGTTTCATCCAGCTTGTCCATAATCTCGTTGGCAGCCTTTTGGATGTGCCCCAGGGCCTCGTGAAGCTCCGGTAATTCCTTGTCAGAGGACCAACCGCCCACATACCCAAAAGAATAATCAGAGGTATCAATGCCCAGGTGTTCACAGACTAGGAAAGCAATGCTCTCGGCCTCGACCTCCAAAGTTTCACGGGGCGGGCGTTCTCCGTCCGGGAAATTGGCGGGGTCGTGCTCCCGCGCATGGGCGACCTCGTGAACCGTTGTTTTCAAGGTCATAGCTTGGCTCATGCCCTCCTGCACAACGATCTTTTTCTCGCCATGATCGCAGTAGCCGTTGGCACTGCCCGGAATGTTTTCCAAGGTAATGGGGTAGGGCGCAAGCTCTGCCAGTGCGGCGAACAGCTCCTGATAGTTCGGAACATTATCTCCCTGCAACGGGGTTATGAGTTCTGGCAGCGGCTCGCCTTCAGTCTGCGATACATCATAGACATAGACCGGCTTATAAGCGGGTACCTTTATGACGGAAGTCTCCATGATATCTTTCCCGTCCTTGTCCTGCAGCGGCTTGCCGTTGGCATCCAGCACAGCCCTGTTGATCTCCCGATTATAAGGGGTGTAGCCCAAAATTTGGATACCCTTTTCGCCGGCCTTTACATGCCTGTGAAAATTGTCTATCCAGGAATTATACCCGGCCACATTGGTAGCATGGGGACACTGCATATGAATCAAGATCACGTTACGGTAAGAGTAGCGATGAAATTTGCACATCATCTTTAGATAATCGCGGAACTTGTCGCTGCTCCATATTGCCCGTGCTCCCTCGTCCAGCTGCTGCAGCAGGGCCTTGGTCTTTTCCTCCCGGGCTGCCCGGCTGGCAGCCCGGTCATAAGTCTTTTTCGGCATCTTATTTGTCCTCCTTCTTGCGTTTCGTCAGGGCAGGAATCACAACGTAAACAGCAGCCAGGATGATTACGGCCAGCAGGATAATCTGCTTAATCAGCCAGCCCCAAAAAGATGCCTGCCGAGTTGTTTCCGACTCGGCAGGCTCGGGGGCGGCAGCGGGTTCCGGCGTTTCGTCCTGCAGGACGCTGCTGCTTGGTTCATTTTTCGGGGTAGTCAGCTCACGGTCGGGATTCTCGGTATCCGTCACCGTCAGGTGGAAGGCAGCGGTTCCTTGGTCGGTTGAAATCACCTCCTGCTCGCATGTAAAGCTGTACCGTCCGGCTTCGTCCCCGGCCACACGGGCGGCCAAAAACTGATACTGCCCGGCAGTGGCGGCAGGCTCATAGGCCGTCAGATTATTGGACGCATACACATCCAGGGTGTAGCTGTCGCCGGTGTACTGGTTGCCCAGGTCCACCATGACGTGCTGGTCAAAGCCCTGCGGTGCGGTCAGGTAGACACCGATCTGCGCCGTGGCCGTGGCATCAAAGCCGATTGGCGGGTCAATGCGTTCCAGCCCGGCAGCATGGCGGGCCGTGCCGGTTATTGTCTCGTAATAACCGGTAGTCCAAACAGTATAATGCAGCGTGACGGCGTCACCGGGCTGCAGCGTAACCTCGTAGATATCGTCCTGTTCGGTCACGGGGTAGTCCCCGGCATAGTCGTACTGTACGGCAGCATTGCAGTAGTAGGTGCCCGGCTCCACCTCCACGGTGGCTGTGTAATCGTTCAGAGCGCTTAGAGTGGTCTGCGCTGCCAGGTCACCGGGACCGGCCCCGGCAGTGGCCAGCAGGGTGCGGTCCTGTATGGCAGCGGGCGGACTGTCCACTACAAAAGTAATCTGCGCTGTGGGTGCTGCCGCTAAAACCGGCGTACCCCAAAAGCAAAAAAGCAACAGCAGCGCAGCAGGGATAATTCGTTTCACGGAGTGATACCTCCTTTATAATAAAAAATAGTAGAATTTTTCTCTCTGCCGCAAGATGATTTTAGGTCGGTTGAGGGATTAGAAAACGCCGGAAACCCGCATAAACTCTATGTTTTTGCGGGTTCTCGGCGTTTCTTTTATCGCCTGTATTAGTGGTGCTTTTTCGGTAAATGGTGCCCAAATGGTGCCCAAATCCCACGCGGGGCTATAAAACGATATAAGAAGCGGTAAAGAGATACAGCGGTTAAAGCTCTAAATCGCTGCTCTTTTTCTTTGCCGCGCTCTTTGCTTTCTTCGGCTCGGCTTTCTCTGCCTTTGCCGGGTCAGCCTGTTTGACCGCCCCATGATAAGCGTCTAAGACTTCTTTCTTGCGTTCAAGCCGCACGTCCACATAACGGGCGGTAACAGCTTCAAAGTTCATAGACAGTCCAAGCGATACGCCGATACCCGCAAGCGTATGTCCTAACACTTCGCCTACGGTGTAGAAGTCGCCTGTCAGTTGGTGCATATTCGTAGCCGCCGTATGGCGTAAATCGTGAAAGCGGATATGCGGCATATCCAAATCTTCAAGCAGTTTTCCAAACTGGGAAGATACCCACGACGCGGAGATAGGGGAACCGTCCGGCTTCGCTACAACAAGGTCATTGTCATAGTATGGCTTTCCGTCTTTTTCTGCCTGTTCGCGCTGCGCTTCCTGCATAGCAAACTGTTTGAGGAAGAACGGGCGGGCAAGCTCTGTGATAGGCAGCTTTCGCCCGTTGGATTTCGGCGGTGCCATTTCCTCAATGACTTTTGTTTTCGGCGGCACCTTAAAGGGTAGCTGCTCGGAAACGTCAAAGGTGTTGTTTTCCAAATCCACATTACGCCAGCGCAAGCCCAGGATTTCAGAACGGCGCATACCGTAAAGCCCGCCTAAGATAACGGGCATTTCCCAAACGGTACCCTCGACGCGCTGCATAAGGGCTTTTACCTGTTCCGGCGTATAAGGGTCGGGGGTCTTGTCGCTCTTTCCAAACTTCGTAAGCGTGTCCTTTGCTGCGTTTGTTTCGATATAGCGGTATTTCCGGGCATGGCTCAACGCCACGCTCAACACGCGCTTTGCCCCGGCTGCGGTGGACGGTTTCAAGCCTTTGTCAATAATCTGCTGAAACATTTTGTCTACCATAGCGGGGGTAAGCTGATTAAGGGCAACGCCGCCGATATAGGGATTGATATAGTTTGCAATCGTCTTTTTGTACCCGTCGTAAGTAGAGGGGCGCAAGTTCACTCTTGCATAGCTTTCTACCCATTCATTCAGATAGCTTGCAACGGTCTGTTTCCGCTGTGAAGCGATAGACGCAATCTGTCCCGGATTATGGAGCTTTGCTTTCATCTCTGCTTCATGCTGTGTCGCTTCCTTTTTTGTTGGAAAGCCCTTTTTTGAATAGGTTTTCTTTTCCCCATTCGGGGCGGTGTACTTTATATTCACGTCGTAAACTGTACCCGGCCGCCCGGTCAGTACGCCGTTGCTGTCGCGCTTATTCTTAACCTGCCTTGTTGATATAGCCATAGCTTAACCTCCCTGTCGTGCCGGGGGCTTCGCTGTCGTCTTTGCCCTATGATACCAGTCCCAGATTGCAGCGTCAGCTATCAAACGGCGGTTTCCATTCTGTATATATTCAAGCTCGCCGCTATCCATAAGCTCACGCAGCTTATTTTCCCCGATACCGCTAATCTTGCTCATTTGCTCAACAGTCTTTAACATAGGGAATATGGGGATAGCGGGGCTTGCTGTTTCCTTTTTTGCCATAGGAAAATACCCCCTTTCATAAATGGCTAAAAAGTCAAGTTACAAAAAGTGGGCTTTAACCGTGCGGCTGTTAGCACAACCTCGCGGGAATTGCACCCCTGCTCATTTAAGGCAGCTTTACCCATTGCCTGCGACGCTCTGAACGCTCGGACTGTGGCTGTAAAGGCTTATCTTCCCTCAATGCGTGTCGTCGCCCACAAGCTGCTAACTTGCTTCCCGTCGCGGTGTTTCTCGCTCGGCTTTTCCCAATAGGGAAATAGCGTCATGGCGCACCCTCTGTATGGCTCGGCGCAAAAAGGACGTACCCGGTTTGCCCTATACTGCGTCGCCGTTATCTTGCGTCGCTTTCTTTGTCAAGGAACATACGGGGCTGCTGCGGATTGATACGAAACGGAAAAGGGGCTAAGACGTTTCGGTATCGGTGCAGTTATTCAGCCCTAAATGTGAGGATTGCCCTCATTAGCCTTGCTTGCAGCCGTTGGCGAATATCCTCGTCAACGCCAAAATAGACGTTTCCGCGCTCGTCGCAGAGCTTTCTCATAGAAAGGCTCGCTATGTAACCGCTAAAATGCTGCAAGACAATTTTCATAGCGTCCGGGTCGCCCTTTGTCGCTGCCACAATGACAGGATAGGGAACAAGGGCATTTTCCGGGTAGCCGGGTTCGTTACCATTCGTCCCATTCATCAGCATTTTCCTCC
>OQWM01002736.1_pt1 | contig 11912 bp, 4 predicted proteins | sample 1691531 | NCBI WGS metagenome assembly OQWM01 (sample SAMN03418257, study PRJEB22391) | human gut metagenome | biome: human-gut; feature: organic feature; material: feces | host: Homo sapiens | place: Tanzania | collected 2013-01 | reverse complement strand
AGCAGAAATCCATACTGAGTAACGGGGCAACCCGTGAAAAGTTGGAAGTCCGAACTTATATGGCTAAAGTAAAAGATATATTTCGAGTAACAGTAGGTGTTCTCTCTCGCTTGATTAGCGTTGTGGCACTTGGAGCGATTGTGGTAATCAGCGTGATGCTGTTTAAGAGTTTTGAACAGACCAAGGAAACGCAGGGACTTACCTCGACACTCCAAACCATTCGTGCGGTGTCAAAGGAAAAGAATGAAACGGACTGGTCCAATGGTATGCTGGCAATCAATCCGGATTATAAAGGTTGGCTCACAGTGTATGGCACGACTGCTACGGGTGCGGTCGTTCAGGGCGAAACCAATGACACATACTTGAGAACAGATATCTACGGGGAATATAGCGTTCCGGGTACGTTGTTTTTGGATGAAAGTACCGATACAGACCTTCGCGGAAATATGATTATCTATGGGCATAAGATGAATGACGGAACTATGTTCGGTGCCTTGGATAAGTTCAAAGATGCAGATTTCTTCGCTGATAACGGAACGGTTTGCTGGGAAGGGGAATACGGAAAGGAATACTATCAAATCTTTGCACTCATGGTAATTCCCGGCTACACTACTGACCCGAACTTTATCGATATTGAAAAGTGGAACAATAATCTTACTCCGGATGAAACGCTGGAAATGCTGACCGTAATTCAAGACCGCGCATCGATTTTTCAGAATCTGACGTTTGACTGTGACAACGATAAGTTCTTGTTCCTTGTGACATGCGATTACAACATCAACAACGGACGAATGCTTTTGGCTGCTAAGAAGTTGAAGCCGGTGAGCGAAGATGCTACAAACGAAGGGCTGCCGGTTGTTGTCCCCATCGAAGGATACCACAAGATTTTACAGGAAGGATAAAGCCTGCGCAATATTGCAACTCGCACCTCAACAGGCGTTCAAAAAAATCTTACGGGGATTATGGGTGTCGGGGAGAGGCAAAAATCGCAAATTCCCGGCAAAATGTGTCGATAGTAACAACCAAACACAGTTGGAATGGTTGCAATTCGCGCAGGGGTTGGAGAGAAGCCGGGGTTTCAGCGGCAAGGAAAACCTTCTCTGCGAGAATATGCAGCCCATAAAGTAAATTGGACACAATGAACAGAAAGGGTGATAATGTTGAAGCCGATAAAGTTGAAAGAACTTCTTAAAACTGCTAAAGACCCTGCCACGCAGAAAATCGTCATTGACGAAGGTCTTTGGTTTGACGCTCCTTTGTTTGATGGTGTTGTTAAAGATGTAAATGAAGCACTCGGAGAACGCATCATATCAAATTGGCAAGTGGAAATAGATGGCACGCGCTTGGTTGTATCAAGCAATCCTCCCCTCTAGGATTTGTAGGAACGTAGACCTTCTGAGATAGCACATGTAGGGGAAGTTAAGTTTCCGAGTTTGTAAAGATGATGGAGCGCCAAGAAACGCGATGTGAACAGGTTGTTGTGCTGCTTGTAGTAATAATTGCGTGTCGGCCGTGAAATAGCTCCAAACGGTCAAGGACATTGAAAGCCCCATGACAACTCCTTTTGTTTCCGCATCTCTTATGACCAACACTTTTATATTGGTACCGCTATATGGGTTTTTGTCATCAACAACCTCACAAAGCACCTTGCCATAGTAAATGTTTATTTCTTGTGGGGCTTTGTCTGCCGCTAACAACTCGGGTAAAAGTTCAATGCGGCATTGCGGCAAACGTCCTTGCAATGTTTGCTGTCGATGCACAACGGGGACATCTTTACTATGTTGTCTGAATTCACTGGTTTTTATGTTGTCTGTCTCTTTGGTATCGACAAACAGTGAGCGTAAGAGCATATCGAGTTGAGAAATTGCTTGCTTCTCAATGTCGCCACAGATTTTTTTGACATCATTGATTACGATTTCTTTCAGCGTGTATATACACCCATTACCATGTTCTTCGTGTGGGTGTCCACGGTAATAGAGAAGACCGTTTGTGTGAACAACTGTCAACGGAACAACTTTGCAGTATGGACAGAATATGTGTCCTTTGTACTTCCTTTCGTATACCGCGTGGTCGAGGTTGTACTCTCTGCGCACATGCATAATAGTGACCGGTTTGCGTGTGACGTCAAAAAACGCTTCCGTGTATTTTGCCATAGATGAACAGCTCCTTTGCGATTTGAGGTGGTTACTATGATAACTTTGAACGATTTGTTAGACAATTTTTGTTGCATTGACCCGTACATCGATTACGCAATTGTCAACATAAAAACGGGGGAGGTGCTCGTTGACCGCGTACATGATAGAACGTATACGGTCGATGATGTTGACGACTACCTGAAATTTGTACCCTATGCTCGTAAACAGATAAAAAAATGGGAAGCCAAAGATGGCAAGATGATATTTTACATTCTGCCACCAAAAAAGAAGAAGGCAAAAGCATAAACTGGTAGGGACATCATTTTAGGCTTGCATTAAAATTATACCATAAATTTGTATGTTTCTTCGTGTGCTTTCTCCACAAAAACAACTATTCCTTTTTGTGAAAAAATGCCACTTGTTGTCATAAATTGTCAAGTCGTTGACAATTCTCGGGAACGGAAATATAATAAAAGAAACAATCGATTTGTTGTTGCATTATGTAGTTTTTGTTAACAATCGGCAATCATGGTTGTACTGAGTACAACTTCATGATAAAATGCAGGTGTATTAAAGGTTAGGCAACTGACCTGTTAGCGAAAGACATCCCAGCGTTTATTACTGGGAAGGAGGAAAAGAACCATATGAAAAAGAAACTGTTCGCGGTCATCACTGCTGCTGCGATGGCGCTGAGTCTTGTGGCTTGTGGCGGGGTGACTATCACGTCCGTTGGCTTGCCGTCTGAGGTGGCTCTCGAAAAGGGTGCTACGCAGCAGCTGCAGCTGGAGTATTCCGCTGAGGGCGATGTTGCGGCGGATAAGATTGCCGAGGCAGCGGGGAAGCTCACTGTTGAGTGGAGTTCTTCCGACGAAGCTATCGTTACGGTTGATGCGGAAGGTGTCGTGACGGCAGTCAGCGCTGGCGAGGCTTATGTTACCGCTACTGTAAAGGACAAGGACGGTCTGACTGCAACGACGCTGGTACGTGTTGCTGTGACTCCCACCGGTGTTGAGGCTCCCGAAACGCTGGAACTGGTCACCAACGGCGAAAACGCCAAGAATCTGGAAGCCAAAATCGTCCCTGAGGACGCAACCGGCGTGAAGCTGGCGTACGAGTCCAGTGACGAAAATGTTGCTACCGTTGATGAAAACGGTTTGGTCACTGCCGTCGCGGACGGCGAATGTGTGATTACCGCTTATGTGGTTTCCAACGAGGAGGAAACTCCTGTGGATACCGAGGTTGCTGAAAGTGAGCCTGTAGACGCTGCGTCTACTGATAGCGGCGAGGCTGCTTCCAACGATGCTACCGCCAGCGAGCCGGTTGCCGAGGATTCCGAAGCTGCTGAAAGCGCAGAAACCGCTGAGAGCGAACAGGTGTTTGAACCTCTGGAGCAGGAAACTGCCGAGTCGGAAGAAACTACTGATACCGAGGTCCTCGACCCCGATTTCGCCACCCTGATGGAAGACCTGAAAGCCGAAACGAAGGTTGTCGTTACCACCAAGGTGGATGCCGTTACGTTGAGCCAGAATGAAGGCATCCTGAATGTCGGCAAGAGCGTTACCCTGACTGCGACCGTCACCCCTGAAGAAATTGCTGCTGATACTACCGTAACTTGGTCCAGCAGCGACGAAGCTGTTGCCACCGTCGATTCCAATGGGAAGGTAACCGCTGTTGCTGCCGGGAATGCTACCATCACCGCAACTGTCGGTGAGGAGAGCGCAACTTGTGATATCACGGTGCAGAAAGCCACTTCTAAGCTTGCGACGAGCAGCAAACCTACCACCAACAGCACTTCGGGTAATACTTCTACTGGCACAGCTGCACCCTCTGCCCCTGCTGCGGCTGCGCCGAGCAATCCCGCTCCGGCACCCGCTCCCGCAGCACCTGCTCCTGCTCCCGCAGCGCCTGCTCCCGCACCGGAGCCCAGTTACAACCCGCCGAGTGACCCGTCTTTGGGGTATGATGGAAACGAGCGTGTTTCCTCGCCTATCGATAATGGGTGTACTCCGGAAGAGCATGCAGCAGATGTGTGTTGAGTTTAAATACTTCACATACGGAGAAGTTGCATTCGACGAAGAGAACTAATAGGGATGGTTCCTGTTCGACTCTATTGGACTATTTGAAGTCTTGATATCAAAACCGTCATACGCAAAAACTTTTAACAAATCGGGACGACTGAAAGGTCGTCCTTTTTTGTTGTCCAAAAACTGAATTGACGCGTGGTTTTTGCACGTCTGAAAACTGAAACTTGAACGAAAAACAAATTAAAAATTTAATTTGCATAAACGTGCGAATTGCATAGAATGAAAATTGGGCAGATTAAAAACACTGCACAACAACTAACCGTGCAGGGAAAGGATTGCAATATGCAAAAACTGATACAAAAATTCACTTCTGCATTCTTGGCAGCAAATATGATTTTTTCTATTGTTGCTACGAATTTTGTGGCGTATGCAGAAGAAACACCGAACGCACTTTCTGTGTCTGAAGAAGTTTTAGCAGACGATGCCGTAACCCCCGGTGACGCCGCTGTTATTTCTGATGACGAGAACATTCAGGAATCCGGTGATTCTTCTGAAACTGCTACGCCTACAGAAACGCCGAGCGAAGATAAAACTGTAACCAGTGAACCTGACTCCGCCGAAAGCGGAGAGAAGGAAGGCACTGACACAGTGGAACCTGCGCCCGATGATGAGACCCCGGAAAAGGAGGGAACAACGTCGGAAAGCCCCGACTCCGAGGAAACAGTAGAACCTACCGAAAGCCCTGCTCCTACTGAAACCCCGGATGCGGATGAGACCTTTGAGCCTACCGAGACGCCCGAACCTGAGGCGAAGGAGTTTGTAGGTTTGCGCGTTGTCACCCCTGAATACGGGGACAACCTCACCGCTGATTTTGGCGACATTGTCACACTGGATGCTCTGCTCAACCGTGACGATGTCAATGTTACCTATCAGTGGCAGGAAAAGCGGAACTATACCGCTGAGGCGGCTTTTGCTGTTTACGATTATGTAGACGATGAGCCTACGTGGTACTCTTTCATTATCAGCGACAAAACGGAAGCTGAGGTTTTGGAAGAAAACCCTGACTACACTTGGCAGGGTTGCGAAATGTACTATGCTGTGGTAGATGCACTCGACGAGATTGGCGCTGACTCTGCAAATGTACAGATTGCTTGGCATACGCCGAACTATTACCTCGACGGGTATGAAATTACGGCGGGTACTACGGACGACGGCGTGACGGAAATTTACGCCACAAAGGAAAACGAAACCTACACTGCACATCTGAATGAAGACGGACGGTGGGAGTTTTCCGAAGAAGCCACTACTGCACTGCCCACGGAATGGCAGAATATTGAGGGTGCAACCGAAGCATCTTATTCCTTTGAGTTCACCGAGGATGAGATGTACAACGCCTATCAGTGCATCGTGACCGTTGCTGATGACAAGTACCGCGAGGAGAACTTTGCGGCAATCGAAAAACTCGGCACGGAACTCACTGAAGAAGAGAAAGCCAAGGACATTACCCTGCTTACGGTTCAGTTTAGGGTTCAGCCTACGGATGAGTCTTCCGAGCAGCTTTCAGAGGAACGCTTGCCTGCTTCCTACGCAATGCTGGCGAACACCTTCTCCGGTCGCAACGGTGCGGGTACGCCCTCGCTGTCTTCTGACAACCAATGGATTACCGGCTTGAATGGCAGCTACGAATACCTTACCAAGGCTATGTACGATAAGGTAACCCAGTGGCTGAACGAAGGCAGCATCGACCAGACACAGGCAAACCGTTACTGGACGCAGATTGGCGGGTCATTCAGCACTAAAAATTTCACCGCCAACGTGCTAGATGACAACGGATTCCCGACGGGAGCGACCCGTCAGTATAACGGTTTCGAGTTGACGGACGGTCACATGCTCGAAGTTAACTCTGAATGGTATGGTCAGACCGTCTATTTCCGTCCACACAACGACGCGAGCGCATGGAGCGTAACCGGCACGGCAATCGATGTGCCTGCCTACACTTCTGTTATCCGTGATGCCGATAAAGGCAATTACGGTACAGGTGCATCCGGCACAAAATACAAGGATTCTATCGTTTTTTTGAACCCTTGGGTTTCGGATGCCGGTCGTGTTTACGAGAACTACCTGAAATCTGTTTCAAATAATGGCTGGCTCCGCAATACGGACGGTTCTCTTACCGGACAGCATATTACAGTATTATCTGTAAAAGTAGAAAATTTCAACAGAAACCCGGAAAAATTCATGGTTGACGCCGAGGGTAATTACCGCATCGATTCTATCGGCTACGGTGTCTGCGTCGGTCAAGAGCCGGACCTTTCCGGTAAAGCCTACTACGTCATCAAGAATTTTCTTAGCCAAGGCTACGGTATGTGCATCGGACACGATACCATGTACGCCTATGCCGGTGCGTGGTATGACGCCCACATCAGTGGGTACATCACACAGGACAGTCGCGACTACTACGAAGGCAACCCTGCCGGGTACGGTCCCGACCCCAACGATACCAGCACACGGTATTATCAGCTGAACTCTGCCCCGAACTTCGATAACGGTCACTGGAACATGAACGCTTTGATGGGTTCTAACGGCGGCAATATCGATTCCGGCACGATTCTGCCGACAGACGCAAATTCCATGATTCTGTCTACCGGCGGCAGCCACAGCAAATACGGCAAAGCCGGTATTATGTACGGCAGCAGCCAGCTGGGCGTCTGCTTGCGCCCATACAGCTACGCGCAAGCGGTAAATACAATTAAGTACCGTACCCCTGTCAACTATCCGTTTGAGTTGCCCAATACGTTTGATGCAACTCCGACACATACCAACTCTCAGGTGGCGTTCGGTCCTGTCTGGGTGAATTACCTTGGCGGCAACACGGTCGGTGCGCCGTATGGCTACAACAACTATCCCACGACGAAAACCATTACGGACGCGAAAACCGGACGCACTTGGTTTGGCACGAGCAACTTCTACCTGTCCGGCGCGGGCAACTTCCTGATGAACCAAATCGGTCACTTGCCGAACAACGATGCAACCCGCTATGAATCCCAGCTGTTTGCCAACACGGTAATGTACATTTCTCAGCGCAAACAGTGTGAGATTTGCGCCGCAAACCAAAATGGGCAAGAGGATGTCCGGTTTGTGACCCGCGTGACCAGCGTGAACTATATGCAGGTATTGACTGCCTTGCAGAATGGCGGCAACTTCTGGTATCCGCTGAATGGCTGCTATCAGGTAGTTGATGACCTGACCCTTCCTGAAGGCTGGGAGCCGATTAAGAACTTCTCCGGTCACTGGAACTCTGATGCGTATCATGTGAACCTCGCCAGCAATGGTAAGCCGCTGTTTGATAATACGCAGAAGCAGGGGGTCAGCGGCTGGAACCTCGGCACCGACAAAGCAAAGGGTGTTGTGGCTGTATTCAAGAATACGACCCCGGCTGTTGTAACCACCGGCGTTGCCCGTGTACTGGGCGACATGAACGCCTTGTTTGCGGAAGAGAACACCGACTACACCGGCTACGTTGTGAAGATTCTCGGCAGTGATAACTCTGCTTATATGAGCAGTGGCGAGGTTTACAGCTGTGTTGTGAACTCTGACGGCAAGTACGTGATTTCCAACCTGCCTTGTGTATTCAACAAGGCAACGAAGGACGGCAAGCTGCTGGCTCACGTATACACCCCCAACGGCACGGAAGTAACGCAGTATGGTGTTATTCGTGTCAATGTGGCGAAGGAATACTGGGATAACTGCGAAACAACGCCTCTGTATTTGAGCAGCTTCACCGTTGACCCTGTTGAAAATGAAGAGACCTACGAATCTGCACAAGGTTTCTTTACCGCAACCACTACCTGTGCAGAAAGCGTAAACTTCGACGGCTGGCAGTATCGTGAAAACGAGAGTGCTGCGTGGAAATCCGTTCCTTCTTCTATGGCAACGATTACCACCGAGAGCCGCAAAACGAGTGAGGGCGACTATTTCCTGAAAGCCTACCTCACGATGAACAATACAAATCCCAGCTGGGATGGGTATCAGTTCCGTGCTTTGTTCAGCAGCGCACGCAACGGACAGTGGAACACCTACGAGTATTATCAGCGCGGTGCGCAGGCTCGTAACGATGCTGCTGACGGTTGGGTACGGAAGCAGGTATACGACAATCGTGGTAACGGCGGCAAACTGAGTGTCAAGCTGTGGCCTGCCTTTGCTCAGCAGAGCAAGGACCAGAGCGTATACGCAAGTGAAAACGCCACCTTTACAGCAACGGGCTACGCCATGGACGACGGCACGACAATCCGTGCAAAGTGGCAGTATTCTACCGAAGGCTTTGACCGATACAATGGCGGGCGTTACCTTATCTGGCACGATATTTCCGCAGACGATACTTTCGGTCATGAGGAAAGCACCAGTTCCAGCGTATCTCTCAATTACCCCGATGCATTCAAGCAGGAACTTGCATCCGTAAACCCGCAAGCTGACTGGAACGCGTTCAAAAACACTTCTCAGATTCATCAAATCAACACCTCTCTGACGGTGAAGCGTGTTGACTACGCACATACCGGCACGCATTTCCGCGCAGTATTTACCGCTACCACATCTCACGGTACAACCTACGAGTGGGCAAGTAATATTGCGGACGAAACGAACGGTAAGTTCAACACCGACACGGGTAACTTTGGTAATTACGCGGTTTCCACCAAGAAGGGGAACAGCAACATTATCTCTGTGAAAACCCCCGTATTGCAGGTTGTAACTACCAAGAGTGCTGATTGTGACGGTCGTTATAATCCCGATACGCTGACTCCGGATGATTACGGTCAGATGGTTGTTATCACCAATCCCGGTGGTTCTGTAGCCAATACGGTTACTGCAGTGTACGAGGCTGTTGCTTACTACAAGGCGACAACAGATATGTTGAAGCCGTCTCTGCAATGGCAGTATATGACTCTCACGGATAAGAAACCTATTTTCTTCGCAGACACCAATTCCAAATGCAGCACTGCAGCGAATTTGGGATTGAGCGTATCTGTGAAGAACACCGACCTCGGTACGGTTTCCTCCGGCCGGTATGCGGGATATCATGCAATTCGCAGCACCATTACCATCGGTAATGTTCCGCTGAGTATGTACAACCCCGACACCCAGTTGAAATACTATTTCCGCCTGTCTGCGGCTCAGAATTATTCTACGGTCAAAGCCAGTTATAATAACGTTGAGGCAGATAAGTGGGGCGGTCTGGTTGTTGATTATTCCATCTCTGTACAGCATAACGGCGTACTGAGTTATGACAACACCAACCGTATCAACGGGTACACGGTCACGGATGCGGCGGGCATCACGAATGCCACAAACGGTCGTAACGTGTCTGAATGGTATTATCCGAAACTGAAAATCAAGGTTCCGGGTAACCGCTACATCAACTCCGTTATCGTATCGTTCGAGGGTTCTCACAACTCCTCCGATAAAATCAATTACAACAGCGGCGCACTATCCAGTCTCGGCATCAATGTCGAGCAGGCTTCTGCGACACAGCTGGTTTTGACTTCCAAGACCAAGAATGGTGTCAGCACCGGAACTTGGGAAAACGCTCTGCAAAACTATGTGTCCTTTACGACCTACGACAAAGCGAATTTCAGTGCCGCCAATGTTGCCAACAACAGCACCGGTGGTGCAAAAATCAAATGGTATGTAGATGAGCACAACTTCTCCGGCTTGAAGATTGATACAAGCGGTGGTTCTCCCAAGGCATTCAAGGTTGTGGATGCCGGTAGGGATATCACTTGGGAAGAGGCTCAGACGCTTGCCAGCACAAGCAACTACAGCAGTGAATTGGGCGTCAGCGGCAAACTTGCTGAACTGACCACCGATTCTCAGCGTTCTCTCGCACACGAGATTCTCGGAAACAATGTTGCCTACGTCAACGGCCGCAACACTACCGGAACCTGGATGTGGCAGAACAGCAATACCCGCGTAAACACCTCTGTATCCGGCAGCGGCAGTTATCTGACGATGAACGGTTCCGGTGCTCTGAACGGCGTTACCGGCAGACGAACTGTTACGGTAACGAAGTATATTAAGAACCTGGGTCGTCCCGCAGGATGGTCCGACAGCCAGATTGGTGCTACGTTTGACCTCAATGGAACAACGTACACTCGTACCCACTGGATGAACGCACGAAAGCTGAACGCCAGCGTTTCTGGCAGTACGGACGGCAACTGGGGTACAAGCTGGGGTGTCCCCAACAAGATGGACTCTGACCCTTTGTGGTTCCGATTCAGCTTCTGGGCACAGACAGGGCATGTCTACTATGTTAAGTTTGCGGCAGGCGGCTACGGTGACGCAATCAGTACAGCTCGGGTACGTCAGTGGTTCATGTCCGAAAACAATTGGCGAGTGGGGAATCTTAGCGGTGCAGGACTTTCTCGTACTAACCTGTCCGGTTACGATGAACTTTGGACTGCAACCGCAACCGGCGAAATGACATTTGACGTGTACACGGATACAGTCGGTCCTTACTGCTATCTCTATTCTCTGAGCGCTTTCGACCTGACAGAGGCGTTTGGTGCCGGTAACGAGTCAGCAAACCAGTGGCGTGTTCGTAACAATTGTGGTTGGAACTACGATATCTGGTACAACAATGTAAGTTACACGGATACCACAGAAACGACCGATAACATTCACAAGTACATTGTCGAGTATAACCTTGACAGCTTTGCAATTCGCGCAAACAACCACGCTGCTACCGACAGCACCTATATCGGTACAAACGTAAAGACTCCTACTCCTACCGGCGAAAAGACTATCCAGATTGCTCTGGCTGACAACGAGAAGGTTTATGACGGCACACAGCTGGCACCCTCCGAATTCGTTGTTATGGGTACGAACGGTGTTTCGAAATCTCTGGTTCAGTTGAAAATTACAGCGTGTGTACCCAATAATCAGGCCGGCTATACGGAAAAGCGTATCTCCGGCGACAACTGGACAAATACAGAAGCAGTGAATGCGACGATGTATTTGGTGGAAGCATCCCTGACAAGCGATGCTTATAACAACGGTTGGCGAATCGGCAGCGGCAGCAAGACGAAATGTTATCTGACAATCAATCCTCGACCTATCAACCTGTACAGCTATCACAACGATAAGATGTATGACGGTAAGTCCGACGGTATGATTCGTAACATTTCCATGGAAAGCGCTACGGGTTCTACCGGTGTTGTGGCCGGCGATAAGGTTTCCTTGACTACGACGACGCTGAATGGCTATTATGTTGACGTAAACGGCAAGAAGGCAATTCATGCAAGTGCTGGTGCAAATGGTGGTCAGGAATACACGATGCTGAAAGACAAGAACGAAAGCATTGAAATCGTTCATAATTCGACATCTGACCCGCATTGCAACTACTGTATTGGAACGGAAACTTATACTGGCCCTATCACGAGCCGTCCCTTGTATCTGCACAGTCTTTACAAGGAAGAGCCTGATAAGCTGCGTAATGTTAAGACTTACGATGGTTCTACTACCGCAGTTATCCGTGATATCCTGATGGATAACGTGGTGTCCGGAGATGACGTTTCGTTGTCCAAGGATACCTTGTCCGGCAACTACGCAACAAAGGACGCCGGTGAACAGCTGGATGCAGATGGAAACGCAAAACCGAATCGTTTGGCGAATCTGACTGAAGTTACTATCACCCAGTCAGAGACCCCCGTTCTGACCAACAATCCTTACGGCGACTACTACATCGCAAGCCAGCGTTATT
>OQWM01002735.1_pt1 | contig 11913 bp, 10 predicted proteins | sample 1691531 | NCBI WGS metagenome assembly OQWM01 (sample SAMN03418257, study PRJEB22391) | human gut metagenome | biome: human-gut; feature: organic feature; material: feces | host: Homo sapiens | place: Tanzania | collected 2013-01 | reverse complement strand
TTTGTTATTGTTGAATATCAACTATTTACAATATCATTTTTTATCAAAACCATGCAGAAAAAAACTGTGGATTTTGAATGCTCTAACCTATAGGTAAAATTTCTACCTCCGTTTCACCAAAATATAAAGTACTACGGGGGCACCTAATAGAGGGGTGATGGCGGCAATGGGCAAGGTGCCCGTTTCGCCTGGAAGGTGCGAAAGAATGAGTGAGAGTAGGGCAACATCTGCTCCCATTACAAATACGGCAGGGAGGAGCTTGCGGTGGTCGGCCGTGCGCAATAACATACGCGATACATGGGGCACAGCTAAACCTATAAAAGAAATGGGACCACAAAGTGCAGTGACTACGGCTGTGAGTAGACCCGTTAATACCAATAATAGGGTGCGCACACGCTTTACGTTTACACCCAGGTTGGTGGCGTAGTCGGCTCCTAGCAATAGAGCATTCATGGACGTGGCGCATAGGCGTACTCCCCATACGGGCACGATGACCAATATCGACATGAGCCATAAACGCGATGACGATACGCCCGAAAAATCACCTAAACCCCATACAACGAACGAACGTACTCCCTCGGACGTGGCATAGAAACTCAATAACGAGATGACGGACGAGATGATAAAACTGAGCATGACTCCGGCTACTAACAACGATAAATTGCTTGTGAGCCAACGACTGCACAGTGCGATGAGCGCAATGACAGCACAAGCACCCACAAAGGCTGCACCCACTGTGAACAATACGCCTGAGAGCGCAGCGCCACCTAATGCAAAACTGCCCCCAAAGGCTAAAAGGGCTATGGCTGCTCCTAACGAGGCACCACTGTTTACGCCTAACAATGAGGGGTCGGCTAAGGGGTTAGAAAAAAGGGTTTGCATTACGAGTCCGCTTACGCCTAAGGCGGCACCTGCTAATAGGGCGGTACACATTTGGGGGAGACGCGATTCTGTGACGATGTAACGCACGGTTTCGTCGGAACTGCCCATAAGTGCTGCCCACACTTCGGCAGGCGATATGTGTACACTGCCCACTAAGAGAGAGAGTAGGCACAGCACGGGTAAGAGGAGGAGCGAGATTTTCATTTTAAGGGGGTGTAATAGGGGCGATACGCTGAATTTTGGGGATTGCTGTTGCTAAAGATGGCAAAAAGATTGTGTAACACGCGTTCGGGGTGGAAGGGTGTTTCTTCGTAGTAGGGCACGTGCAAGGTGTTGCAGGCATAGATGTTGTGGTGTTTCCATGCGCTGAATTGGGTGTACAGTTTATAGTCGGCTGCCATTTGTGCATAGGTGAGGTCGACGGTTTGTCCGTATTTTACAATCCAGATGTCGGCGTGTGCGGCACGTGCCAATACGCTTTCGGCATTGAGCGATAAACTGCCACTTTCTTTGCGGTCTGCCCACAGGTAGTTGCCTCCTGCATCGGCTATGAGCTGTCCCATAGTGCTTGCGCCACCAGGCTGATACCATGTGGCACCCATGCGTAGGTCGCACATCACGGTGGGCTTTTTGTGGGTTTTGAAAAAAGTGTGGGCTTGCGATTTGATGGCAAGATAGTTTTTTTCTATTTCGCCAAATAGAGAGTCGGCGCGGTTCTTACATCCAAATAACAGTCCGTAGAACTTGATCCATTCGGCACGGCCTAAGGGAGTTGTTTCCATATAGTCTGCACATTGTATGAGGGGTACGCCTAGGCGTTCGATGGCGCCATTGCCTGCATTTTCGAAGGGCGATACGCATACGGCATCGACCTTGGCTGCACGTAAGCGCTCGGCATTGGGCGCCATGCTTTGACCTGCATCGCACAGGGTGTTTTTGCGCTGACGTAGGTAGTGTTTTAACGAGGGGCTTACCACATAGTTGATGTCGGTGAGGGCTGCCATGGCATGGGCTTTGTCTAACTCTAACAGTAGGGCGGCATGGACGGTGGTGGTGAGGGCTGCACGGGTGATGGGGGTGCGCACTAAGGTGCCTTGGGGCAGTTGGTGGGGCAAGGGTTGTTGGCGAGGCACTAGCACGTATTGTGCCAAGTTTTGATTGGGGTGCCAAGGGTCGGTGATTTGTGCCACGACGAAGCTGTCAGCTTCTTGCAGGTGTAGCAGGGTGGCGTGGTGCAGGGGAAGTGCATGCGTTTCTACGTCAGCGGTTTTGGAGGCGCACGAGGATAAGATTATGGCGGTGAGTCCTATGAATAGGTGGAGGATGGTTTGTTTCATATTTTGGGGTAGGGGAGTTTAAATATGTTGTAAATCGTGCATGGGTGGGCGCGATAGAGTGGGGTATTGGCGGCGTTTAGGTCCAATCGCACCCATAACAGGGTGCCCCGTTTGGTTATTGCATAACATATAACCAGGCATGTGAAGTGGAATAAAATCCCTTCACATACCTGGCTACCTTATCTCATCCCTAACGGGGATTTTTATTTAACCATGCCTCTTATCGTCGACAAAAATCCGAAAATCCCGTGCAGAATGTATTTGCAGATTTTGAATGCCCTAACTTAGAGGGTGATTTCGCCTGCGATGTTTGTGTTGAGCAGTCGAATGATTTCTTCGCGCGAATAGCCCTGACCGAGGAGGAACATTAACTTGGTGAGCATGCCTTCGACTGTAGAGTCGTAGCCATTGACAACGCCTGCTTGCAATAGTTGCAAACTGGTTTCGTAACGTCCCATTTCGACTGTGCCTTTAAAGCACTGGGTGATGTTCACGACAATTACGCCACGATTAACCAAGTCGCGAATGCTCTCAACAAGCCATGGTTTTTGGGGGGCATTGCCTGCACCAAAGGTTTTGAGCACGACGGCTCGCAAACCACTGACATTGACGCACACGTCAACTACCTCCTTGCGTATGCCGGGGAAGATGGTGAGTATGAGTACGTTGTTGTCGAGCAAGAAGTGGGGCGTAAATACGGCTCCTGGACGTGGGTGGCGAATGAGGTAGTTTTCGTATTTGATGTGGATGCCAGCATGTGCCAACGAGGGGAGGTTGAAAGAACGGAAGGCATTGAAGCCTTCAGAATTGAACTTTGTGGTGCGATTGCCACGCATCAATCGACTTTCAAAGAAGATGCACACTTCGGGCACTACGGGACGCCCCATGGGGTCGCGGGCTGCAGCAATCTCGATGCTGGTAAGCAGATTTTCTTTTCCATCGGTGCGTAATTGTCCAATGGGCAACTGCGAACCTGTTATCACTACGGGTTTGCCCAAGTTTTCGAGCATAAAGCTGAGGGCAGAGGCGGTATATGCCATAGTGTCTGTGCCGTGGAGCAAGACAAAACCATCATAGTTTTCGTAATGGTCGGCTATGATGTGTGCCATCTTGGTCCAATAGCGCGGCTCCATGTCGCTGGAGTCGATGGGAGGATCGAAGGCAAGCGCGTCGATGTGGTAGTTGAACAAACGGAGTTCGGGCACATGGCGCTTGAATTGTTCGAAGTCGAAATTCTCGAGCGCACCCGTCTCGGGGTTCTCTATCATGCCGATGGTGCCACCGGTGTATATAATTAATATGCGGGGTGTACTTGGGTTATCCATGTTGCAAAAATAGCAAAAAAACTCCATGTAGACTTGCTTCTGCTTTAATTATTGCATTCAAACCTTATTTGCTATATGCAGAATTTCAATTTTGACAACTAAAGAAAATATTCCGCGTTCTTATCTGTATAATGCGCTAAATGTTGCATATTGGGCTTATAAAATAGCTAAATGATATGTTTTAAAACATAATTCTAATCATTATGGCATATTTGTTTGCATAATAAATAATTATGTGATATTTTTGCATGCACAATAAAATACAAAATAACAATCCTATTAACGAAAGGCCATTTCCTAAAAAACGATGCGATTTTGATGTCACTTTTAGAATGGCTGAAAACATTTACCCACATGAGAGAGAATTACAAAAAATTTCATGGCTTGTTGCTGTTGCTCGTGGGCTTGTTGGTGGTGCCTACCACCCTCTTTGCACAAAGTGAGGGGGGAAGTGGTGAGGACGCTGCTGCTGACGATGCCTCCTTCAGTTATCAAGAAAACTTTAATTATGCCACGGGCAACTTGATTGACCAAGAGAATTGGCACAGGTTTGGCAACAATACAGCAGCACCGATTCAGGTGGTTGACAAAACGCTTGAATATCCGAACTACCCTGGCGGTGTGAGTGGAAAATGTGTGCAGATTACGCCCACGGCTTTGGGAGAAGACTTGGTTACACGATTCACATCGAACGACGATGGTGTGAAAGAAGGATGTGTGTATTATTCGGCATTGATTCATGTAACAAAGTTGCCCTCGGCAAATAAATCTACTGCACAGAATCATGTGTTGTCGCTTAATCCACGTACAAGAGCGTATACAGTAGATGGAGCTCCTGCTGATAAAAACTTTAGTGCTTCAGAGTTGGGTCGTTTGTTCATTGTGGCAGCTGACGAAGAAAATTGGTATTGACCGTGGTGGAACCAAAGCGGTTTTTGCTGAAGGCACATTCGACCTTAATACCACCCAACTCGTGGTGGTGAAGTATGGCATAAAAACAGGTGAGGGTGAAACTGCATACGATGAAGTTAAACTTTTTGTAAATCCCACAGACTTTAAAAATGAGCCTGCTACCCCCGATGCAGCAACTGACATAAACACCTTAGGTACGCAAGTAGGAAACTATGGTTTGCAAGGCTTTGAAATTCGTCAAGGTTCGAGTGGTAGTGGCAGTTGTGCCGAGATGTATATTGGTGCATTGCGCATTGCCCCCAGTTACGCAGGTTTGTTTAGCCAAAGCAGTGAAGGTGGTGATACACCCCAACCTACGAAACCTACTATCAGCGTGATGAAGACGGTGAATATGGGCTCAACCTTTGTGGGAATGCCTATTAGCCAAGAGGTGGTTGTGAAGGGTAAGAACCTGACGGATGACATTATAATTGAAATTGAAGGTACCGAACTTTCTGTCGATAGACCCATGGTGGTCAAGGAAGAGGTTGAAAGTGCTGGGGGTGCTAAGGTGACCTTTACGGTGAATCCTACTGCCGAAACTACGGGCACTACGAACGTGGTGTTTAAGAGCGAAGGGGCGGACGACATTACATCAGCATTTAGTTGGTATGCCGAAAAAATGGTAGACTGCGCCACAATTAAGGAGATTACAGAAAAAAATAGTGAACTCTATGAAACCTATTGCTACACGGGCGAGGCTTTGGTATCGTTTGTAGACAACAGTGCAGCAACTCCCGCAATTTATGTGCAGGACGAAACTGCAGCGATTGTAATAAAGCCAGAGACTCCGCTTGCTAAATTGCCTGCTGTGGGCGATAAGTTGACAGGTTTCTTTGGTACCATTCAAAGCACTTGGGGTATGGTAAGCTTTATTCCCTCTCCCCTCGACACAGAATTGGGCAAGACACTTTCTTCGGGCAATGAGGTAGAACCCGTTGTGGTGACATTGACAGAGTTAAAGAAGGATGCCAAGACTTATGTGAATGCGTTGGTACGTGTGGATGGTGTGGATATTACCACTGAGGCTACTGAATTTGCCGAGGGTATGGCTCAACCCAGCATTAGCGATGGTACAGAAAGTGGAAAACTCCGCGTGTTTAAGGGTACCTCGCTCATTGGCACAAGCATCCCGAAGACTACGGTTAATTTGATAGGACTTTCAACCTCTGCAGCAGCTGTGATTGTGGCACCTCGTGGTGCTGAGGATATTGTGACGCAAGAGGCTGAAGTACCCGAACTTTCTGTTACACCGACAAAGTTTGATATGGTTGCTGGTAAGGTAGGTCAGACCACTGAGGTGGGTACGATTCACATCAGTGCGAAGGCGATGCCTGCTGCTATTACGCTTGAAGTGACAGGTAGCAACAGCGCCATGTTTACAACTTCTGTAGCCGAAATTAAGAAGGGTAGCAGTGAAACAGATGTGGTAATTTCGTACACACCGACTGCGATAGGTAAGCACAGCGCTCGTTTGTTTATTGATTGTCCCGATGCCCCCGACTTTTCACAGAGCATTGCGCTCTCGGCTTATGCCATCGATGAGCAGAATCCGCCCGTGATTTCAGTAGAACCTGCTAAGGTGCCCGACTTTGCTGTGAAGGCTGGCGAGACACAAGAACAGACCATCACGGTGACTACTGCGCATTTGCCCGACTATGCTTCAGTGAAACTTGCTGAGGCTAACGCTTTCCGCATTAGCAACAGCATGCTCATGAAGGATGCAAAAGCTGCGATTAAGGTGACCTTTGTGCCACTTACTGCAGGAACTTACGAGAACGAAATTATTGTGAGTGCCTTGGGTACCGATACGCTTCGCATTCCTATTAAGGGTGTGGCTACCGATAATGTGACTCCTGAAAATCCTGCCGAGGGCGATATGTTGCCTCTCGACGACTCTAAGCCCGTGAAGTTGCTCAACGAAACCTTCGACGGAGGCGAAAAGAACAAACCTTTTGCTCGCGAGGGTTGGAAGAACATTGCCCTGAAGGGTACACGCGCTTGGTGGAGCTATACGTTTAACAATACGGACGAATCGAATGGCGAAAGTGTTGCCAAGGTAACAGCTTATGATTCGAAGGTGGAGGACGGCGATGAAACACCTGCACAGATGATGCTTGTGACACCCGCACTCGATTTTAAGAATGCCGATTCTAAGATCTTTACTTTCCGTGTGCGTGGCGATTATTTGACAGACAATCAGGCAGATAATCTTGAACTCTGCTACATCGACCTTGCCGACGATTCGTTATTTGTGGCGCCTGTTGAAGGTTTCACAATGCCTTGCACCAAAGATCAAAGTGGTGAGTGGTTTGAATATCACGTGGACTTGAGCGATCAGAATATTGCTGATACCTTCTTCATGGCTTTCCGCTTTACAAGTATCCGTGGTCGTTACAACAGTGCTACTTACTATATTGACGATGTAAGCTTTGGTCGTATAGACATTCCTGTGGTTCGTCCTAGCGTGGCAGAAATGGCATTTACTGCCCTTCCTGGTAAGGACGCTGTGTCGAACGAGGTGACTGTGACTGGCGAGAACTTGACTGAGCCTGTAAAACTCACTTTGGGTGGTCCGAACAAGAGTAAGTTCGCTCTTTCGGTGAAGGAACTTCCTGTAGAAGGTGGTTCGTTCTTCGTGAAGTTTAATTCAGACCAAGTAGGTGTACACGAGGCGTATGTAAAACTTGCTTCACGTGGTGCAGCCGACAAGTATGTGGTACTTAGCGTGAACAATAACACAAACACTGGTATTCAGGAGTTGGGTGCTGAGGCTGCCGACCTCACTGTATTTACGCTTAGTGGCACAGTGGTTTACCAAGGCAAGCACATCACACCTGCCCAGGCTGTTAAGGGTCTCCCCGCAGGCTCTTACATCATTCAGAAGTGCAGTGCCAACCGCATTGATAGCTACAAGGTGGTTGTAAAATAAATTTCTTTTGAAATAGGCTATAAGTTAAACGCCGCAACTCGTTAGGGGTTGCGGCGTTTTTGGGATTTAAGTAATACGCGTTATTAGGCAAAGCACTTTCAGTGAGAAAATAAAATTGAGCACCTACTTAATAAAATAATTTTGAATACCTACTTACTTATAAGTGTGTTATTACTAATCCTGTAAGAACAGCAATAGTAAAACTTGCAAATGTGCCTATTAGGACATATTCTGTTGTTTGGATTTCCTTGGCTTTGTTCAACTCGCCAAAACGGAATACAGACTTTGCAGCTAACAGGAAACCAACACCTTCAAAACTACCCACAAGAACAAACGTAAGAATCAAGATTCTTTCTATATAGCCAATCCATTGTCCAGCCTTTGGCAGACTCTGTGAAATAGATGAGGATGGTGTCCATTGCTTGAGAAACAAACCCAAAATAATTGACGAAGGTTTTAACATTAACATGTATGCCATAAATGCCAACCAAACCTTTGCTGAACAAAAGGCGTTAAGACATGAGAAATCTATTTCTTCTTTATACAATGAGAACCATAATACTATAATAATTGCGATATGCAAAAACTGGTCTGCAAGAAATGTTGAGAGCGATTCCTTGCAGCACTTGCACTTGACCAAATCTATTAAATGGCTAATGAATACTATGGCAGGAATTTGCCAGCATGACCAATTTGCCACCAACATATATGCTATACATGCATGTGTAATACTGTGAAGGATCAAATAACTAATGCCTTTTAAGCCAGGTTTGCGCTTTCCACTATTGATTCTATCGGTCTGCAGTATGAAATCTGAACATAAATGAGCACAGAGTAACTTTACAAGTATAATGAGTGTTTCCATATTACTACCTTATGTATTTTGAGATTAACGATTTAAAATATTCAATGTAGTCCAAGATAAGCTGCCCTCTTGCAGAACTCCAGTGGTAATTAAAGTTTTGCCTTGTCATATCTAATTCTTCTGCCAAATCCTTTTGAAGTTTAGGAAAAAGCATTGATTGATAAACAACCCTTGCCTGTTTTGCTGTCCATGATGTAATTAAGTCATCTGCAAAACGAGTGACAAGTTCTATGTTGGCATTAAAATCGGACCATGGAGTTGATATGCTCAACCTTTTTTTCCCTATATGGTCAAAAGAATGACCTGATAGTCTGAACGCTTCTCCATCACTGGTTACTATATTGTCGCTTTCAAAAGATATCTCACCTACACCAATGGCTAATCTTGCATCCCACAATTTCTGACCGTCTGGGGTTTCGGCTTTTAGTTTTGCCCTTAGGGCAATGGCTACAGCTAATGCATATTCAGGTTTGTCAACAACAACTTGGAAACTGTCGCCCCGATACATTTCTAACTTTATTGGAGTTAGTGAAGCGGATTCTTCAACGCATACATGCAAAGCATTTATTATTGTTTGCCTCCATTGGGCAGCTATATTGGTGGAGTTTACTAAATCTCCCGTGATAACACCTTTTATCATAGACTTATAAATTGATGGTTACAGATGCAAAGATAATACGTTTCCTTCGCCAAATCAAATGATATCCCTTGATTTTTTAAAATCAAAGCATATCCCTTGATTTTAACGATTTCAAAATTAGAATGTATTTTAGGGTGGTTCAAAAAATTCTGATTTTAAAAGTCTACCTTAAAGAATGTGTGAGCATTCGGGACAAAGACCTACAAGCACATAATTGGCAGAGGTTAACTTAAATCCTGGGGGTAGGGGAACACTGGGTACAGGGAGACCACGCAAACAAAAGGTGCGACCACATCGTTCGCAACGAAAGTGCGTGTGTAAGTCGGTGAGCGAGGCGCTCTCATTTTTTTCGCCACAATGACAGTCGGGTTCGCAAAGCGCATATTTGGTCATGCCCGTGCCATCCTCTATGCAATGCACCATGTGGTGTGACAGGAACAAGTTGAGTGTGCGAAATATGCTCGACTTATCTACCGTAGCCAAACGTCCCTCAAGGTCGCTGAGCGAAAGGGCACACTCGGCACGCTCAAGTTCATTGAGCACCAATACACGTACAGAGGTGGGGCGAATGTCGCGCAAGGCAAAAAGCGCGTCATTGTCAATATCTGTGTGGGCGTGTTGCCTATTTTTTTCGTGGTTTTCCATATTTTTTTGAATTTCAATCCCATTCCTAAGAGAATCCTTTTTCCAAAAAAAGAAAACCCCCTTCGGTTGTATTTGCTAAAACACAACAGAAGGGGGAGAATGAGAATGTATTGCGAAGAGCAAATACTTTATCGGATGATAGTAGCCTCACGATCAGGACCCACCGAAACAATCTTAATGGGTGTGTCGGTAGCCTTTTCGATGTAAGCAATATAATCGGCAAATGCTTGGGGAAAATCCTTTTCAGCACGTACACTCGTAAGGTCAGCCTTCCAACCAGGGAGTTCCTCGTATACAGGTTGCCATCCTTCGGTGTCGTAAGGCATTTCGGTAATAGTTTCACCGTCCTTCGTGTAAGCCGTACATACCTTAATGGTGTCGAAGCCATCGAGCACGTCGCCCTTCATCATCACGAGGTCGGTCACACCATTGATCATAATGGCATACTTCAATGCTACGAGGTCTAACCAACCACAACGACGGTTACGACCAGTCACAGCACCATATTCGTTACCAATGTGGCGGATGGTGTCGCCTGTTTCGTCGAAGAGTTCTACAGGGAAAGGCCCCCCACCTACACGGGTGCTATAAGCCTTGAAAATACCAAATACATGGCCAATTACGTTAGGCGCAACGCCCAAACCTGTGCATACACCGCCACTTGTAGTTGAAGAAGACGAAACGTAGGGGTATGTGCCATGGTCGATGTCGAGCAACGAACCTTGTGCACCTTCAGCCAATACGTTTTTGCCTTCAGCCAATGCGTGGTTAATTTCGTATTCAGTGTCAGTAAGATTGAACTTACGCATATATTCTACACCCTCCAACCAGCGAGTTTCTTCTTCGGTCAAATCGTAGTCGGTGTAGTGAAGGTCACGCAAAATTTGTTCGTGGCGAGCCTTGAGTGCAGCATACTTCTCGTCGAAGTTATGCAGAATGTCGCCTACGCGCAAACCTACACGGGCAGCCTTGTCGCTATAAGTAGGACCAATGCCCTTGCCAGTAGTACCTACCTTGTTCTTACCCTTTGCAGCCTCATACGCACGGTCGAGCACGCGGTGAGTGGGAAGGATAAGGTGAGCACGACGGCTAATATGCAAGCGGTTGGTCAACTCGTAGCCTGCAGCCTCGAGTTCTTTTGCCTCAGCCATAAAGAGGTCGGGGGCAATGACACAACCATTACCAATAATGTTGATTTTGCTTTCGTCGAAAATACCTGAAGGAATAGAACGGAGCACGAACTTCTTACCATCAAAAATAATGGTGTGACCGGCGTTACATCCGCCAGCAAAACGTGCTACAACGTCGTAACGCGGTGTAAAATAGTCAACTACTTTACCTTTGCCTTCGTCTCCGAATACGATGCCCAACAAGGCATCCACTTTACCTTTTGCCATATCTGTTTTGAGAAGATGATTTCTGTGTGTTAAGGGTCTGATTTTCTGTTTATTTATCCACTAAAGCCTCACGCAATGTGCGCAAAAGCATGGGCACAGACCTTTCGCAAGCAAAGTTAAGTTATTTTGATGGAGTGAAAAAGCATTTTATGCTCTTTTTTGCGCAATGTCATGTGCCAATGTGTATGAGGCGCCCTTTTTATCCAATAGACTGAAGCATGCGTTCGGCATTAGCCTCTTGTGCTTCGCCCAAATCCATAAATTTTATAACGCTTTTGCTGGCAGCACGTGCCACCTTGGTATTTGCGTGGGGCAATACAGTAGCAGCTTGGTCTAAAAATTCTGCGGCATCGCGCTCATTGGGCACAAAGCCTTGCATAAATAGGCGCGAGAGCAACAAATAGCCACAGAGTTGGAACATCTCGCCCTCTGCTGCAATCCATTCAAAGGCTTTGGTCGATGCCCAAGGTTGTTTGCTAAACAGGTGCATCACGGTGCATTCAGCCTCTTCTACGAATTGCATTTGTTCTACCCACACTTCAGCCAATTCAGCGTCCATCTCAGTGGGGGGCATCAACATACCAGCCAGCAAACGGCATTCGCGAATATTCTCTTTCCACAAGGCTGCTGCTAAGGCATAGGTGTGTGGAAAGTCGTGTGCCATTTCTTGCAAGCGTGGCAATTCCACACCGAATATCACTTTATAATTCAGTCCTTTGTCGCGCATAGAGGCACTTACGGGTCCATTCATCAGGCCGCGCAATGAACGTTTGATATAGCGTAGCTGTTCAGCCAATTCTTCGTTTTGTATAGCCATTTCTTTTATTTTCTTTGTTTAGAGTGCAAAGTAATAAAAAAAGCGTGACCCTTGAAAGTTTTTTGCAATTCTTTGTTGCGCAAACGACAAGTATTAACGGAAAATTTAATGGACATTAATGG
>OQWM01002734.1_pt1 | contig 11914 bp, 10 predicted proteins | sample 1691531 | NCBI WGS metagenome assembly OQWM01 (sample SAMN03418257, study PRJEB22391) | human gut metagenome | biome: human-gut; feature: organic feature; material: feces | host: Homo sapiens | place: Tanzania | collected 2013-01 | reverse complement strand
GATGAATGACGGGAATAAATCTGCTAAACTCGCAGGGGGGGGGCGTGGGGGGACTGGTCCCCCCACAAAAAACAAAAGCAGAAAGACGAAAGACACAGAAGATGGCGATTATAGTTTCAGATTATATCGATTCGTTTCTTCAATCGTTGCGATTGAAGGGTTATTCCGATTTGACGATAGCGTCGTATGCGGGCGATTTATCGCAGATGGTATTGTATTTTGAGCGGTTGGGCATGCCGAATTTACTGGCCGAAGACTTGACGCGGCAGCGGATGCGGCAGTGGTTAGCCGACGATCTCATTGGGATGAAGCCGGCGTCGAGGGCTCGGAAGGTGTCGTCGGTGCGGAGTTTTATCCATTATTTATGTCGGCAGGAGTTGATCGAGCGCGTGCCGTTTGAGAATTTGCAATCGCCAAAAGTGCCGAAGTCGTTGCGTCCGACGTATTCGGTCGATCAGATGAGCGTATTGTTGGCGATTCCGGCGGGGGCGGATGCGTTGAAGATCCGCGATTTGACGGCATTTGAATTGATGTATTCGAGTGGACTTCGCGTGAGCGAGTTAGTGCGGGTCGACATCGACGATTTCGATTTTATCGAGGGTTGGATTCGCGTGATTGGGAAGGGGAACAAGCCGCGCGAGATACCAGTGACGTCGACGGCGATCGATTTGATCGGTCGGTATTTGGTCGAGGTGCGTCCGGGGCTCGTCGACAAGAGTGGCGGCCAAGATGGCGAAGCGTTATTGCTCAATGCGAAGGGTGGGCGCATTACGGCGCGGAGCATACGCCGTTTATTGCACGACGACGAAATCGAGAAGGGATTGAGTGGCGATGTATCGCCGCATGGCTTACGCCATGCGTTTGCGACGCATTTGCTCGAGGCAGGTGCCGATATGCGAGCGATTCAAGACATGCTCGGCCACAGCAAGTTATCGACGACGGCGCGATATACGCATAACCATTACGAACGGATGGTAAAGGTCTACGACAATGCGCATCCGCGGGCGCATATTTCAGCGCCCGCGAAGCCGCAGCCCGATTCCCCCAAATAGTTGATCTATCCACGTTTTAGTTGACATCACACACAGTCGCCAATTTCTAACATTTCCCGTAGGGAAATGTCCATTCCCCCTCGCCATTTATGGAGAGGGGGTTAGGGGGTGAGGTCAAAACTCACTTACACGACAGGGGTTGAACTTCGTAGATACCGAATTCGCGTTTGAAGCCCGAAGTGCGGGCATTGACTTCGCTGAGCAGGTAGTATTGATCTCCGCCGCTTCCTTGGATAGCGGCTGGGCTTCCGATGAGCGCGTAGGCGTTGGCACTCATATCGTAGCGCGAGAAGGCGTCGCCATCGGAGAATCCTGCGACGGGTTGTAGATTGAGCGTGAAGTTTCCTGTCATACCGGCGAGGTATGTGCGTCGCGACAAATCGCCTTCAAGTCGAGTTTTGCTCGGTGTGGCGCCACTGCCTGGTGTGGAAGGTTTAGCACCAGGTTTTTTGCCGAGCCCGGTGAAAGATTCGAGAAGGTCTTGGTCGATGGCTTGCGTAGCCGTATCGGCCGACGAGACGAACGAGCCTTTGGCGAGTGAATCGCGAATGGCGCCGACTTTTTGATTTGAGCAAGTTTTTTCGGCGTTCGTTTGCGCGATCGGTTCGAGCGCCATGCCGACGGCATGAGCGGCGCGGGTGGCTTGTCGATTGTAATTGAAAGCCGAGCTCATGCGGATTTCGCCGGTGACGATTTTCATCGACATGAGCGCGATGGCCGTCGCCGTCAAGATGACGAGCACGACGGTAACGAGTGCAACGCCTTTTCTATGCATCGTTGATTTCATTTTATGTGCTCCTCAATTGAAATTACCACGCCAGAGCTTGTCCATGTGCAATATCTTTGTCGCTATAATCCGTTGATTTGGGAATCGTGACATTTCCCTTGCGGGGCTCTTGGAATAACGCCGCCCCTCGTACGTGCGACATCAAATAGACACCTTTTTTGATTCCCCCTGTGTCAGCATCAAAACGTTTGTATTTATCTGTAAGGTCACTTGATGCATCTGGTATCTGTTTCAAACTCGTCTGAGCCAGCGCACCTATGCGAAACATAGCCCCATAGAGATCTCGCATTTTCATCCCGTTCCATTCGGCATAGCCCTGATTCGCAGAAAACCCCATGTCCTGAAAATCGGCATTCTTAATCGGATAGACATTAAAATAGACGACATTATCGAGCAAGACGTCGCATATATCAGAGTCTCTTATGACGAAATCACCAGATATCACGTTCGAAATACACCGCTCTAATTGGCTGTTTCTCAATCTATACGTAATCACAGTAATCGGATTAACCGTATTCTCGACAAAAGGTCTTTCTGGATCGATACCGCAATAACGGGTGAACTGCCGAGTGTCCCCAATAAACTTGAACGATGCATCTTCATTGTTGACGTCTGAAATCAAAATGACAGCAGTTCCGGTGTCGGGTGTCGAAACCTCGATGGCACTTGCGCCGCGAAACATGCGATTGAATATCGCCATAAATGTCGACTGGTCTGCCGATGAGTTGCTCAAATTCGATCCGTCGACACTCGACTTATACACTTGATTAGCGACGAGAGGCAAAGTCACCGTGCGATCGAGCGTGACAGTATTACTGGAATAGGAGCTAACCGTAAAATCGTCGTAGTCCGATATCGATGCAATGATCTGTATTGCAGAATTTTCATTATTATCAACCGCATGTTTGAATGCCAATTGTTTTGGCATGAACGAATTCCCAGATTCTGGAACGCTCAATCCCGTAGCACGGCAAATGCCATTATCCAATCTGCCCTCACCAGTGGCGACACTGCCGTCTGCAGAAAACCCGTATGCATAGCCCGTGCGAGAAATATCGCGTTGAATGAGGAGCTCGGCATTTCGCAAGTTCGCTTCGAGTAATCGACGATTGTCTTCGTCGCCAAACGAATTCGCCGTGCTCGTGAGCAACTGATATGCGGCAATGACGATGATCGACGTGATGAGCACTGTCACCAACAATTCGATAAGTGAAAATCCGCGGCGTTTCATATCTATCCCCATGCGATCAGTTGTTTTGCTAATGTTTTTATGCTCCAGGCAACGACGCATCATCATCCCTCGCAAAGACAAATGGCAACGAGACTGAATCGCAATTTTCACTAGGTGTACCTTCATTAAAAGTACAATCACCTCCACCATTCGGCCTTCTCCATGAGACGCGCAACGCCCCTCGAACGAATGCTCCTGAGTCAATCACAGAATTCGTCGTTCCCGTAGCAGAACTCGGAAGCACCATGTAATGCGCAATATAATCGCCACTGCCGTTGACATCACCGTTTGCCGTATAGCGATTTCCCACGGTGGAATTTTGTTCTAACGCGAACCAACGACTCGCCGATGCACTTTTGATGTCGCTCAAAGGCGAACCCGTCTGCTTCGTGGCGTCCATCGTCTCGAGTCGATTGAGCAGGAGTTCAGCGACGTACATGCCCTCGGTGCGTCGTTGCGAGACGTCGTTTTGCTGAATGACGGCGATCAAAATCCCGAGCACGCCGAGGCAACCGATCGCCAAAATGGCGCCGGCCAACATGGCTTCGATGAGCGTAAAACCGCGGCGAACAGCCGCCCTTTTGCCCACGAACCCACAGTGTCGTTTCATCTCTCTATCGTTACCAAACATATCGCACTCGCTGTTTTTACCACCAAAGAACGGTCAAAATGCCTAATAAAATTCTACACAAGGCACAGACGTCCGAAGTTTCTGCGATGAACGTCTATTTCAAGAATTTGCGCGGCAAGATCTTTTGCCAAAATCCACCCGATTTCTTTTTTGCTTTTTCGTCGTTTGCCTCGTCTTCTTCCCACCAGGCTTCGGGTTCGTCCGAGACGTCGAAGTTATCGATGTATTCGGCGGGGATATCGTCGGGGAGGGTGAGTTTTCGCGGGTTAATCGCCACGTTGAGATTGATCTTCCACGCGCCATCTTCTTTTCGCATATAAACGGTGCGTTCTGCGCCATCGATATTGACCGCCATTTCGGCACTTTCGATGCCCTTTGCGCCAGTCGACGTGCTACGAATGACCTTTGGCCGCCCCGACACCGGCGTCACGCCCTCGATGAGGTGCGCCCACTTGCGATCGTTCACGCCATCACCACTTTCGACCATTTCGATCGAATCGACCGTAAAACAATCGCGAAACTTCGCCGTATCGTCTTTATACGCATATTCGATGCACTTATTCCAGGCATCTTTTGGCATCCGCCCATGGAACTTGACGAAATACACGACGAGCCCCACGACGAACAGCACGCCTGCGACGATGAGCACGCGCACGAGCCGCTTCATATGCGACTTCGCTCGCGCCTGTGCCTGCTTCTTAATTTGGTCGGGCGTCTTCACCCCAGGCACGCGCGGTTTCGGAGGCACTCTAACCCCGCCCATCTGAGCCGCCTTTTTGATGTTCGGATTTAGCTTAGCCATCGTTACCTCCACCAAAACCCAGCCCATTATAACGCATTATCGCACAAACGTCGCATTTTTTTTGTGCCCACCACCACTTTTGCGGCACGCGCGATGCGAGTTCTGGCGCCGGCTATGTCGCTATCGCTCCATACGCCGCCGGCGGTGGTACTATTGCCTGCGGCAATACACCACGGCGGGCTATTGCCTGCGGCAATACGCCGCCTTTGGGCGCGGCTATGTCGCTATCGCTCCATACGCCGCTTTGGGCTCAGCTATTGTGCCCTTGGCACAATACGCTTTCGCAGCGGGCTATGTCGCTATCGCTCCATACGCCCGCTTTTTCTATCGCGCTAGCCATCGGCATGGCGAGAGCCATCAAATCGAATCGACGCAAAGCCCCGATTCGACATTGCATGCGACGGTGCACTGCGTATAGCCCGCTTCGAAATCGACGAGTTGGCCCGTCGTCGAGGTGGCACACAAATAGCGCATGCTCACGACGCCACCTTCGGGCGATTTCACGCATGCGACGCGCGTTTTGCCAGGCTCCGAGCACGGCAAGGCGCAAGCCCCGATGAGCTTTTCCGTCGCGTCGATCGATCCGAACATCTTTTGTGCGTTTTCGCTCGGCAAGGCGCAAATGTGATCTTTCGAATACGTCTTGCAATCCGTCCCCGTCGAATACCCGATATAACAATACGATAGCCAATCGCCTTGACATTTATCGGGATACGACGTCGCCGTGCACTGTTGCCCATAATCGGCGGGAATGTAATTGCAACGCCCATTGGTGCACCCCGTCGTGCACTCTTTGTAGCCCTTTTGCAACGACCAAACGCGTTTTCCGTCGTCTGTCGTCGAGCAAACGCGCGTAAAGTGCGCTTGGAAGTTATAACTTCCGACGCATTCGCCAATGAAGTCGTCGTCGTTCTCGCACGATTCGTAACACCCCACGCCTTCTTCGGGCGCGTTGGCACAAACGCGAGCCCCACAATTCGCGACCGAAACTTTGCCATCGATGCACGAGAACTGGCGGTTGTTGTCGCAATGTTGCATAAACGTTTCATGCGAGCACGCATCGCCCACCGACACTTTGCCAGACTCCGACGTTTTTGCATCGACGCACCGCCCATCGCCGACGCACACTTCGGTCTCTGCGCAATGGCAAGTCACGCATTTGTTCTCGACACACGTTTGGGTGGCATCGGGGCACGCGCGAGCCTTCGAGCACTGAGCCGAAACGGGCGCTTGGCATGTCCCTTGGTGGCAAACCCAATTGTTTGGGCACGTGCGCGTCATCGAACACGACGATTCGGGCACGCATTTATTTTGGTCACAACCATACCCCTCGCCACAATCGACATCGCCATGACAAACGACTTGTTCGCGCGTCACGCACTTCGCATTTTGGCAAAACAACCCATCGGCACACGCGTCGATCGTCGAGCATTCGCCCGCAAAACAAGCGCCATCTTCTCCACAAACCGTTCCCGCGGCGCACGATCCCTTCGTGCAAGCATCTTCGGGGCGGAATACACATCGCCCATCGATACACGCCCTATCATTCTGCTTGCAAGGGCGATCGTCGTCGCATTCGGGCTTGCATTTTCCCGATATGCAAACTTTCCCACCCGTGCACGGTTTTGCCGCCGTACATTCATAGACGCATTTGCCATCTTCGCAAATCTTATCGTCGGCACATGGCTTCTCGGCAGAACATTCTGCTTCGACTTTTGCAACGCACTTGCCGCCTTCGCAAACCTTTCCATCCGTGCACGGCTTCGTGGCAGAACATTCTGCTTCGACTTTTGCAACGCACTTGCCGCCTTCGCAAACTTTACCATCCGTGCACGGCTTCGCGGCGGAACATTCTGCCTCACAAATCCCCGACGGCAAGCATATTTCGCCCTCGCCACAAGAAAAGACCGTGCACGGCTCGGTGCACGTGTAATTGACGCACAAATTCGACCGACATTCGCTCCCCGACTGGCACGAAGCACCGTTGTCTTTCTCCGTTTCGGAAGATTCACTGCATCCGTTGACCAAGAATAATAACGCCGTCATGGCAATTGCTATACGCGTCGTACGCATAAATACCTCGTTTCTCGACAATTTGTGTTTTTTGTGCCTTAGGCGGCGAGCGTTCATCGCCTCAAACGACTGCTGGCCACTTTATTCACAACTCACCAGTTGCATAATCGCACAACGCCGATCCATATTGGCTACGATTCGTGAAATAGGCCGCTCGCCCGTCTTCGTTCGCGCCCATAACCGCACCATTCGTCGGCGAGCACATCGCCGTGTAGGTCTAGCACACACCAACGAGGCACCCCCCACCCTATAGATCTTTTCTTTGCCAAATGAAATACCGAGTTCGTTTTTCATCGATCTGTATAAAAAAATCCCCCTCCACAAAGTGAAGGGGGATTGGGCTAATTAGCCATGTCGCAACGACTTCTCGATATTAGTTGCACTTGGCCGAATTATTCTGTGTGGGATTACAACCGGCAATGCCCGGACATTCTATGCTCGTAGGAACGAAAACTTTAACGCTATTGACCTCGGTACACGTATACGTCGTAAGCATTTTACCATCTTCACCCGTGCATTCTTTATACGATGCACCAACGGTGTCGCAAGGCGCCATACATTCCGATTTGCCGTTTTGAGTTGCGCATACATTTCCCTGTGCAGCACACGCTGAAATGCTAGCCACATACGAGGTCGATCCCCAACCTCCATCTTCACCACCATATGGATCGTTTTCACATGCAATCAATACATTGCCTTCACACCTCGTACTCAGACCAGTGCAAGCGCTGTCGTCTTTATCGACCACCTGCGCCAATCGGCATTTATTTTGGTTCGTATAACATTTCAAGCCATCTGCACAGTTTTCATCACTCGTGCAAGCATCGCCATAGCCACCTTTTTCGCCATCTTTGTCGACGCATTTGAAATCTTTGCTGCAAATCTTGTTGTTTTCACATTTCTTAGTGTCTGAGCAGTCGCCAGCTTTGGCAATGACGGGTTTATCGGCACAAACCGATCCATTGCAATAACCCGAAAGGCATATGGCGCTATCGGTACAAGCTTTGCCGTTTTCATCGTAACCCGACGGCTTAGCAGCGCATTTTCCCTTGGCGGCATCGCCAGTTTTGCTACAGTAATTCGAAGTACAATCGGCATTGACATCGCAATCAGCATCGTTCTCGGCCTTAGCCGTGCATTTATGCGTCGATTCTTTGCAATAACCCGACTGGCAAGCGCTATCGCGCGTGCATTCCGCATCGGCGGCTTTCTTGTCGGCGCACACGCCTTGAGTAGCATCGGCGGCTTTATCGCAGTAGCTCGACTTGCATTGATTATCATCCTGGCACTTGACGCCAACAGCCGCTTCACCTGAGCAGGAATTTGTAAACGTATCGCAGAGCGCGTTGCCGCAATCTTTCGTCTCGTCAACGACGAACACGAGTTTATCGTCTACTTGGGTGCATTGATAGGAAACGAGTTCCTTAGGATGATTATCTTCGGTGGTGTTGTTCTCTTTATCACATTCCGTTTTTGATTCACCGGCTTTCGTGCACGTCTCAAAGCAACCTTTATCCGTACCCGACACGACACACGCTTTAGATTGACCACATGCATTCACCACGAACGTAGGTTCATTTTCGGCTTCGCCGCCCGTCGTCAAATCGACATCGCAGTGAACGTAGATATTGCCCGCGCAATAATCTTCATCGCTGACCGAACATGTCGATGGGAGACCACATTTGCCTTGGTGGCAAATCGAGCTATTGCACTCATCGTGATCCGCGCAATCGGCGCCATCGGCTTTCTTTTCGGTCGTGTCAGCGACGCATTTACCCGCTTCGCACTTGTTCGATTTGCATTCGTCGGCTGCGGTGCAATCGGCACCATCGGCTTTCTTTTCGGATTCGGCAGCAACGCATTTATGCGTCGTTTCATCGCACTTGTTCGACTTGCAATCGTCGTTGCTTTCGCATTCTTGACCCTCATCGCGTTTATCGTTTTTCTGCGCTACGCAAGTTTCTTGTTGGCAGAGATTCGAAACGCAGTCGCTGTCGACTTTGCACTTCGAGCCATCGGCGGCTTTTGCCGGAGCACATTTGCCCGACTCGCAGTAATTCGAAGCACAGTCGCTGTTTTGCGTACACTTATCGCCGTTTTTGCCCGCCGACGAATCGTCGTCGTCGCTACACGATACGAAACCCAACCCCATGAGGGCGATCAGAAGAGAAATACTCAGTTTTTTCATCGTCTTATTCCTTAAAAATGGCATAGATACCGATTGATAGGTGCTCAGCACCTCAAAATAACCGCAACATGAGTTATTAACCCAATAACCGCAACATGAGTTATTAACCCACATGTCGCTTGTTGGACTACCAACGGGGTTGCGTATCTAACAGAATACTTATGCCAATTCAAGTTTGAGAGGGAAAAAGATCGATACGCCCCCCCTACGGGGTTCATTTTGAGCGGCGTATGGAGCGACAAGCGACATAGACGCTACGGCGGCGCGTATTGCCGCAGGCAATAGCGACGCGACACAAAAAGCGCCTCGAACGCCGAAATTTGGGGGTTGGCTGGTGACAAGGCATAAAAAATGTGCTTTACACGCCGTGGCGAGCGCAAAAAGCGCGCAAACTGTCGGATTGCAACGACAAAGGCGGGAGAAATGTGGAAGTTTGGAGTTTTGCCGTTTATTGGGGTGATTGGGGCGATATCCGTTGGCATGACGGGTTGTTTAGATATGGAGATGCCGGTGCCGTCGTTCCAGAGTGGCCCGAAATGCCCGGAGTCGTTTACGAAATTGATGACGGCGGACGCGTGCCCAGCTGGGGAGGAGTGTCAGACGCTGGCCGATGGTACGATATGCATTAAGAGAAAGGTGAGTTTGGGCGGCGGTAATGGCCCGAATTGCCCGGCGGGTTATGTGACGCTGGCGGCGACGACTGGCGAGTCGGCGTGTGAGTTTGACGAGACGAAGGAGCTCGACGACAAGCAGTATTATTGCACCGAGGGGACGATTGCGGGGCGTTATTGTCGCAAGATTCCCGAAGACAGCGAGAAATCGACGGTTGTCGTGCGCGAAGGCCAAATGTGTACGGCGAATCAGCTCGTACTCGACGATAAATCGCTGCGGATTCACGTCATCGACGTCGGGCAGGGCGATGCGATTTGGATACAGACGCCGACGGGACAAAACATCCTCGTCGATGCGGGCGACCAAGGTTTGTTCAACAAGACGAATGGCGGCGTCATCATCGCCGATTATTTGGCGTTTCACGATTTCCCCGAGGGGAGTACGTTCGATGCGGTGTTCGTGTCGCACCCCGATAGCGACCATTATGGCGGCATGAAGTACTTGTTCGAGAGCCGTTACAACGTCAAGGCGTATATCGACGCAGCCGATCCGGCGCGAGCCGACGACTTTTCGGGCACGTATAAGGCGTGGGTGACGACCGTGCAAGGGCGCGTTCAAGACAAGATTTATGCGCCTGCGGAGCAGTTTTTCAAGCCCGGCGACGCGATGCCCGATGCGTTTTTCGGCCCCGAGGTCGAGGCGCGATATGTCGTGTCGAATAAGACGATGGTGACGAATAACAACCGAAATAGCATGTCGATTATCTTCAAGATTAGCTATGCGGGATGGTCGATGTTGTTTACGGGCGATGCGGAGGCGACGCAGGAGGCGCGAGCGGTGCAGATTGCGGGCGAGAAAGGCGTCGATTTGGTCAGTTCGAATTTCTTAAAAGTTTGCCATCATGGTTCTGATAATGGTTCTTCGACCGCGCCATTCTTAGATGTCGTTTGGCCCGATTCGATTGAGCGCGACAAACGCAAGGCATTTATATCGAGTGGGCGCATTGCGTATTCGGGCACGTATCTGCCGAGTCAAAAGATCGTCGATCGCCTTTATACGTACATTCCCGACGATAACTTGTATTCGACGGCGGCGGGCGATGGAGAAAAAGAAGAAAGCGATGCCACGCGCGACGACAACATCCTCATCGTCATCAAACCCGATGGTTCGCAGTATTCGTGCTATTCGGGCGTGAATTGAGATGGTGTGAATCGAGATGGCGTAAATTTCATTTAGAAATATCGTCAAATCGCGACGACGACATCCTCATCGTGCTATTGGGGCATGAATCGAGGTGGCGTAGAATTTAATTTGTAAATAAAGTCAAAGTAACGATGAAAATTCTTGGAATTGAGAGTTCATGTGATGAATGTTCGGCGGCAATCGTCGAAGATGGAAGAATCTTATCGCATATCATTGCGAGTCAGATACCGGTTCATGCGCGGTATGGAGGTGTCGTGCCAGAGCTAGCTTCGCGAGCCCATATCATGGACATCGTCGACGTATTCAAGCGGGCGTTTTCCGAGGCGGGCGTCGATATGGGGTCGATCGATGGCGTTGCGGTGACGCAGGGGCCGGGCTTGATCGGCTCGCTTTTAGTCGGACTAGAGGCGGCAAAGGCGTTTGCTTATGCGCGGAATATTCCGTTGGTGGGGGTTCATCACACCGAGGGGCATTTGCTCGCGCCGCTCATCGATACGACCGATGGCATGGAAAAGCCGGAGTTTCCTTTTATGGGACTCGTCGTGTCGGGAGGGCATACGAATCTGATCGCCGTTCATGCGGTGGGCAAGTATGAGATGATCGGTCAGACGCTCGACGATGCTGCGGGCGAGGCACTCGATAAAGTCGGGAAGATGCTGGGTCTGCCGTATCCCGGGGGCGTTGCCATCGACAAATTGAGTGCCGATGGCAACCGCGATCGATTTGCATTCCCGAGGGCATTGCCGCAGCACGACAATTTCGATTTTTCGTTTAGCGGGTTGAAGACGAGCGTGATGACGCAATTGCGTCGGATGGGATCGATGCCCGAGGGGCAAGATTTGCACGATTTGTGTGCCTCGGCGCTCGAGGCGGTTGTCGATTCGCTAGCGCGCAAGACGATTCGGGCGGCGCACAAGATCGGTGCGCAAACTGTCGTCGTCGCAGGTGGCGTTTCGGCGAATCGCCGACTTCGTGCGCGCTTAAAAGACGACTGCGAAGCGCATGGATTGCGGTTGTCGATTCCACCGATGAAGTTATGCACCGACAATGCGGCGATGATTGCTGGCTTGGGGCAATATCGGTTGAAACCGTTGATCGAGGCAGGCGTTGGGTTTGAGGCGTTTGACTTGCAACCAAAACCGGGATGGGGCCTGTTGGAAGCGACGGGGAATGTGTAAAACGCGCGAAGCGCAAAAAAACGCGCGAAGCGCAAAAAAACGCGCGAAGCACAAAAAAACGCGCGAAGCGCAAAAAAAACTGCAGTTAAGAAAAACTGCAAATAATGAAAAAACGCCACAAAAAAGCCGCTGAAAGCGGCGTGGGGGTGTGGGGGAC
>OQWM01002730.1_pt1 | contig 11920 bp, 6 predicted proteins | sample 1691531 | NCBI WGS metagenome assembly OQWM01 (sample SAMN03418257, study PRJEB22391) | human gut metagenome | biome: human-gut; feature: organic feature; material: feces | host: Homo sapiens | place: Tanzania | collected 2013-01 | reverse complement strand
TCGCATCAATTTTTGCTTCTAAACTTTTTAGTGATACTCCATTTTGTACGGTTACATCTCTAAAATCTTCATAATCCAAAATCTGATCCGCAGGTATGTTGGAACTAACATAAAGTTGTTCATATTTTCTTTTTCCTAATGCTGAAATATCGTTTATTTTTGTACAATCTTCTATGTCTAGAGTTCTTAATCGATCAAGATTCTTTATCACATTAATATTATCTACTTCTTTAGAGTTTAAACATAAATATGTTAAATTCGTCAGATTTCCCAGTCCATCTATATTTTTAAACGAACCAGATATACTCAGAGTTTTTAAATTGGCCATCTGTGACATAACTTGTATATCATCATCTGTAATTCCTGACAAATATAGAAAGTCTAATTTATTTAAATCTTTTACCTGATCAATATGAATGATCTTTTTTGCATTGTTTATTTCTATATTTTCTAAATTTGTTGCATATTCTAGTCCTGTAAGATCTACCTCTTTTCCTTTTGCATTGGATATGTAAATACTTTTGACAGATTTTAAATCTTCTTTTGTTAAATATCCAACATCTTCTTTATTAGCACTCTCTAACGCAGCATTTAAAACATATTTGTCTGGGATGTTTACAGCATCTTTTGTACTTGCTTCCACTGTAATTGGTAATTTTACTGAATTGGCATTTTCTGTCTGGATCACCAGATTTGTTGTACCTACTGTTTTTCCCTGTACGTACAACTCATCATATTCTATTGTTGAATCTGCAATGCCTGAATCTTCAGAAGTTACGGTTGATAAAACACCATCTCCTTCTTCATCTTCTTCATCTGCTCCAAAATATACGATGCCTTTTGGAAGTACTTGCACAACTGGGGTGCTTCCTTTTTTGATCTCTGATGGCTGTAATCTTAATAAAGTTAGCTGTTCTTTTTCTGGGATACTGGTTCCTTCAAAATTTACTTCTTTTAATTGCTTCATATTTACCGTAAAGTCCAGATTTGTTATATCATCATTACCTTCCAGATACAGTTTTTTGCAATTTACTGCCAGTTCAACGCCTTGCATATCGTCATCTGAAACTTTTATATCTGTATACCAGTTATGCTCAACGTCTATTGATTCCACATTTTGTATCTCGCTCTTACTGATCTGACCGTCATTGTCTTTATCTGCACTTTCTCCATCTTTGTCTTCCATTCCTTTATAAATATCATAAGAAACTAATGGGACTATATCATTGCTGCTCACTTTATCTACCTTAAAAGTCGCCTCTGCTGTAACTTCATCCTCATTTTTAAGTTTAATAAAAGCTTCTACTTTCACTGTTCCTTGTTTTTTTGCAACTGGAACATAATAAATTCCCTCATTGCCGTTAGAATCTCTTTTTTGTACTTGTTTTATTCCTAAAATCCCTTCTGTATCATAATTAAATGAAATATCATCTATATCACTGGGATTAATGCCCTGAAACTGATATGCCTTGAAATGTCCGATACGAGTGTTTAACGAACTGCTGTCAAATGAAATATTTGTGCTCTTGTTCAAAGTTTTCGCTGTTGCTGTACTTTTCATAGTATTTTCTTCTGTTATTGCCGTGCTATTTTCTGTAGATGTAGTCTGTGCTGCCATGATCACCGTATTATTTGATAACAGCATAGACAAACTCACAATATAAACCAGTATCTTTTTCATAATTTTCCCCTTTCTGTTCTTAAAATTGTGATTTATCACCTTGTGTTTTATAGTTTCGATTATAATAATCCCTTATCTCTTCCAGATAATTTTGGTAATTATTATCAAGTTGAAGAATCGATTCATCTTTCAAATGATTTGCGATCGGATTTGTTTGCGTGTTTACTTTCTCTATGTATTGCTGTATCCAGAGCAATTCTTCTAAATACTGTTTCATCCCTTTTGTATCTGAATCTGCTTGCTTTTCTTGTAGAATACATGCCAATTTATCAATATAATCTTCGTAAACTGCTATATCATATTTTCGATTTTTGATTTCCTGCCTTTTATAACACACCATAGCGTTATAGTTATTTTCCCCATATGCAATTTCCGCTTTCACCCCATATGCCTGACTAATTCTTTTATTTGAATGAATCAATTTGTCTGCCGATTCTTCTGCCTGATTCTTATCGGTTTCTTTTGATAATTGTTTCATCCTGGCCGTTGTAAGTTCTGGCATGACCTTTAAGGCTTGTTTATATTTTCCTTGATATTCCAAGGAAGTTCCTATTCCTGCCCGTAAAGACAACACAAAACCTACAAATGTTAATAAACAAAAGATTTTTATTTTCTTCAGTTGCAACTCCTTCTTTTCTTTGCATTGCATACACACGATAACAATCATCCCGATTGAAAGAAATTGAAGATTAAAATCCAAACAACTATGAATTGCTATGATCACTAACAAATGTTTTTGTAGATCTTGACTGCTCTTTTCATAAATACTTTGAATAAATAATATAACTGCCAAGATCATTGCAATCATTCCACCATCAAGCCCAATTTGTAGGAAATCATTATGTACAAATTTTGTTGTGTATGCCGCACTTTGCACAGATGGCTGCAAAAAATAGTATCCCATATATCCTAAACCTGCTGGTCTTTTTAATAGCATTTTCAAGCCATCGACCTGATATAGAATTCTTCCCCATAATGTGCTGTTGTGTGTGAATATCGTAAGATATCTTCCCATATTCTGATAACTTCCAGTGATCACAATTCCTATAATCGTCAATCCTATGATCCAGCCAGTCATAACAAATATCGTTACACGATTTTTCTTATCCACGATAAAAAATAAAAGATAATTTATGATCATCAAAAAAAAGACAATCCTGCTTCCTGTAAACAAAACTGCTGTAGTAAGTATATACAATTTTATATACCACAGCTTACCTTCTTTCTTTTTTTCATATAGCAACACAATAATCCCTATTAACAGGTACAATGCAAAGGTATTTGAATACTGAAAAAATCCCCCTAATCTTGACGCTTGAAAAAATATATGTTTCCATGGTGTGATATATGAAATCATTGATATGACCGCCATCACACTTGCAATCATTGGAATCTGCTCTAAGAGTTCAATTCTTTCCTCATATTGAATCTGCTCTACTAATACTAAAAATTCCAGTAATGCGATCACTTTGATCAACCCGAGCTCACTCATTCCAGAATCTATTCCATAAAAAACAGTTCCAACATAACATAGCATTATGCCGGTAACTATTATACATATTGTTTTTTCTGGTAGTATGATCTTCTTATTTTGGATTGCTATATATAACAAACATACTTGCCAGATCACTGCCATTGCAAAAATAACCCAATCATAAAATCCTCCATATATAAATGGAACAAGTATCCATGATCCTTTTATGATTTTCATTATGCTTTGATTTTTCACGTTATGTATCCTCTTTTTACATAGCTATATCATTCTGTAAATTAATATGTTTCAATTATGCAAGGGAAAAACACTCTATCATTCAAATCGTCAAAAACTCTATTGCGAATTACTTTTGTCTTCATTCGCCCTTTCTTTAAAGTCACCAAGCGAACTCTTTCATAGAATTTATCCGTAGCCATGGCATCTTCTAATACTAATCCATTGCCACTTGTGTAATTATAAATAACCGTATGCCATCCATCCGCACTTCCTTTTACTTTTTTGTACTTTCCACCTTTATACTGGTAAATACGAATTGTTGATCCTTGTTCGCTTGCTCCATATCTTATGATCAATTCCGGCTTACCATCTTTATCAACATCACTGTATCCATAGTACATAATTGCTGGTTGCTCACCACCATCAAAAAATCCTATCTTATCTATTACTTTTTGTGATGCTTTTTTATATTTAGATTTCATCTTTTTAACACATTTCTCATTTGCCATCGCTGGTAAATTCTTGCTTAATTTTCTGACCTTTTTCATGTCATTCTTTTTATAAGCTGCTAAAATCTTTTTATACGTTGATTTTTGTGCCGCATTTACATTCTGTGGTACAAAAATGACTATTCCAAACAATAATGTAATCACTGCTATAAATATCTTTTTCATATAATCTTCCTCCTGTCAGTATTCTTATTTAACTTTTTTCTTCTTGATATTTCCCCATGGTCCATAATATTTATGTCCATTATCTGTCACATAGGCTCTGGCTCGGAAATAATAAGTTCCTTTTTTCATGTAGTATGTAACGTTTTTTGCTTTTTTCATATTCTTTTTCTTTGAATATTTTATCTGAATTCCATCAAGCTCTCCAGGATCTTTCATGATCACATTCACAAATCTTTTCTTTGCTGAATATGTTGATTTTGATGTTTTGATCTTTTTAATCTTTACTTTCTTTGGAGTTACGATCACTCTGCATTCTGCTTTGATATCATCATTATCTTTTGATGTTGCATAAATTGTTGTAGCACCTGCCCTGATTCCTTTGACTACACCATTAGAAGATACTGTTGCAATCCTTGTCCAATCTGATTCCCATTTAATTCCTTTATCTGTCGCATTATTTGGAGAAATATACGCATTAATCTTCGCTGTTTTTCCAGTTCCAATTAATTTTTGTTTTGCAGAAAGTTTCAAATTTGTTACGCTTGTGATCATTGTAATTTTGAATTTATAGATTCCACTTTCTGTATTCCAAAACAATCCGTTTCCACCAAATCTCGCGAAGTAAGTCCCTGGTTCTAATTCTTGTGTTACAGTACCTGATGGATCTTCCAACTGGTCACGTGTAACTTCCTCTTGGGCATCTGATTTCATAATGCAAAGAATCAGATCATTTTTCTGTTCTGTTTGAATCTTTACTCTGCTTTTGTATGGAACCACAAATCTGTAGTAATTAAAATGTGGCTTCTGTGCCATTAACCCTGTATATTGCTGTCCATAGTTCACATTGATTGCTCCACTTGGATTTTCAATTGCTGAAGTAACTTCTGATCCAATCGGTGTATACTTTGCCTGCACAGCTACTTGTGTTCCACTAACACCATTTGCATCAATCTGAATATAATACGTTCCTGCATAAAAGTAATAATTTTTTATCTTTGTTGCTGGAACACCGATACTTTCGATTTCAAAGTCATCATATTCTTCTGAAAATAAAGAATCCGTAACTTTAAATTTTGGACACGTTGTTCTTGCCTGATTGTTTGTATTCGTTATTGTTAGCGATACTTCTCCTGGTTGTGATAATACCAGTTTCAAATATTTTTTCTGTGTACTGTAACTCATCGTACAGTATGTTGGTGAACTTCCATTTAACGGAACCTGTGTTGATGAAACCAAATCCGCCTTTACTTCTTTTGCTTGTCCTGATCCTATGATTCCTATAATACATAAAATCAGAAGTAAGAATAGTTTCTTTGCCTTTTTCATATGAACTTCCTCCTCTTGTTTAATATTTTTAGTATATCATTTTCTTTATATTGGGGTGTTTATTATGCATGAATAAGGAGTTATATGTCATATAAAATGGGTAAATAAAAGAAGGATACTACATTTGTAATATCCCTCTCTCAAGTCTTATATTCTTTTATAAAGTTTCCACACGACATTTATGATTTTTTGATTTCTTATCATAACTGATTCCTACCGCTAAAATTTTGTTTTCCTTATCTTCTCCAAGTCTTCCTCTCAATTTCAGATCATATTGTTTTTCTTTGATCTGCTGGATTGCCTCTTCTGGCGATGCATCTACTTTTAGTTCCAGAATCATTCCTGGATATTCATTTTGGTTATTCGGATAAAAAATAAAATCTACAAAACCAGTTCCTGATTTATCTTCTCGTTCCACACGATAATAATCTCTGGCTGTCAGATACACAAGGTTCACGATTGCTGCCAGTTCCACTTCATGGTTATATGACAGGATCGGAACTTCGGTATTATGGGCGTATGATAAAATATCTTCCATTGTTTTGGTATCATTATAAATCGTTGCTTCTAACATTTTTCTTGAATGTTTCGCCAATTGATGGATATATCCCATGGATGGTTCTTTCTGAAGCATCTCTCCAAAACGATCCATCAATTCTTTGTTTGGAATACTGACCTTACCATCCTTATATGTCAAAAATCCATAGACGACCATGGCTGAAAAAATCTCATCTCTTGTTGTCAGATTCATTGATACTGCAGCATATTCTCTTACCTTTGCAGGAACAGATTCGCCTGATACCATTAATGCTACATCATCTCTGACATCATCGACGTTATGTTCAATATAGGAAAATATTTCATCATATGGTCCTGAGTTTGTCCAGTAGTTTCCTAGATTGTTATTCGTCAATGCTACGACAACGGATCTTGGGTTATAAATCCGTTTACCGCTCTTGATATAATATCCATCATACCAGGTTCTTAAATCTTCTCTTGTTAAATGCCGATTCTCCGTACGTTCCTGATATCGTTTAAATAATTCGTCAACTTCCTCATCTGTAAATCCAAAAGTATCGCTGAATTTCTCTTCTTCTACCATCGTGTATTCTACAAACATATTTAGTTTTGACCCACTGGAATATTTGGCAATTGGGAGAATTCCTGTCATATAAGTCATCTTGACATAGGACTGATCTTTTAATAACGCACTTAAAAATGTCAGGTATTCGTTCTTATCTCTCTCCGTCATGAACCATTCATGAAAAATATAGTCCCATTCGTCAAACACAAAGATAAACTCATCTCCAGTTCTTTCATGAATCTTTCTTAAAAGGTCTTTTGTCGCATTTTCAAAATCTAAATTTAACTGTGGGTATAGTTCCTGCAGATCTTCCTTTAATAACTTATGTACTCGCCGAATATACGCTTTGTAGCTTTCGCATTCATCTGGCATCTCACTGAAATTGATCTGAATCACTTTGTATTGATTTAGATGTTTTTTATAATCTGGGTGTTTTGCAATCTTAAGATTGTCAAATATATCAGAAGAATCGATGGAGCTGGTAAAAAATGATGCGATCATATTGGTCATGACCGTCTTTCCAAAACGTCGCGGTCTTGTAATGCAAATATGCTTATTCCCCGATTCAATTATTTTGAATAATTCTTTTAATACCATCGATTTATCCACAAAATATGGGCTCAAAAACTCACTGCGGTATAAAGTTTTCGGTGCTGCACTGTCCATATAAAATCCCATGTTTCTTCCCTCCTGGGGGTATTTTTTATTTTCTTCCATATAATTTTTATCTCCTTTTATTTTATCAAATATAGTTTCGAGCTGCAATGATTTTGGCGAGGAGACATCCTCTTGTCGAACTTTTCATAGACTATTAAAAGATCTGTAATCTAAGATTGTGTTTAGATGTTTTGTTTAGATTTATACATATATTACCATTTATTATTATTTTTGTAAATAATAACTTAAAAGAAAAGCAGATAGAAATCTTAAATTTATGGTTTCTAACTGCTTTTTCTTTCAACTTTTTCTTTCAATAAATATCAGCGATTACTTTACTATTTAATTTTAATTGTAACCGTCTTGCTCTTTCCGCTTCCATCCACTGCTCTTGCTGTGATCTTCACGGACTTTTTCTTTCCAGCTTTGTATGTTGTTACGGTTCCTTTGGAAGAAACTTTCGCATATTTTGTATTGCTGCTTGACCATTTTAAAGTTCTATTTGCCCCTGAAGATGCGCTTGTTTTTCCTTTCAGATATAACTTCTTACCAGCTTTTACTGATTTAACTCCGGAAATATAGACTTTCTTTACGATACCTTTCTTGATATAGATCTTATATGACGCTTTCTTACCACTTCCGTCTTTGGCTGTCGCTGTGATCGTTACTGTTTTTCCACCCATTTTCTTCTTCGTTGTAACGACACCACTACTGCTGACTGTTGCAACTTTGGTATTGCTTGATTTCCATGTAACACCTTTATTGTATGCGTTGGATGGTGTTACGGTCGCCTTTAATGTTACTTTCTTACCAGTTGCGATCTTGTTAGATGTTGTTGTTGCGATCGTGATCTTGCTGACTTTGATATTTTCTACTGTTACGATGCAGTACATTACATTTCCGTCAGATGTTACCGCCGTAATAATTGCTTTTCCTGCAATCTTGGCTGTTAATTTACCTGCTGCGTCAACTGTTACAACTGCTTCGTTGGAAGATGTCCATTTTACTGTTCCAATTGAAGCTGTTGCATAATCTGGTAAATATGTAATCTTCAGCTGTTCTGTCTTGCCTGGATTTAATGTTACAAATGTTTTATTTAACACAACCGCCTGTGTAGGAATCTTACCTGTTTCATCTGTTGTGTAAACTTTGATCGTTTTTGTTGTTGTTCCAGCTTTCAATGTCAGAATTGCCATCTGACCTTTTGTTCCAGCTTTGATCTTATCGCCAACAGTTACTGCATTTGAAGAGGATGTGATCGTGCATGCTTCTTTGCTATCTACGAATACACCTTTTGTAAACTGCTGTATTGTTAATTCCTGTCCTTCTTTTAGATACAGGCTATCGCTTAAGAATGACATTCTTGTCGCTGTGCTTGCTGTTGTTGGCAGATATAAGGATTCTAACTGTGCTTTCAGATCATTTAATGCTGTAAAATCTGTCACAGATGTTCCTCTTAGATAGAGTGTTTTTAATTGTTTTAAATTCTTTACGAAACTGATATCTGTGATGTTCTTGTTGTTTTCAAGGTCAATCTTTTCGCAGTTGACTGCTTCAGATAATCCTGCTAAATCTGCATTAGCCAGATCTTTGGCTTCTAAGTTGATGGATTTTACATTTTTAATTTCCTCTGTGGAAATCATTCCATCATTATTTGTGTCTGCTTTTAAAGCTTCGTATACTTTGTAGCTTGTAAATGGAACAATGTCTTTTCCTACGGCTGCAACCTGAATTTCAATCGTATCTTTATATGTTTTGCTTCCTCTTGTAACGGTTGCTTCTAATGTTGCTTTTCCTGCTGCTTTTGGTTCCAGATAATATGTTTTCGTTCCATCCTGTGCTGTTTCTGTACGGACAGCTAAGATCTTTGTATCTTTTGATGTAATTGCTACTGTATCATCTTTCTCAATATTATTAAGTTTAATTTCTTTGTTGAATGATCCAACACTTACATTCGGATCGTTCTTGTCAAACTGTGGAACTGTCTCGCTCTTTGCTGTAACTGTGACTGGAATTGTTACATTGGCTGTTGGTGTTGTTGTGCTTTCTACTTTTAAGCTTGTTGTTCCGGCTTCTGCTGTATCCAGCACTTCTAAGCTTAATGTTCCATCCGTTGCATCCTGCGTTACTTTTAATTTTGCAGCTGCTCCTGTTGCTGGTACTTCAGAATATTTTACATCTTTGCATCCTTTTAAGATTCCTGCTGGAAGAATTGGATCGTTTGTTTTCGCTCCTTTTTCAACTGTGATCTCGTTTGTCTTGATCAATGCAATTTTGTCTGCTGTAGAAACTCCTGTTCCTTCCAGATTAATTTCTTTTAAATTTGTCAAGGATTTTAATGCATCGATTTTCTTTACATTTGTATTCTTGCTTAAATCCAGTTTCTCGCAGCCGGTTGCATCTTTTAAATATTCCACTTCTGCATCTGTCAGATTCTTGTTGGAAAGATTGATTTCTTTCTTGGCAGCTAAATCTGCTTTTGTAAGAGAACCTTCTTCTGCCCCGCTGAATACCTGATACATCGTCTGAGAAGTGAATGGGATCACATTGTCATCTCTCTTCAAATCAAATGTAAATTCAACACTTTTTCCATCTAATAATGGTTTATCGTCTTTTTCAAATGTTGCTGTTACTTTGATACTTCCGCTGTCTTTTAATGCAATTGGCATATATTTGACAACTTCTGTTTCATCTGCCTGTTTGACTGTCTTTGTCTCGATCTTTAATGCTGCAGGATCAGAGATCGTAAAGTTTACTTTATCAATTTTGGAAGCTTCTGTTCCCTGAAATTCGTAATATTGGAAACTTCCCATTGTTACGTCCTTTGATTTTGCTGCAAATGAAATGTCTTCTGTAACTGTTGGTGTTGTCGGTGTAGATGCGTCTGCTTCCTGTGTCACCGCTGCCTGATTCCCCTGATCTGCTGTTGCTGCCATGACTGTAAATCCATTCATTGGTATCATGGACATACTTAACAGGCATGCTAACAGCTTCTTTCTGCTCTTGCCATCTAAGTGGCTGAATACTTTCCATCCTTTTTGCATGAAATTCGTCCTCCTTTGCTTCGTGTTTAGGTCTATGTATTGCTTCGTTTATTATATCACTTTTTTGTGGAGAATGCATAAAAGAGTGATCAATCTGATCACTCTTTTAGCATGCTTTTAGTCTTCTTTATAATAGTGCAATAAGTACTTACGTGTACCTCCATCTTTAAATTTCAAAACTAAATATATATCCGTATCTTCATCATCCTCTTTCGTTTCTATTTCTGCTGATTCTACATTCTCTCCATATTTAAAGCTTATTTGTTTTAATAAATCTTCTATTGTATTTGCCGTTCCATGTAAATCAATGTAACTAAAACCAATATCATAATCCGTTAAAACATTCTCTGGTCCACTTATGTCAATAACACTATAGCTGTCAGAATAAGAATACACCTCATATCGTATCTTATATCTTCTTGACTGCTTTGTTTCGCTATCAGTAATGACATACTCATATTCACCATTATCTTTTTTCTTAACTTCCCCTGTAATCGTATCTTTCTTAAATTTGAAAACAAGATATTTATCTATTGTTTCTTTTGCATCCTGACCTACATTTTTTGCATAAATACCAATTTCATTATTTAATTTCTTTACCTACATCTCTATCTCGCTCATTCTCCATCTGAGCCTTTGCTTTCCGGGCAATTCTTGCATTGCTGTTCATAATACTGGCGCGGGTGATCTTATCATTTCCAAATTTCATCCGGATCTCATCCATAGCTGCATCCAGCTTTCTGCGGCGTTCTTTATTTTCTGTATCTTCAAACAGAGACATCTGTTCATAAGTGCCGTCTGTAAGGCCTGTCAGCGCCACACCAATCAGACGTAGCGGCTGTCCTTTCCAGAATTCTTTAAAAAGTCTTGTAGCATTTATATAAATTTCATCTGTAAGATCTGTAGCATTTTCCAGCTTTGTCTGGTGTGAACGGTTTCTGAAATCCAAAGTACGGAAAGTCACGGAAATACAGTTGCATTTCTTATCTTTTCTGCGCATTCTGGTTGCCAGAACATCACACTGCTCCAAAAGTATGGGAAACACCTGCTCTATGGAAGTAATATCATCGTTAAAAGTAGTTTCCACACTGAAACCTTTTGCCTCATCAGGCACTGCTTTTACAGGGGAATCATCAATACCTCTGGCATATTGCCATAGCTGATGTCCCGTTTTTTCCCCAAGCCAGTACTGCACATTTGATGCTCTTTCTCTTGCCAAATCACCGATGGTACGGATCCCCTGATTCAGAAGCTTCTGCTCGGAAGCTTTTCCCAGAAACAGCAGATTACGGATAGGAAGAGGCCACATTTTCTCCGGGATTTCATCCGGGAACAGAGTGTGTACTCTGTCCGGCTTCTGGAAATCTGATGCCATCTTTGCCAAAAGCTTATTGGTAGAAATTCCTACATTTACTGTAAATCCCAGCTCTCTGTGAATCTTGCCTTTCAGCTCATGAGCAGCAGCTACAGGGTCAGGATAGATCAGAGAAGTACCTGTCATATCCAGAAATACCTCATCAATGGAAAAAGATTCCATCACAGGTGCAAAGGAAGCACAGATTGCTTTAAATGCCCGGGAACATTTATCGTATAATTCAAAATCACTGGGAACGATTACCAGATTTGGACATTTCCGAAGAGCCATGGCTACTGGCTCGCCGGTCTGAATCCCGTATTTTTTTGCAGGGATAGATTTGGCAACCACGATACCTGTCCGTTTCTTTCGATCTCCTCCTACACAGG
>OQWM01002725.1_pt1 | contig 11929 bp, 5 predicted proteins | sample 1691531 | NCBI WGS metagenome assembly OQWM01 (sample SAMN03418257, study PRJEB22391) | human gut metagenome | biome: human-gut; feature: organic feature; material: feces | host: Homo sapiens | place: Tanzania | collected 2013-01 | reverse complement strand
TGATCCACATCACAGACCTCTCTTGGGGCCGCGTAAGCGATCCACACGAGGTTGTTGCTCTTGATCAGAAGATTAACGTTGTTATCCTCGACTTCGATGATGAGAAGAAGCGTATCGCTCTCGGTTTGAAGCAGCTCACTCCTCATCCATGGGATGCTCTTGATGCAAACCTCAAGGTTGGTGACCACGTTAAGGGTAAGGTTGTTGTTATCGCTGACTACGGCGCATTCGTAGAGATTGCTCCTGGCGTAGAGGGTCTTATCCACGTTTCTGAAATGTCTTGGAGCCAGCACCTCCGCTCAGCTCAGGAGTTCATGCACGTAGGCGATGAGGTTGAGGCAGTTGTTCTCACTCTCGACCGTGAGGAGCGCAAGATGAGCCTTGGTATCAAGCAGCTTAAGGAAGATCCATGGGAGAATATTGAAAGCAAGTATCCTGTAGGCAGCAAGCACACAGCAAAGGTACGCAACTTCACTAACTTCGGTATCTTCGTAGAGCTCGAGGAAGGTGTTGATGGTCTTATCCACATCTCTGACCTCTCTTGGACAAAGAAGGTTAAGCATCCATCTGAGTTCACAACTCAGGGTGCAGAAATCGAGGTTGTAGTTCTCGAAATCGACAAGGAGAATCGTCGTTTGAGCCTTGGTCACAAGCAGCTCGAAGAGAATCCTTGGGATACATACGAGACAATCTATACTCCAGGTTCTGTTCACACAGGTAAGATTACCGAGATGATGGACAAGGGCGCTGTTATCACTCTCAACGAGGGTGGTGAAGGCTTCGCTACTCCAAAGCACCTCGTTAAGGAGGATGGCTCACAGGCACAGCTTGGCGAGGAGCTCGAGTTCAAGGTTATCGAGTTCGTTAAGGAGACAAAGCGCATCATTCTTTCTCACAGCCGTACATTCGAGGATGCTAAGGAAGAGCCTAAGAAGGCTCCACGCAAGAAGGCAGCTAAGAAGGACGAGACAGCAGCTATCAACAACGTAGCAGCTTCTACAACTCTTGGTGACCTCGACGCTCTTGCAGCTTTGAAGGCTAAGATGGAGAAGGGTGAATAATCCACAGATTATTTGCTAATCAAATAAAACCGTTAAGGCAAGCATCAATTATGGTGCTTGCCTTTTCTTTTTACTTCTTTCCAGTTTCTGTTCAGCATCTTTCCAACTCCTTACCTGCATCTTTACACCTTCTATCCCACCTATTTACATATTCTAAAGAGCCTATTTACATATTCCAAACAGCATCTTTTCACCTTCTATCCTGCCTATTTACAAATTCTTTCCTGTTTATTTCCAGGTTATTTCCCGAATAAAAGCATTATCATTAAACTTCCTATAGTCAGGTTGATCTGTTTTATCCACCTTCCGATATTACATCAGAAAACAAAAATAAAATATCCGCAACACCTTGTTAATCGGTACTGCGGATATTCTTCGTTGTGCTATCTGCTTCAAGTATTATTCCGGCAAACAGCAATTAAACAATATTACTATCTAAAATCTTCTCGACTGATTTATATTCTCTCCAACTGAACCGTGAAGTGTCTCATCAGAGGAGCCTCCCAAGTGATACGCACACCATGAGTAATCTGCTCCCTGCGGTCATAAACGTTCTTCAACGCAGCAGCAATTACAGCCATGTGGTTGTCGGTATAAACACGACGAGGAATGGCAAGACGGAGCAAGTCAAGTCCTGTGAAACGGTTCTCACGTGTTACTGGGTCACGGTCTGCAAGCAGATAACCGATTTCGCAACCACGGATACCAGCCTCAAGATAAAGCTCTACGGTAAGAGTCTGTGCCGGGAACTCCTCCTTCGGAACATGTGTCAGCACCTTCGGAGCATCAACGAAGATAGCGTGTCCGCCAGCAGGACGCTGGTAAGGAATGCCGTATTCGTCGAGCAAAGAAGCGAGATACTCAACCTGATGGATACGAGTCTGCAGGTTGTCAAACTCCGTGTTCTCGTCGAGACCGATAGCAAGTGCGTTCATATCACGTCCGTTCATACCGCCATATGTCAGATAACCCTCAAACTGAACACAGAATCCCTTTGCGCCTTCATACCAGTCCTGACGTTTTGTAGCTATAAAGCCACCCATATTCACGATACCGTCTTTCTTGGCACTCATCGTCATACCGTCAGCATAAGAGAACATCTCCTTTGTGATTTCCTTGATGGTCTTGTCAGCATAACCCTCTTCGCGAGTCTTGATGAAATAAGCATTCTCGGCAAAACGTGCAGAGTCAAAGATTACAGGCTTGCCGAACTTGTCAGCAACCTTGCGCACGTCTTTCAGGTTCTGCATAGAAACAGGCTGTCCTCCGGCTGTATTGTTGGTAATGGTAACAATAATGAAAGGCACCTTGTCGCCATATTTCTCAAGAGCAGCTTCAAGTTTCTTTGGGTCTACATTTCCCTTGAACGGAACTTCAAGCTGTGTGTCCTTAGCGTCATCAACTGTACAGTCGAGAGCCATAGCCTTACGACCTTCGATGTGTCCCTTTGTTGTATCGAAATGTGAGTTTCCAGGAACGACATCACCTTCATGTACAAGATAAGAGAAGAGCACATTCTCAGCAGCTCTACCCTGATGAGTAGGTATAACATACTCAAAGCCTGTCAATCTTGTGATTGTCTCTTTCAGTTTAAAGAAAGAAGTTGCACCGGCATAGCTTTCGTCGCCGAGCATCACTCCCGCCCATTGTCTGTCGCTCATGGCGCCAGTTCCCGAGTCGGTAAGAAGGTCAATATAAACTTGTTCAGCACGCAACTGAAACACATTGTAGTGAGCTTCCTTTATCCATTGCTCACGTTCTTCACGAGTACTTCTGCGGATAGGTTCCACCATCTTGATTTTCCAAGATTCTGCAAAAGGTAATTCCATAGTTTTTCTTTTTAAGTTTTTGGCAACCAACAGGTATGCCTGTGTTATTAGATTTTCGGTTACAAATATAGTAAATGTTTTCCAAACAGAAAATTTTTACAGAAACAAGATTTCGGAATAAGACGATTTTAACAAATAATAGGTAAACAAGAATACCTACAACAAAGTAGTTTGACAACCCGAAGAGCTAAAACGGCATTTTCCATCATCATATTTGGGTAAAATCTTTGCATTTTCATTACTTAAGATTTCATAAAATTATGGTATTGTCACATCATCAGAATCTTTATATTTTTGCATCCGAAAATTAAGGATAGCATTCTTACAAGAATACATAAAACATATAATATAATAATGAACAAGAATTTACTTCTATTGGGACTTTTGTCCTGCGGACTTTCCTCTTCCGCCTTGGCAGAAGAGACAGCAACCACAAACAAAGGAACTGAGTCTACCGTAAAAAGCGAAAGCAAGGACGACGACGGCAAAGTGGAGAAACTTGCCAACGCCCTTTCACGTTTCTCTATCGGCGGATATGGCGAGGCTGTCACTTCGCGCAACTTCTACAGCCAGCACTTCAACCGCTACCGTGACCCTGCCACCTATAAGAATGACGATAGCCACGGACGCTTCGACCTGCCACACGTCACCCTTAACCTGGGCTATGACTTCGGACATGGATGGACCATGGGTATGGAGATTGAGTTTGAGCATGGCGGCACGGAGAATGCCGTAGAGATTGATGCTGACGAGAGTGGCGAATACGAGGCTGAGACAGAGCGCGGCGGCGAGGTTGCCCTGGAGCAGTTCTGGATCAACAAGGCTTTCTGGGGAGGTAAGTTCAACATCAAGGCTGGTGAGATTATCATCCCTGTCGGAGAAATAAACGCCTATCACATGCCTAACGACTTCTTCTCTGTCTACCGTTCTGAAGGCGAGGCAAAGATGCTGCCTAACACATGGCATCAGGTCGGTATCTCTCTTTGGGGACGCGTGAGCGACTGGCGCTACGAGGCTATCTTCACTTCCGGACTTGATGCCGAGCGCTTTGGCCACAACTGCTACGTGCATTATGGCGCAACAAGTCCCTACGAGTATAAGTTGGGAAATGTATATGCCGGTGCTGCACGCATCGACAACTATTCCATCCCTGGCGTCCGTCTCAGTCTGAGCGGATACTACGGCTACACTTTCAAGAACACGGAGCGCAAGGCAAGTGCCTCTTATGATAAGGTACACGGAGCCTTGGCAATCGGAAGTTTCGGACTGGAGATGAAGCGCTGGAACTGGATAGTACGTGGTAATGCCACATATTCTCATCTTGCTGATGCACAGAAAATGACCACCTTCATGAACGCTTACCCCAAGCACACCCAGCAGGACGGTTCGCCTTCAAAACACTCTCCTATCGCAAGCAACGCCTACTCTGTAGGTCTTGAGGCTGGCTACAACATCTTCTCGCAGATAAGCAGTCTGAGCGACAAGCAGAAGCTTTATCTCTTCGGCCGCTACGAAGACTACAACACCTATGCCGCCGGCAGACAGAAAGTGGCTTACAAATACGACCGTGTCAAGAGAATGGCTGTCGGCGTGAACTACTCTCCTATCAGACAGATTACAATCAAGGGAGAATACAGCAACCGTTTCCTCAGCCACGGCTACAACAACGAGCCAAGTGTTTCATTGGGAATAACCTACGCAGGATGGTTCCTGAAATAATTTAAAGTTTGGAATGTAATATTAATTCAAGTTTCTGATTTAGATAAGACATTAATTTACCATTACTTACATAAAAAAAGAAAACTTAATAATAAACTAAAAATCAAGGAAATGAACAAAATCTTCAAGTATTCAATGATGTTTGCAGCTGCATTGGCTTTCACAATGGGCTTCACAAGCTGTAGCGATGATGACAACGACGAGCACGTAGGAACTTTCAGCTCTAACGAACTGAAGGAAGTCAACGCAGACTATGTTGACAATACGGTTGTTGCAACATACCGCAACCTTGCCGACTATAACAAGCAGCTCGTTGCCGACCTCAACGCCATGTCTGACGATGCCGGTGTTGCCAAGGCTTGCGAGACATGGAAGCAGTCACGCAAATGGTGGGAGTTCTCCGAGGCTTTCCTCTTCGGAGCTGCCGGCGACTATGCCATCGACCCTCACACAGACACATGGCCTTTCGACCGCACACAGTTTGACAAATACATGAGTCTCTATAAGAACGCAAAACTTGGCGAGGAAGGATTTGAGAACGAAACAAACACCATCAACGAGGCTATCGCTACAGGTCAGAATCTTACAGGTTTCCATGCCGTTGAGTATCTTATCTTCCGCGAGGGTCAGCCACGCCACTTCGCTGACATGACTGCAAACGAGATTTACTTCGCAAAGACAGCAGCACAGGATCTCTACCTCAGCTCCTTGAAGCTTGTTTCTGCATGGGGTGGCAAGGTTTCTGCTGATGAGCAGGCTCTCCTTGACGAGGTTGAATTCGCATCTTCCATCAACTATGGCGAGAACTTCAAGAACGCAGGCAACGCAGGTTCTACCTACTCTACCGTTGTACTTGCATCAAAGGAAATAATTGCCGGTGCAAACGACATCATCGGTGAGGTTCGCGACTCTAAGATTGGTGCTCCTGCCACAGGTGAGGATGTCAACTACATCGAGTCTCCTCATGCCTACAACTCTATCCAGGACTTCTACGACAACATCATGTCTGTAAAGCACGGCCTCTATGGCGGTTGCACAGTCGACGGAACAACTCCTGAGGCAAAGTCTCTAATAGGTGTCTGTCTGAAAAACAACAAGACCAAGGCTGCCGCCCAGAACGTTATGACCAATCTTGAGAATGCTCTCTCTAAAATCAGCAATATGAAGAAGCCATTCGTTCTCTACTACACCGACCAGAGTGCTAAGGATGCAATGGAAGCTCTCGACGGACTGGAGGAATCGTTGAACGCTCTCGACGAGCTGCTCGACTAACAAGTCCATAGGATAAACATCCGAAAGAACATTAAAATTATCAATAACCGTTGGTGGTCTGCCCCAAAGCAGCCACCAACATTTTACGTCTAAAAATATACAACATTATGAAACACATTTATTTAGTTCCTGCGTTGTTCTCGGCATTGGCATTAACAGCCTGCACCGATGACGACAATCTCGATGTCCATCTGCCTGAGGCAGAGTATGGCACACCTAATGAATGGTACTATGCCGGAGGAAAACTCGGTACGACAAGCATTCAGTCTGCATATGCCTATCGTCAGGCTACTCAGGCTGTTGATGATGCTGGTCTCTCATTGAACTTCCAGATTGGTGAGTCCCTCTTCGAGAAAGACTACAACACTTCAAACGACGCTTTCGCCGGACTCGGTCCTGTATATGTGCGCCGCGGTTGTCTCTACTGCCATCCGAACTATGGTCACGGCAAGCGTCAGACTGCCTACCGTGCTGACCAGGACGGCAACGGCTACCTGCTCGTAGTCTACGACAAGAAGACCGACGCCTACATCTACTCCGTGGCCGGAATGCCTCAGACAAAGGCCGTAAAGCCGTTCAAGCCGCAGATTGACGAGAGCAAGATCAACATTGAATGGAAGAACTACACCGACGAATGGGGCAACAAGTTCCCAGACGGTGAGACCTACTCACTCATCTATCCTGAGGTTACCATCCCTGCCGACGCCTACTACTCTCCTGTAACGGTGAAGCGCGACGGAAAGTATGTGGTTATCCCTGCCGACCAGGTGGCAAGTGAAATCGGCGTTCGTCTGGAGTCTACCATCGGAATCTACGGCACCGGACTTACCGATGCCATCCCCGACGACTCAATCACAGCTGAATGGAAGCGACAGAGCGAATACTTCAACTCTGTAGGCAAGACCAACGCGCTGAACCCAGCATACTGGAGCCAGGCAGACAACAAGTGGGTCAGCTACTACGTGAATAATGCCGGCGACAAGAAGCAGTATGTACGCCGCTACACCTACGCCATGAGCCGCGGACCTATCCTCGATGCAGCAGGAGCAAACGCCATCTGGAACATCACAAACGTAACTCGTCCAGACCGCCGCTACCATTACTTGAGCCTCGACGGTACCATCTATGCCAAGTCATCTATGGAAGACCCTGACGTTCAGGCTGGCTTCCCGGAATACATCAAGCAGATTGACCCGAACAACGCTCATCCTACATGGCACACAGACGACGTTAAGCAGAACATCTACAACTACCTGATGGCTAAGGACCTCGACCCGGAGATGACAAGCTCTCAGTACAAGAACTTCATGATATGGCATCGCGGACTTGCCGTTCCTGCTGCCCGTAACACCAACACCGACCGCTTTAAGCAGGGTATGAAGCTCTTCAAGGAAATCGGATGCGCCAACTGCCACCGTCCGTCATGGACCACCGGCGACGACAACATCCAGGACCCTAACGGCATCTTCAAGAACGACGACATGCCACGCTATCCTCACCAGAAGATATGGCCTTACACCGACTTCGTACAGCACCGTCTCTTCATGGAGAACAACATCCGCACAGGCTGGTGCCGCACCACTCCTCTCTGGGGCCGCGGACTCTCCAAGCTCTGCACCGGTGCCGAAGACCGTCTCCACGACTGCCGTGCACGCAACACCATGGAGGCTATCATGTGGCACGGCAACGCCAAGAGCGACGCCCGCTACGCTATCGAGAAGTTCCGCAACCTCTCAAAGGCCGATCGCGACAACATCATATTCTTCATAGAATCAATCTAATGTAATTTATTTGCCACACACTGCCTGCACTTATGTTCATTCATAGGTAGTGTGTGGCATTTTCAAGATATATAATAAAAAATACACGTAATGAACATAATTAAAATACTCGCCATCGTCGCAATGCCGCTTGCATTTACTGCCTGCAACGACGACCAAACACTTGATCTGGACATTGACAGCAACAAATACAGTAATTACCCCGAAGACTACTTCACGGGAGGCGAACTCGGCACCGTACATCAGATTTCATCAAGCTCTTTCGAGCAACCGGCTCCTGCCGTTGAACAGCAGGGACTATCACAGGCTTTCACTCTCGGTGAATATTTCTTTGAAAGACCTTTCACGGAGAATGAGAAACCATTCACAGGACTCGGTCCGCTCTACATCCGCCGCTCATGCATGCACTGCCACATCGGCTACGGCCACGGCAAACGACAGCTAAAATATGATTCAAACACCATCGGCAACGGATACATTCTGATGATTACCGACGAGAACGACATCGTGGTGCAGTCGTTCGGATGGGTTGCCATGGGACAAGCCACAGCTCCATTCAAGCCGCAGTTTGACGAAAAGAAGGTAGACATTGCATGGAACGAATACACCGACCAATGGGGCAACCAGTTCCCCGACGGCGAGAAATACTCTCTCATCTACCCCGAAGTAACGCTAAAACCAGGTTGCATATACGGCAAGCTGATAGACAAATGGGGCAACGAGGTACCGCTCTCCAAGGCTAAGGTGCGCTTAGAGTCGTCTATCGGATTTATCGGCAGCGGACTTATTGACGCCATTCCCGACGAGGACATCCTTGACCAATACCGCAGCGAAGGAAAACACGCCACGCTCAATCCCCAGTTCTGGGACAATACGGCAAAGGATTTCGTGAAAAATGCCGACGGCACGCTTGCTGTAGAAAACGGCGGAATAGTATACAAGTTTGACTATGCCCTCGACCGTGCATCAGTAATGTCCGACGCTTCGTTCTGGGAGGTGCAAAACGTAACGAGAGACGACTTCCGCTCTCACTACATCCCCAAGGAATATTGGCAGTTTGCTGCTGCCGACCCCGACGTAACAAGTAAGTTCTATCAGTATTACCCACAATGGAACAAGACCGGCGACCCGGCAAAAGACATAATAGCCTTTGGCAACGCCACAGACTTGTCTGTAGAAATGAAGGAGTCTGACTATGTAAACTATATGGTGTGGCACCGCGGAGTGGGCATCCCGGCTGCAAGAAACACTCTCACCGACGACTTTAAAAAGGGTAAGGAACTCTTCACCCAGATAGGCTGCGCAAGCTGCCACCGACCAAGCTGGACCACAGGAGAAGACAAGATTCGCGATCCCTACGGACGTTTCTCTGCCGAAGACAAACGCATGGTGCGCTACCCAAAACAGAAAATATGGCCCTACTCAGACTTCGTGCAACACCGCCTCTTCATGAAGAACGACCTGCGCACAGGATGGTGCAAAACGGCACCGCTGTGGGGACGAGGATTGCAGAACCTCTGTGCCGGACATTCTGACCGACTGCACGACTGCCGCGCCCGAAACACTCTCGAAGCCATCATGTGGCACGGATGCATTGGCGAGGGTGGACAGAGCGATGCTCTCTGGGCTATAAAGAACTTCCGCAACTTGACGAAAGAGCAGCGCCAGCTCGTAATAAAATTTGTTGATTCTATTTAATCTGGAATAAAACAATATTCTTTTTTTAAATATAAATGAGAAATCTGAAATTTTCTATCATCATCATTGCAGTGGCAATCATAATCGTGCTTGCCGCTGCAACAATCGTTGAGAGTCTCAATGGCACACAGTTTGCCCATCAGAACATCTACGGTTCTGTGTGGTTTCTTGCACTCTGGACTGTGTTTACAGCCGTTGCCACGGTTTACATCCTTAAAAGAAAACTATACAGGCGGATAAATGTGTTTCTTATCCATGCCTCCTTCCTCGTAATCCTCCTCGGCGCCCTCCTCTCGTGGACCACTGCCCAGAGCGGCACCATACACCTCCGTCTCGACGAGGCAACAAACGTAATGAAGACCGCCGAGGGAAAGTCTGTAGACCTTGGCTTCAAGGTGGCTCTGAAAACGTTTCGCATGGACTGCTACCCCGGCACGGACGCTGCCATGGACTACGTTACGGAGATTGCGACAAGCGATGAACTACTCGAAATCTCAATGAACAAGATCGGCTACTACCACGGCTACCGCTTCATGCAGTCGGGCTACGACAGCGATATGCAGGGCTCTATCCTCGGTGTCTACCACGATCCGTGGGGCATCGCCGTCACATACCTGGGCTACGCCCTGCTCCTCATCTCGCTCATTGCCACACTCTTGGGCAAAGGCACTAAGATGCGACAGCTCTACAGAAAGGCTACTGCCGGCAATGTCCTCAAGGGGGTAGCCGTGGCTGTCGTCATGGCTCTCTCGCCCCTCTTCTCCCTAAACTCACAGGCGCAGGAAAGGATAAACATCAACAGCCATGTGGCTGACGGATTCGGAAGAGTATGCGTGCTCTACAACAGCCGCATCACGCCGATAAACACAGTTGCCGTGGACTTCGTCACCAAGCTCTGCGGAAAGTCATCGTGGGACGGACTCTCCTCTACGGAGGTGTTCTGCGGATGGGTGTTTGACGTGCCATACTGGGAAACGGTGAAGATGATAGAGATCAAGGACAAAAAAGCGCAGGAGCTGCTCGGACTGAACGACAAATGGGCTTCGTTCAATGATTTCTGGGATGAATACAACGAATACAAACTGGAGAAACCACTAAAGGAGGCTCTGCGGAAAGGCGACACGAAAATGCAGAAAAGTTTGCGCGACGCCGACGAGAAGTTCAATATCGTGCGCATGCTCTACGGTGGCGAAATGCTGAAGATTTTCCCCTACCGCCAGGCTGATGGCAAATACAAATGGTTTGCACCCGGACAGTCCCTCGGCAACATAAATCTGAACGAGCAGGAACTCACCTTCGTGCGCAAGTCGATGGACTATCTTGCCGAAAGCATCATCACGGGCGACAACACTCGTGCAAACGAGATAGTGAAGAAAATCTACAGTTATCAGCACGTGAGGGCAAATGACGTAATTCCCTCTAAATTCATGATTTACTCCGAAGTATTCTATAACAGATTGAACACCCTTCGCCTGCCAACGATGCTCTATCTCGCCCTCTCGCTGCTGCTCAGCGTGGCGTCTACCATAGCGTTGAACCAGAAGAAAAGAAAGATTGCCTCGAGGGTAACCCTGTGGCTCACCGCCATAATGCTTCTCCACACCTCGCTGCTGCTCCTGCTGCGCTGGATGGTTTCAGGCCATCTGCCGATGTCAAACGGCTTCGAGACGATGCAGTTTATGGCTTGGGCAACGCTCCTGCTCACACTATTCATGGGCAAACGCTTCATGCCGGTGAAGAACTTCGGTCCGCTGCTCTCATCGTTCGCCCTGCTCGTGGCAATGATAACCGACGGCAATCCGCAAATCACGCAGCTCATGCCTGTGCTGCAGTCGCCCCTGCTCTCCGTCCACGTGATGGTGATAATGTTCTCCTATGCCCTCTTCGGCCTTATGGCACTCATCGCCATACAGGGAATCTGGGCCCACCGTTGCGGCGACCTTGCAAAGGAGGAGCAGCTTGCCGCCATGTCCGGTTTCCTCCTCTACCCCGCCGTCAGTCTCCTTGCCGTGGGAATCTTCATAGGAGCCGTATGGGCAAACGTCAGCTGGGGCCGATACTGGAGTTGGGACTCCAAGGAGACATGGGCTCTCATCACGATGCTCATCTATTCTGCCCCTCTCCACAGCGACTTGAAATGGCTGCGAAAACCACTCCACATCCACATCTACATGCTGTTGGCATTCCTCAGCGTACTGATGACATACTTCGGAGTGAACTATTTCCTCAGCGGCATGCACTCTTATGCATAAATCTGTAAATGGTGGACATCAACATAAAAATGGGAAACGCAGGCTGCATACTTCATCAGTCTGCGTTTCTTTTCGTCTTTAAATTCTTGCCTTGCAGTTAAGAACATCTACTATCATGTTGCCACAATGTTTTTCCTGTTTATCGCTGTATATAAGTGGCACATCGTAACAAATATGGCTCATCCGATATTTGGAGTGATGTAAACAGAAGATTGTTTGAAACTATAGCTACAATATCACGTGTACAACTTTTTCTTAGCCTGTAGACTTTATCCAACATATCATAAGCCTATCAAACTCTCTCAATCAAGAAGTCA
>OQWM01002724.1_pt1 | contig 11935 bp, 10 predicted proteins | sample 1691531 | NCBI WGS metagenome assembly OQWM01 (sample SAMN03418257, study PRJEB22391) | human gut metagenome | biome: human-gut; feature: organic feature; material: feces | host: Homo sapiens | place: Tanzania | collected 2013-01 | reverse complement strand
GAGGCTGTCGATAAAGAGGTAGATTCTCCGCAACGGAAAGGAAGGGTGTGCGCGGGAAACCCAAGAAGGGATACACCGTCGGCTCAAGCCAAACAGCGAATCCTGCGTATCCAGCGTGAACGCATCCTTCGTGACGTTTTGCAGTCCGATGCGCTCCATTTCCGCCTTGAGCATATCGCCGGTGGCAAGCTCCGCGTCGGAGCCTGCTGTCCGGTAGCCAAGCGTTTCGTTGCTGCGGATGTCCTCCAGCTTCAGCGCCAGATCATAGGCGTAATCCACATCTACCGTGTCGAGGTAGGCTTGTATGGGGTCAGCCACGGGCTGTGCGGCGTCCGTACTCTCGCTGAAAAGGTTCTGCGTTCTGTAATGTGGTTACTCTGATTTCGCACAACTATAGAACAAAGATATGGACTGCGCATCTGTTCACAGACACTTGAAATCAGATTTCACCAAAGCCGCTATCAATCAGAGTGGATAGTGCTTCCACCGCCTGCTGCGCATCGGGGCCATCTGCCTGGATTTCAATCACCTCCCCCTGACCGACACCTAAAGTCAGCAAAATGATGATGCAAGTGGTGATATCCATAGCAGCCTCCAACTGCAGTAAACAAGTTGCTGAGGTCGGTTCGGAGCTTAGAGTACTTATCTGGCTCACGCATGCGTTTTGCTTGGTAACAATTTTGCGGAAAACGAGATCAAGACCTCGTAAGTAGGAGAACGTGACGCGCAGATCACAAAGACTACGTGTAAGCTTTGGAATACGAGGGGAGGGCGTGTAAGAACGGGAAGCTGTGTCGGCGCTCCGGGCGGCGTATCGGCTGCGGGTATGGGCCGGCTCCTCCGGGCGGAGCGAAACAGAAATTGAGTAGGGGAGGGCATTTATCTGGCATCCCTTCTGCCTTTTTAGGTGAGAACCCTGCAAGGCTCAGGCGGGTATAACAATTTCATGATTTTGCAAAATTCGATTGATTTAGCTAAAATGATGTGGTATTCTTAGTTTAACAAACATGGATATTTAGCTAAAACGGCCAATAAGCAAAGTGTTTAGCTAAATCGATGTGATGCTCTTAGGTTAATGGATGGAGGTGTTTGCTATTTTATCGAATGAATTGGTGGAATTAGTGAAAACGGTCTGCGAACAGCGGGCAGAAACGCAAACGCTGGAATGCAAGGCCGCTCATACCGACTGTCCCAAGCGGCTGTATGATACGCTGTCCAGCTTCTCCAATCAGGACAGCGGTGGCGTGCTGCTGTTTGGCATCGACGAAAAGGCCGGTTTTCAGGTGGTCGGCGTTTATGACTTGCAGGATCTTCAGAAAAAAGTGACGGAGCAATGCAACCAGATGGAGCCGCCGGTGCGGGCGGTATTTACGGTGGCGGAGGTGGAAGGCCGGTGGATCTGCGCGGCGGAGATCCCTGCCATCGATCTGTCCGAGCGTCCCTGCTACTATCGGGGAGCGGGCCGCAGCAAGGGTTCCTACATTCGGGTCGGCGATACCGACCTGCCCATGACGGATTATGAGCTGTACAGCTATGAGGCGTTCCGCCGCCATTTGCATGATGATGAGCGCCCGGTGGAGCGGGCCGCGCTCTCCATGCTGGATGGGGACAAGCTGGAGCAGTATATCCTCCAACGTCGGGCGGACCGTCCGGGCTTCGCGCAGCTAACCAGAGAGCAGACGCTGGAAATGCTGAATATCACCCGCGATGGGGAAGTGACCTTGGCTGCCGTCATGAATTTCTGCCTCTATCCGCAGGGTTATTTCCCCCAGCTCGGTATTACCGCGATCGTTGTTCCGGGAATGCAGATCGGCGATACGGATACCGATTCTGCCCGCTTTACCGACAACAAGCGCATCGAAGGCACCATTGACAGGATGGTGGAGGATGCCGTCGCCTTCTGCCGCCGGAATATGAAGGCCCGCACGATCATTGATCCGGTCACCGGCGCACGGAAGGATCGGACGGAATATCCGATCAATGCCATCCGCGAGGCCATTTTGAATGCGGTCATTCACCGGGATTACAGCATCTATACAGAGGGAACGCCTGTGCAGATCGACTTTTTTGCCGACCGGCTGGAGATCCATAGCCCCGGCAGTTTGTATGGCCGCATGACGGTGGAGCAGTTGGGTGTTGCCAGACCGGATCTTCGCAACCCTGCGCTGGCCGTCATGGCTGAAGAACTGACCGGCGCGGAAAACCGGTACTCCGGAATTCCCACCATTCGCCGGGCTATGGCGGACTATGGACTGCCGGAGCCGGTGTTTGAGAACCACCGGAATGAGTTCGTTGTTATCCTGTATAATCAGACTGCGGCAGAGGCTGCCGCGGAGCACGGTGAGCAGGCAGACGCACCGGATCTGCTGGCGTTCTGCAAAACGCCCCGTTCCCGGCAGGAGATCGCAAATTATCTCGGGATCAAAACGGTGTTCTACGCCATGAGCCACTATGTCCAGCCGCTGCTGCGATCCGGGCAGCTGGCCATGACGCTCCCGGAATCCCCCAAAAGCCGGAAGCAGCGGTACTATGCTGTGTGATGACGGGGGGAACACCCCCAAATTGACTGATCTCCTGCGGAGTGTACTGATATGTTGCTATTTTGCCGTATGTCCTGTATAATTGCGTTATACCAGCAAAAAATACAAGAATACGAGGAGATAATACAATGAATAAAACTGAATTGATCGCCGCCATGGCTGAGACCAGCGGCCTTTCCAAAAAGGACTGCGACGCTGCTCTGGCCGCGTTCATCACCACGGTCGAGACTGCTTTGAAGTCCGGCGAGAAGGTGCAGCTGATCGGCTTCGGCTCCTTTGAGGTCAAAGAGCGGGCTGCCCGCACCGGCCGCAACCCCCGCACCAAGGAGACCGTGGAGATCCCCGCATCCAAGGCTCCCGTATTCAAGGCGGGTCAGGCATTCAAGGACGCGATCCGGTAATTGCAGAACACGGCCTGGGCTTAGCCCGGGCCGTGCTTTATTTCAAATACATCCGACCCATCCGCCGCCTGGAACACATCTGACTACAAAAGCAAAAGGCCCGCTCTTTCGAGCAGGCCTTTTCATTTTTATAGCTCCAGCAGAAACCGGGCGGCGCTTTCCATGGCCGCCGCCGCTTTTTTGATGGGGAACATCTGAAATACGTGCCACATTCCCTCGCTGACCTCCAGCCGGCAGGGCACATGGGCCGCCCGCAGCGCCGCAGCCAGGGACGCGGAATCGGAATAGAGGATCTCATGGTCTCCCACCTGGATCAGGGTAGGCGGAAAGCTCCCCAGATCCCCCAGCAGGGGCGACAAATCCGGGTCATGGAGATCCCTGTCCCCGGCGTATGCCCTCCGGACGGCCTCGATGTACTCCGGCGTCAGCATGGGGTCGCTCTCCACCCGTTCCCGGTAGGATGCCCCGGACATGGTCATATCCGTCCAGGGGGACATCAGCAGCAGGGCCCGGGGCATCCGGCGCCCAGCGGCCTTCAGACGGCGGCACAGCACCAGGGCCAGGTTGCCTCCGGCGGAATCTCCCGCCACCGTCACGTTTTCCGCCCCGTATCCCTGATACATCAGATAGTCCCAGGCTCGCATGGCATCCTCCACTGCCGCCGGGTAGGGATGCTCCGGCGCCAGCCGGTACTCAAAGCTCAGCACATCGTAGCCGGTGACGTGGGCCAGCTTGGAGGACAGCACCCGGGAATAACCCAGATTGCCGCTGGTATAGCCGCCGCCGTGGCAGTAGAGGATCACCCGGCGGTCCCCATGGGGCGCTTTCAGCCGGGTCCAGGCAGCAGGCATGGCCCCGATGGAAAGCTCTTCATACTCCATCCCCGCCATAGGGGCGGTAAGACGGCCCAGAATTTCCTGGTTCCGGCGCTGATGCTCCAGCTCCTCCGGGGTCATGGCCTCCGGGGAACCGGCGCTGTGCAGGGCTTTCAGCGCCCGCATCAGCGGGTCCATCCGGGGTTTTTCGGCATCCGTTTTCCGGTTTCGGCCTAATTGCAGCTTTTCCATAGGTCCTCCGCTCTTTCGTGTTAATTGCAGAATACCATAAATCGCGGAAAATGGGAAGTGGAAAATGGGCCATCTCTTGCCACGCTTTTCCCCGTGTGCTACAATGACCTGTAACTATTTTCAGGGAGGTGACGCGGATGGCAAAACCGGACAGTCAGTGGTACCGGTTGGACAATGCCGGTATTCTCTATTCCGCCCTGCAAAGGGAGGAATATTCCGCCATCTACCGCTTCTCCGCCCTGATGACAGAACCGGTGCGGCCCGCCGCCCTGCAAAACGCCATTGACCGGGTGCTGCCCCGGTTCCCCAGCTTTGCCGTCCGCATCCGCCGGGGTCTATTCTGGTACTATCTGGAGCCAAACACCGCCCCGGGCCCCTTTTTGAAGGCCGACGTGGCCAATCCCTGCCAGCCTGTGCGCTTCCGGGAGGACAACGGCTGGCTGGTGCGGTTTTACTACTACCGGAACCGCATCTCTCTGGAGGTGTTCCACGCCCTGTCCGACGGGGCCGGGGCTCTGATCTTTTTCCGGACGCTGCTGGCGGAGTATCTGCGGCAGACAGGCATAAGCGTTCCGGCCGGAAACGGCGTGCTGGACCTGGAGGAACCGCCCCGGAAGGAGGAGCTGGAGGACGCTTACGCCCGCTATGCCGGGCGGCACGCCCTGGGCCTGCGGCGGATGCCTAAGGCCTATGCCAACACCGGCACCCCGGAGCCTTTTTACACCTTCCATGTCACCATGGGCTTCGTGCCCCTGGGGAAGCTCCGGGAGGCCGCACGGAGTTATGACGCCTCCATCACAGAGTACCTCTCCGCCGCGCTGATCCACGTGCTGCTGGAAAAGCAGCGCCGGGAGCATCCCCACAAGGAACGCCCGGTGGCCTTGGCGGTGCCCATCAATCTGCGGAGCTGGTTTCCCTCGGAAACGGTGCGGAACTTCATTACCACCGTCCGTCCCGGCATCGACCCTGCCTTGGGGGATTACACTTTTCCGGAAATCGTCTCCCAGGTGCGGCACTATATGAAGCTCCACGTCCACCGCCAGGAGCTGCAGGCCGCCTTTACCGGCAACGTCCGCTTCACGAAGAATTTCTTTCTCCGGGCGGTGCCGGTGTTTCTGAAAAATCCGGTGATGGCCCTGAACTATTACCTTTTCGGCGTGCGGCCTTACTCCTGCACCTATACCAATCCCGGCGCCTTCACCGTGCCGCCGGAGATGGCTCCCCATATTCAGGGCATGGAGGTGGTACTGGGCCAGGCCACCGTGCCCCGGTGCCACTGTGCCTCCATCAGCTATGGAGACATCATGGAAATCACCTTTGCCGGCACCCAGGCCGAAACGGACACAGAGCGGGACTTTTTCCGCTTTCTGGTCCGGGAGGGTATCCCGGTGCGGATCGAGAGCAACCGATAAGAGGAGCGTTTTATGTCTTACTGTGTCAACTGCGGCGTGGAGCTGGACCCCAGCGCTAAGACCTGTCCCCTGTGCGGGACGCCTGCCTGGCATCCGGAACTGGATGCGCCGCCCTACTTTCCCGCCAACTCCGCTGCCGTACAGCCCGCCTCCAGACGAGAGGCCGCCATTCTGCTGACGGCTATGCTGGTGTCCGTGTCCCTTTGCTGCGGGCTTTTGAACCTGTTCCTGCCCACGGACCGTCCCTGGTCCCTGTACGTCATCGGGGCGGCAGTGATGCTGTGGGTCTGGTTCACCCTGCCTATGGTGCTGCGGCGGCTGCCGGTCTTTTTCCGGCTCACCGCCGATGTGGCGGCCATTGGCATCTATGTCTGGCTCATCTCCATCGACCTGGGCGGCAGCCGCTGGTTCCGGGGGCTGGCCCTGCCCATGATCGGCTGGGCTGGGGTGCTGGTCTTTCTTTTGAGCTTTCTGCTCCGGGGCGGGCGGCGCTCCACCCTCTCCGCCATTGCCCTGGTCATCGGGGCGGCTGGGCTTCTGGCGATGGGTATTGAATTCTGCATCGACCGGTATTTCCGTGGTGTGTGGCAGCCGGGGTGGTCCCTGATCGTGCTGGCGGTCTGCGTGGGACTCATCATCCCCCTGCGGATCGTCCGGCGGGTGCCCTCTCTCCGGGAGGAGGCCCGCCGCCGCTTCAACCTGTGACGCATAACACTTTAAGGAGGCAAATATGAATATCTCTCAGATCATGGAAAAAATGATCGCATTCTCCAACGGGAACCTGCGTGATATGAACCATCTTATGTGCGTGTGGACCTACGCCAAAACCATCGGCGAGCTGGAGGGCCTGGACCGGAAGACCCAGGAAACACTGGAGATCGCCGCCATCACCCATGACATCGCCTGCCCCCTGTGCCGGGAAAAATACGGCAATACTAACGGCAAGCGACAGGAAGAAGAGGGCGGCCCCCTGGTACGGAGCTTTCTGGCGGATGCGGGCCTGTCTGCGGAGCAGGTGGACCGGGTGGCTTATCTGGTGAGCCACCACCATACCTACACGGATATTGACGGCATCGATTATCAAATTTTGATCGAGGCGGACTATATCGTGAACGCATCCGAAAGCGGCTACAGCCCGGAAAACAGGAAGAACTTCCTGGAAGAGCACATGAAGACTGAAAGCGGTAAGCGGCTCCTCCGCTCCACTTTCTGTATGGAAACATAAAAAGGGTCTGTTGCAAAATAGGCTCACAAAGGACGCGGGAGCAAAAGGTCAGAGAAAGACCTTTTGCCCCCGCGTTTGTTTGTACGAGCTGCTATTCTGTGGAAATTGCAAGGTATTTGGACGCAGCAAAACCGGCCCTGGTCCGAGAATCAGCGCCCCATGTGGATGATCCAGCTGTTTTTTGCGGCTACGCCATCATGACTTCAGTAAGATGCGTTTTCAGACGCCCGTTTTTTCGTTTCTTCCATAGCTTTTGAGATCGAATTCCAGCGCAAGAAAGAAAAGCTCCGTTCTGACATTGGCTTTCCCTTTGGTCAGAAAACGGCGGAATCCAAAATCGTTTTTGGGCAGGCCAAATGCCCCTTCAACTTGGATAGAGCGGCACATTCTCAGATAAATGCCACGTTCTGTGGTAATATTTTTCTAAGAGACAGCCCGAATTGTTAGCGTTCGCCAGGAATACCACTGGGAGTTTTCCTGGCGAACGCTGACACTCGGCGGATCTGACCGACCCTGCTTTCCGCATCCGGAGGCCCTTTGCATAAAGGTTACAAAAACGCTAAAATTTTGACTAGGTAATTTGGTAACGAATTACCACGCTAAAGCGTTGACAAATTAAATCGTCCCTGCTATGATAAATGCCATCAAAAGGGCGGCACCAACGTCCCGAAACCAACAGAAACGAGGGCAAGGATATGAAAAAGGCAATGGCAATTTTGTTGGCGGCTGTTCTGGCACTGGCCTGCACCGCCTGCGGCGGCAGCAAGAACGGAGAGACCAAGGACCGTCTGGCGCAGATCAAGGAAAAAGGCTATATCGAGCTGTGTACCGAGCCCTATTTCGCCCCCTATGAATATGTGGACCCCAACAAGAGCGGGGAGGACCAGTATCAGGGCATGGACATTGAAGTGGCCAGGTACATTGCCGACAAGCTCGGCGTGGACCTGAAGATCACCGCTCTGGATTTCACCGCCGTGCTGGCCGGTGTGGCGGACGGCAAATATGATTTCGCCATCTCCGCCATCGCCTATGCCCCTTCCCGGGCGGAGGCCATGCGGCTCAGCGATGTGTACTACTCCTCCAATACCGGCTATGGCTTCATCGTCCGGACGGAGGACGTTGACAAATATAACGACCTGGATTCCTTGAAGGATGCCGTGGTCATCACCCAGAGCGGCTCCGTTCAGGAAGCGCTGTATAACCAGTATATCAACGGCGCCTGCAAGGAATTCAAGCTGGTGGCCAACATGACTGACGGCTATCTGGCCGTGGCCGAGGGCAAGGCCGATGTGTGCATCTGCTCCACTGCCTCCGCCCAGCTGTACGCCGATGCCAACGGCGGCATGTCCATCCCCGACTACCGCTTTGAGGTGGACCCCAATATGAACGGCACCTGCGTGGCCATGCCTATGGAGGGGACGGAATCTCTGGCGGAGCTGGTGAACCAGTGCATCGCCGAGCTGAAGGAAAACGGCCAGACGGACGTCTGGTACAGTGAATATGAAGAGCAGGCCGCGGCTCTCGGCATCGAATAAGCGGCAAAATCGGTTTTAGGAGCGGAATCCCATGGAAAAGGTCATCAAGGTTTGGTTGAAATATTATCCGGTGTACCTCTCAGGCCTGTGGGGCACCCTCTGGATCTCGGCAGTCACCGTGTTCCTGGGGGCCCTGCTGGGCATGGTGGTGGCCCTCATGCGGATGAGCCGCCTGAAAATCCTCCGGACCGTCTTCAACGTATATGTGGAGATCCTCCGGGGCACCCCCATCCTTCTCCAGCTGTATTTCTTCTGGATCGGCCTGCCCAAGCTGGTGCCCTTTGAACTGACGGATACCCAGTGCATCGTGGCGGCTCTGGTGGTAAACGCCTCCGCCTTCATCTCCGAGATCATCCGGGCCGGTATCGGCGCGGTGGACAAGGGGCAGTGGGAGGCCGCCCGGAGCATCGGCCTTTCCGAGACCCATGTGATGACCCGCATCATTCTGCCGCAGGCGGTAAAGAACATTCTCCCGGCCCTGTGCAACGAATTTATCTCCACTGTGAAGGGTACCTCTCTGGCCTCTGTGTTCTTCGTGGGGGAGCTGATGACCAGCTTCAAGACCGTCCAGAGCGCCACCTTTCTGGCGCTCCAGTCCCTGACCATCGTGGGCATCATTTATTTCCTGCTGAACTTTATTCTCTCCCGGCTCCTGCGGGTCATTGAAAGGAGGCTGACCGTCAGTGACTGACGTGATTCTGGAAACCCGGAACCTGAAAAAGAGCTTTGGCAAGCTGGAGGTGCTGAAGGGCATCTCCACGGGAATCCGCCGGGGCGAGGTAGTGTCCATCATCGGCCCCTCCGGCGGCGGCAAGTCCACCTTTCTCCGTTGCCTGAACCTGCTGGAAACACCGGACGGCGGTCAGGTCCTCTTCAAGGGACAGGACATCACCGACAAGAAGCTGAACATCTCCCAATACCGCCAGAGCATCGGCATGGTGTTCCAGCATTTTAACGTGTTCCCCAACCTGACGGTGCTGGAAAACGTGACCCTGGCCCCGGTGCTGGAAAAGAAGGTCCCCAAGGACCAGGCCAAAGAAGAGGCCATGGCCCTGCTGCGCCGGGTGGGCCTGGGAGACAAGGCCGATGAATATCCCCGGAAGCTCTCCGGCGGCCAGAAGCAGCGGCTGGCCATCGTCCGGGCCATGGCCATGAAGCCGGAGGTCATGCTCTTTGACGAGCCCACCTCCGCCCTGGACCCGGAAATGGTCAAGGAAGTCCTGAACGTCATCCGGGAACTGACCCGCAGCGGCATGACCATTCTCATCGTCACCCACGAGATGGGCTTTGCCCGGGAGGTATCCGACCGGGTGCTGTTCATCTGCGACGGCGTCATCAAGGAGGAGGGCACCCCGGAGCAGATCTTCACCTGCCCCCACGAACCCAGCACCATTAAATTCCTGAGCATGGTACTGTAAAGGAGATTGATACAATGATCCAGACCATCAAAGACCTGGTCTCCGCCAAGGCGGACACCACCGTAGCCCTGGCCAGGGAGATTTGGGGCTACGCCGAGCTTTCCTACGAGGAAACCAAGTCCGCCGCTGCCCTCATCGCCGCCCTGAAGCAGGAGGGCTTCACCATTGAGGAGGGGATCGCCGACATCCCCACCGCCTTTACCGCCACCTATCAATGCGGCAGCGGCAAGCCGGTAGTGGGCTTTCTGGCGGAGTACGATGCCCTGTCCGGCCTGAGCCAGAAGGCGGGCCGCCCGGTACAGGAGCCCGTCCGGGAGGGGGGCGCCGGGCACGGCTGCGGCCACAATCTACTGGGTGCGGGGTGCTATGCCGCCGCCGTGGCCCTGAAGGACTACCTGATCAAGGAGAAGAAAGACGGCACCGTGATCTTCTTCGGCTGTCCCGCCGAGGAGGGCGCCGGTTCCAAGCAGTTCATTGCCCGGGCCGGGTACTTTGACAATGTGGATTTTGCCTACACCTGGCACCCGGAGACCGTCAACGAAGTGGGCTCCCGGGGCAGCGTGGCTATCATGGGCGCCAACTTCATCTTTGACGGCATCGCCGCCCACGCCGGCGGAGAGCCCCATCTGGGCCGCAGCGCTCTGGACGCCGTGGAGCTGATGAACGTGGGCTGCAACTACCTGCGGGAGCATATGATCGATGCCGCCCGCATCCACTACGCCTATTCCGACCCCGGCGGCACCGCTCCCAACGTGGTCCAGAGCCATGCCGTCATCAAATACGAGGTCCGGGCCCCCAAGGTCAGTCAGGTTCAGGAGCTGTTCACCCGGGTGGTGGACGTGGCCAAGGGCGCGGCCCTGATGACCGGCACCAAGATGAAGTATGAGATCACCATGGCCTTCTCCGATTATGTTCCCAACCGCACTCTGGGGGCCGTGGTGGATCAGTGCATGCGGGAGCTGGGTGCCCCGGAATGGACTGAGCCGGACTACCGGCTGGCGGCGGAATTCCTCCGCACCTATCCCCGCACCACCATGGTGGGTATCCGGGAAAAGCTGGGCTATTACTTTGAGCCGGAGGAGCTGGACGCCGCTCTGGAAAAGCCTCTGGACCGAGTCATCCATCCCTTTAACCCCAGGGAGACCGCCTACAGCTCCGGCTCTACCGACGTGGGCGATGTGGGCTACGCCACCCCCACCGTTATGTTCCATGTGGCCACCGCCTGCCTTGGCAACGTAGGCCACTCCTGGCAGAATACCGCCTTCGCCTGCTCCGACATCGGCATGAAGGGCATGCTGCGGGCGGCGGAGATCATGACCCTGGCCGCCATCCATACCATGGACCAGCCGGCGGTCATCGCCAAAGCCCGGGAGGAACTGAAGCAGAAAAACGGCGGCAGCTACCACTGCCCGCTGCCGGACTATGTGACGCCTCCCATCGGCCGCTATTGAGCTTCACAGCTTTCAGCCGCCCGTACCGGTCTGAACCGCTCCCCGTCAAGACAATGTCATTAAGTTTGCGCGCAAAACGCTCAATCACTTATGATGGTGATTGAGCGTTTTTATTTCAGCGCAGGGGGACATATAAAAACAATATTTCTCAAAAAACACTTGACAAATCAATAAAAATCGAAGGCTTCGCCTTGAAAATGATGACATTTTTTAAGGAGGCCTTCCAAGTGAACAGAAAATCATATCCAGAACGTGTTCGGTCCGCATTGTTCCATGCAATAAAGAAAACCGCCGCAAATTTAGACGCATGCGTAAAGGTCCCGGGAAAAGATTTTTCAAGAAAGAGAAAACTTCCGTTGCAAACGATGCTGCTAATGCTGATCGGCATGGGAGGCGGAAGCCTTTCAAAAGAATTATATGACTGGTTTGGATACACACCAAGTACAGCAACTGCTTCCGCATTTGTCCAACAGCGCAATAAAATCCGCTCCAAAGCTGTCGAAATGATATTCAACGATTTTGTCTCATCGGCGATGCCGACTATGACCTTTCGGGGGTATCGTCTTTTTGCAGTCGATGGATCAGATCTACGTTTACCATCCGATCCAACCAATGATTTTTCTCTAATTAGGAATGCGGAAGGGCAAAAGCAATACAACCTTGCTCACCTGAATGCCATGTTCGATCTAATGAGCAAAGCCTATGTTGACGTTACTATGCAAGGCAAAAAAGGGATGAATGAGCACAAAGCTCTCGTTTCGATGATAGATCGCTCTAACATTCCGGGAAAGGTAATTGTGTTAATGGATCGCGGATATGAATCCTTCAATAACATCGCCCACTTACAAGAAAAAAAGTGGAATTTCATCATCCGCGCAAAAGAATC
>OQWM01002721.1_pt1 | contig 11941 bp, 10 predicted proteins | sample 1691531 | NCBI WGS metagenome assembly OQWM01 (sample SAMN03418257, study PRJEB22391) | human gut metagenome | biome: human-gut; feature: organic feature; material: feces | host: Homo sapiens | place: Tanzania | collected 2013-01 | reverse complement strand
CGTATTCCCGAATACCGGGTAATCTTCAAACATTACTCGGCCTCCTTTGCTGCTTTCTGCAGCCGGCGGATGGTGCAGTCCTCCGGGTCTGCTGTGCATTCTTTGCACAGGCAGCCGCTTGGAAACGCGGGGCGTACCCTGTGCCGACGGCGCTTACGCTCAAACAGGTCCATATGCGCTATCTGTTGACAGATAGCAGGCTCTCCGCGCCGGAGCTCCAGCGCAATTTCGCTGATGCCAAAACCCATGTCGAACAGGCATTTCAGCCGCGCACGGTCTTCATCGCTCCAGTAATCTCCTTCGTGGGCGGGCGGTTCCAAACCGGTCCGCTGCTTGATTAAATCTTGTCTGTCATAATCGTTCATGGTAAAAACTCCTTCTTCGTTTTTTACCATGATGTTCCCTTATTTCTCCGGAAAACTGCGTAAAAATCGCTGATTTCAACCACATATTATCGCTGTGAAGCCGTCGGATGCAGATGCGTCCGGCGGTTATCTTTTTATCTGGAGGAAAAACGACTATGCGAGACTACCATGGATGCAGCATCTGCGGACGAAAATTTCCGGAGGATGCGCTGACACTGTTTGCGGGAGCTTATTTCTGCGAACACTGCCTTAACGAAGAAACGATTGTCTGTGCCGACTGCGGAACCCGGCTCTGGAATGATTCCAATGCCGGGTCTGACGATCACCCGCTCTGCCAGCGGTGCTATGACAGCTCTTACACGACCTGTGAGCGCTGCGGACGGCTGCTTCTGTATGATGATGCCTGTTATCTGAACAACGGCGATGAAGATTATCCGTATTGTGAGAGCTGCTACCAGCAGCTTCGACGGGGTGGTATCCACAGCTATGATTACAAGCCGCTGCCGATTTTCTACGGCGTGGGACCGCGCTATTTCGGCGTGGAGCTGGAAATCGACGGAGCTGGGGAATACGACAGCAACGCGGACAAAATTCTTGCCATCGGCAATCACGACGAACCACGTGTGTACTGCAAGCATGATGGCAGTCTGGATGAGGGCTTTGAGATCGTCAGCCACCCGGCCACGCTGGACAGCCATATGCACAGCTTCCCGTGGGAGCAGATGATGAACGCGGCAGTTTCGATGGGCTACCGCTCCCATCAGGCCACCACCTGCGGCCTGCACGTCCATATCAGCCGGGACGCCTTTGGCCGAACCGAGCAGGCACAGGAGGCCGCGATTGCCCGCCTGCTGTTCTTCGTGGAAAAGCATTGGAACGAGCTGCTGAAATTCAGCCGCCGGACAAACCGGCAGTTAGAGCGCTGGGCGGCGAGATACGGCTATAAGGACACGCCGAAGGAAATGATGGATCACGCCAAGAGCTAGCGTAACCGAGCTGACAAAGCTCGTGGACGCGGGCGGGCTGACAAATCTTGCAGGTGACCAGCTCAAGCTCTACGGTGTTTTGCTCGTTTCGCTGCTCGTCTTTGCGCTCTCAATCAGCCGCAGGGCGGACAGACCGGACTATCTGGTGCAGACGCCGCTGGAAAAGCGCAAGCTTCACAAGCGGACAATCGCTGCGTCATTGCTTATTCTGCTTCTGATTCCGCTGACACTGTTTATCGGAGTGTATTATTTCGCAGGACGCAAATATTATTTCATTTCGCTTTTGATTTTGCTGGAATGTATGCTTCCGTTCTTCCTCATCTTCGAGAGGCGCAAGCCGCAGGCGCGGGAGCTGGTGCTCATTGCGGTGCTTGTGGCGCTGAACGTCGCTGGCCGTGCCGCATTCTTCATGCTCCCGGAGTTCAAGCCGGTTGTGGCAATGACGATTCTCGCGGGCGTGGCCTTCGGCGGCGAAACGGATTTCCTCGTCGGAGCCATGACCATGCTGGTCTCGAATATGCTGTTCTCGCAAGGCCCGTGGACGCCGTGGCAGATGTTCGCCATGGGCATCACCGGCTGGCTGGCAGGGATTTTGTACCGCAAGGGCGTGCTTCGCCGGTCAAAACTCAGTCTCTGCATCTATGGTGTGCTTGCGTCCACGGTTCTATATGGCGGAATCATGAATCCCGCGTCGGCGCTCATGTGGGCGCAGACGGTCAATTGGAAACTCCTTTTAAGCTATTATATGACTGGTATCCCGGTCGATCTGGCGCGTGCCGCGGCAACCTTCTTTTTCCTGTGGCTCGGCAGCGAACCGATGCTGGAGAAGCTCGACCGCATACAGACTAAATATGGGCTGGCCGCATAAAAAACGGACTCAGGGAGGACACCCTGAGTCCGTTTTGTGGTGAAATTATTTTCGCAGCAGAACAGCGCTGCCCTTGCCGCTGAGTATCAGTACGCCGTTTTCCGGCGCTTCGCCCGCAAGCGCTTCCCAACCGGACGGAATCGCAACGGTACGCGAGTCCGTCGTATTATTGACGAGGAAGAGAAGACCGTGCTTCTCGCCCTCGCGTAGGCAGATCTCCACACCGGCAGGAGCCGCGAGGACAGGCGCAACATCGGTTCCCTGCACGGCGTAATCCAGCACAGCATCAACGCCGCCCGCTTCGAGCTTGGTGCCGATATAAATTGCCCGGCCAGCGCCGAAGCTGTTTTCGCAGATGCAGGGAGTACCGGCGTAGAAGTCCTCCGCATAAACGCCGAGACTCTTTGCACCCGTCAGATGGATCACGTCGCACATGAAGCCGCAGCTGTAATCCTGCCCGCCGAGCGCACTGTCCGTTTTGACACGGTTGTGCTGATTTGCCGTCAGCGCATCGGTTTCCTCAACCCAGAGGCCGCAGACATCCTTTAGAATGCCCGGATATCCGCCCGGATAGAGGCAGTCGTTGAGATCGGCCATGCCGCTGTAATACGTCGTGACGAAGCTGCCGCCGGACTGCACATAGCGCGTGATCTCCTGCCCGAAGCTCTCGGGCAGCATGTACAGCATCGGTGCAACGACGAGCGAATAGCCGCTCAGATCGGCTGTCGCCGGCAAAATATCGACGGCGATATTCCGCTCATTGAAATAGCGGTAATAATATTCGACCTCGTTCATGTAATTCATGCGCTTCTGGATCGAGCAGGGGATCTCCACGCCGTACATGGTATCAAAGTCCAGAATCACGGCGACCTTTGCGTGCACATGCGTCTCAGACAGATACGGTTCGATTGCCTTGAGCTTTTTTGCAAGACTCTGCAGTTCGCGGCCCGTGCGGGTATTTACATGGCCGCAATGGTCAATCATGGCGCCGTGGAATTTTTCAAAGCCGCTGCGGTTTTTACGGATCTGGAAAAACAGCGAGGAATCTGCACCGTGGCCGAGTCCCTTGAGCGCGATCAGCTCGACCTCGCCGGGGCGCTTGACCGGAACCGTCTGTGCCCAGCTTGCCTGACTCGGGGTCATCTCCATGAGCATGAAGTTCTTGCCCGGTGCGTGCAGTCCGCGGCAGATGTCGTAGCACATGGCGCTCTTGGCCGGATGCTCGTCGGGAGCAGGATAGCTGTCGTAGGCAATTACGCTGGAAGCGGCGCAGACGCGGCGGTAATCCAGCGTGCGGAACTGGAAATTGTTCGTCACGAGCGCGTCCGGGATATATTTGTGGATTGCGTCGCGTTCAATTTCATAGCATTCACGCAGGGATTCGGAGAAAAAACGCAGATACTCAATCGCTTCCGTCGAGCGGAAATGGCAGTCGAAGCCGTCGATGCCGTTCATATTGGGCGCGAATTCCGTTGTGGTCTTGGGCGGGTCGATCTGCTCCCAGTCGGTATAGGTGTGACCCCAGAAGGCAGTCGTCCACTGCTCATTGAGATTGTCCAGCGTGCCGAATTTCTTCCGCAGGTACCGGCGATAGGCCTTTGCGCAGTTGTCGCAGTAGCAGACGATGCCAACCTCATTTGCCATGTGCCAGAGCTTGATGTTCTGATTGTTCTGATAGTGCTCGGCCAGATGTTCGACCGCGGTTTTGACCTCGCGGCGGTAATCCGGGCTGTTGGTGCAGTAGATCTCGCGGCGACCGGTTGTGTAATGCAGATCATTGATGTCCGTCATCATGATCTCGGGGTATTTTTTGCCCATCCAGTTGGGAACAGCCGTTGTAGCTGTGCCCATAATGATCCGGATGCCCGCGTCTGTCAACAGATCGACAATTTTATCAAGTTTGCTGTAATCAAATACGCCTTCGGCTGGCTGGTTCATGACCCAGCTATGTACGTTGATTGTCACCGTATTGACGCCGAGCTCCTGCATGAGGCGGATGTCCTCCTGCCACGTTGCCTCATCCCACTGCTCCGGGCAGTAATCGCCGCCGAAGGGAATGCAGCCAAATTGTTCAATAATCATGTGTATTTCCTCCTGTTTTGATAAAAAACTGGCCGACTTTCGCCGGCCAGTGCTCGTTTTCATCAACCGGCCAGATTGTGCCAGGACTGCGTAAAGCCTTCGAGCATCTGCTCCTTGGTGCACGCGCCGGAGGCGTACTTCTGGATGCCGACGCCGAATTCCTCGGTCATACCGGCGGGATAGCGGGGCCATTCCCAGCCAAGCGTCTTACCAGCTGCGACAGCTTCAGCAACAGCTGCGCTCAGCGGGCCGACGTATTCTTCGGGAGCCGGAATGCTGGTCAGACCGCTGACGAAGCCGAATTCCTGCACCAAATAATACTGGCCGCGTTCGCTGGAGGTCAGCCAGTCAAGGAACTCCTTGGCCTCCTGCTTCGACTCGGATTCGTTGTTCACGACCCAGTATGTGCTGACGCCCGCGAACAGAACGTCATTGTAATCTGCATCGTTGTTGATGGGAATGGAGAAGTAGCCAACCTCGATATCAGGATTGATCTGCATGAAGCTCAGCCATGCGCCGTTGTTGCAGAGGGTGATGGCGGCCTCTTCGTTGGCCATGCGGGAAATCTGGTCAGAGAAGCTGGTGGTCAGAGGATCTTTATAGGTATGGCGGAGCATGAGATCGACAAGATCTACCCACTCGTTGAAGACCTCGTTGGTTTCAAAGTTCTCGGTACCGTTTGTGACGTTTTCGATAAAGGCCTTGACGTCCGGCTGATGAGCAACGGCAACATTCGCGCCGAACACGCCCATGTTGTACCAGCTGCCAAGGGAGTTGATGATGGCGGGGATGCCCGCGTCCTCAAGCTGTGTGCAGACAGCCTCGAGCTCGTCGAGTGTGCGCGGCAGCTCGGTGATGCCGGCCTTTTCAAAGAGCTTGACGTTGTAGCAGAACTGGTAGCCTTCAAGGTAGAGCGGCAGGCCGTAGATCTTGCCGTCGGCGTCGCTGATGCCTTCCTTTGTGAATTCGGCCATGTTGGAGACCCAGGGCTGATCGCTCAGATCCTCAAGCTTGCTCTGCCAGAGCTCGAATTCGGTGTAGCCCTGATTGTTGAAGATGTCAGGCGCTTCGCCGCTGGCGAACTTCGTCTTGAGCAGCGTGTTATAGTCGGTGGAGTCGACGGATTCGACAACCAGATTGATCTCCGGATGCAGCTGCATGTACTCGTCGGCGAGCGCCAGAAGCTGATCGGCGATTTCTACTTTATACTGGAAGATCTTTACGGTTTTCTTTTCTCCGCTGGCTGCGGGCTGTTCAGTGTCGGAGGCGGCGTCGACGGCGGGGTCGGACTTGGGAGCGTCAGCCGGAGTGTCGGCCGTCTGCTGTGTCGTCTGCTTGGCGGCGCAGCCGGCAAACACGGCCAGCACCAGAAGCATCGCAAGGGCGAGGGCAAGAATCTTTTTCACTTGAAGTTCCTCCTGTATGATTTTTATTGTTTCGCTTACGCGGAATCAACTCTTGACTGCACCGGCTGTCAGTCCGGCGACGATATTTTTCTGCATGGCCAAAAACGCGATGAGGGCCGGCAGAATCGCCATCATCAGCGCCGGCAGCGCCAGATCCCACTGCATGATATACTGGCCCATAAGCGAATGAATCGCGATGGGGATCGTGCGAAGCTGCTCCGAGGAAAGAATCAGCTTCGGCAGCAGGAAATCGTTCCAGAACCAGAAGGTATTGATGACGATAAGCGTATAGGTCGTCGGACGCAGCAGCGGGAAGACCACATGGAAGAACGTGCCGAGCTCCGTGCAGCCGTCGATGCGGGCAGCCTCCTCAATGTCGAGCGGAACTGTCTTGATAAAGCCGCAGTAGGTAAACACACCCATGGCGACGCCCATGCCGAGGTAGGCAAACACAACGCCTGCGATGGAGTCGATCAGTCCCATTTTTTTGATTACGATGGTCAGCGGGATCATGACCACCTGGAACGGCAGAATCATTTCGGCCAGAAAAATCTTGTAGAGCGCACGGTTGCTGCGCGTCGGGTGGCGGACGATGCGGTATGCTGCCATGGAGGAGATGAGCACAACGCCCGCGTTGCTCAGAACTGTTACGAGCAGCGAGTTAAACAGCGCCCGCGGGAAATTCAGGCTGTTCCATGCACGTTCATAGTTGGCTGTCTGCCAGGTTTCCGGCAGGGCGGCCACGTCATAGGTGATCTCCGAGAGCGTTTTGAACGAATTGAGCAGCGCCAGCAGCAGGGGGCTGAGCACGATGATACTGACGGTGAGCAGGAAGATCGTAAGCGCGGCGTTTGCGGCGCGCTGCTTTGTTTTACGTGTTGTCATGCCTGCACCTCCTGTTTCGAGGTAACAAATACCTGAAGCTGGGCGACAATCAGAACCGCCGCGAAGAACAGCATCGCCTTGGCCGAGCCGAGTCCGTAATTATTTCTGGTAAAGGCTTCGGTGTAAATATTCATGGCGATAGTCTCCGACGAGCGGAACGGGCCTCCGGCGGTGAGTGCGAACGGCAGATCGAACATGGTGCACGCCCGCGTGATCGTCCAGAACAGGCAGATGGTCACGGAAGGCATGATAAGCGGCAGCGTCACGCGGAAAAATTTCTGCAGCCCCGTCGCGCCGTCAAGCATGGCGGCCTCCTGCACATCTGCGCTGATGGAGTTGATGCCAGCGACGTAAATAATCATGGTGTAGCCGGTCCATTGCCAGATGCTTACGATGGCGATGCCCCAGAAGGCTGTCTGCGGCGTGCCGAGCCAGCTCTGCTGGAATACGCCCCAGCCCAGAAGCTCACCCAGCGCGGGGAATGCGCGGGTAAAGATAAACTGCCAGATATAGCCGAGAATAACACCGCTCATGATATTCGGCAGCAGCAGCGCCGTACGGCCCCAGCTGCGGATTTTGAGCTTTTTCGTCAGAAGCGCAGCAAAAAACAGACCTAGGATATTGGAGATAACGGCGGACACTGCCGTTATGCGCACCGTGAACCAGAAGGCGTGCTTGAAGTCTGCGTCTGTTGTCAGAATCCGAATGTAGTTTTTGAGCCCGACGAACGTAATTTCATCGGAAATGCCGTTCCATTCCATAACAGACAGAACGACGGAATAGAGAAACGGGATCGCAACAACCGGCAAGAACGCCAGCAGCGCAGGGCCGATAAACACAGCGCCCTCCAGTCTGCTCTGCAGAACTCGTCCTTTATGCGTTTTCATACTGGCATCGCGCTCCTTCTCATCTGGGCTGGCTCCATTGTATCCGGCCAATCAAAAAATAAACACCCACGATTTTGACAAAGTTGGTGGATTATTTTTACCACTCATGTTATAATCTAAAAAAATATGCACGAACAGGAGCTTTTGCCATGGCCCAAAATCCATCTGCCGACAGACCGTCCGTGCGGCAATTTGTGCGTTCACGTCTGCGCTGGCAGCTGTGGCTGCTGCTGTTTGCGGCTATCTGCGCGATTGTGCTGTCGCTGACGGTGCTGATTTCGAGAATGATGCAGCGCTACGCGCGCGGCACGGTCATCGCGACGTCGGAGAATCTGGTGTATCAGGGCGCGCAGAATCTTGAAAATTATCTGCACAACGTCGAGACGCTTCTGCTCGTTCCGTATTCCAATTCCGCGCTCTATCAGCGCCTGTCAACGGACAGCGCGCCGGGCTATGAGCTTGATTCCTATGTGAATCTCACGCTTAAGGCTTCAGCTGTTTCCGACCCGACCATTTATCAGGCGCATCTGTACGCGGACAGCCAGCATGCCAGCTATCTGGTGCGCTCCTCCGTGTTTTCCAAAAGCAATGTGGATGCTGCGCCGGAGCAGCAGCAGCTCTGGATTGAGCCTCTGCACCAGAGCTCCAACTACGGCGTCGGTACTGTCAAGCGTCAGCAGCCGCAGGATGTTGTCTCACTGCACCGCACGCTTTGGCGCGTGCCGGAGGATACATATATCGGCCAGATCGATATCGATCTGACGACGGACTATCTGGATTCCGTCATGCAGAAGCTCAAGACAAATGCGCAGGAGACTGTTTGTCTGCTGCTGTCCGATGGGACGCCTGTCTTTGCTCCGGATGCGCCGTCCTGCCTGACCGCGCAGACAGTTGAAGCGCTGCTAGACACAGGCGGCCATATTGAGCTGACAGACAGCTCCGGCGCAACGCAGATAATGTTTTATTCGCCGCTTTCGCTCGAATGCGGCACGCTGTATCTGCTGAAGATCACACCGGCGGCTGTCCTGAGCGCCGGGACGACGCAGCTGATCCGGCTCACATGGCTGATTGCCTTTATTGTCCTGCTGGTGTCCTCCGCTGCGCTTTTTATCATCAGCGCACGATTTACCGCGCCCATTGTCCGTCTGGTGCAGCATATGGAGCGGATCGGACAGGGCGATATGACGGATCCGATTTCCACAACCCGCATTGATGAGATCGGCCGGCTGATCACACAGTTCCAGACAATGATGGATAATATCAATGCACTGATCCTACAGCGGTATCAGCTTGAACTCAGCAATAAGAGCAGCCAGCTGTTGGCAATGCAGGCCCAGCTCAACCCACATTTTATCAACAACACCATCCAGTCTATCGGCGTCAGCGCACTGCAGGCGGGCAACCGCGAAATCTATACCCAGCTGGCGGGCTTCGGAAGTCTGATGCAGTATTGCATGGATTTTGAAAGCTCGCAGGTGCCTCTGTCGCAGGAGATTGCGTTTGCCGAGCACTATCTGTACTTTCAGAAGCTTCGCTTCCCGGATCGCTTTGTCTATTCTGTCCAGGCTCCGCCGGAGCTGTTGGAGCTTCCGGTGCCCAAGATGCTGCTGCAGCCGCTGGTGGAAAACGCCTTCGTCCATGGCCATCTGCAAAACCGGACAAACGGCTTTCTGCTGCTCACAGTCAACGCCGACGGCCCAATGCTTACAATCACAGTCGAGGATAACGGCGCAGGTGCGGACGAAGCGTCTTTGCAGCGGCTGCGCGCGGAGCTTGCAGACGCCGGTGCAGACCTGCGCCAGTCCGATCATATCGGTATCTGCACCACGTGTGCGCGCCTACGGCTGTATTATGGCGAGAGCGCCGCAATTGACGTGCAGAACCGGCCGCGCGGCGGGTTTCTTCTGACGCTCCGCCTGCCGAGAAAGGAGGACGAGCATGAAGGCACTGATTGTTGACGATGAGCAGCCCGCGCGCAGCACGATCCGTCTGCTGGCAGACTGGACGCTCTATGATATTGATGAGGTTTTGGAGGCGGAGACGGTCGAGCAGGCCATTACCTGCCTGCGGCGCAGCCGCCCGCAGATCATCATCACGGATATCCGCATGCCGCAGCATGACGGACTTGAGCTGATGCAGTGGCTCCATCAGAACCAGCCGCAGGCACAGGTGATTGTTATCAGCGCCTACAATGAATTTGAATATGCCATTTCCGCCATGCGGCTGGGTGCGCTGGATTATCTGCTCAAGCCCATCCAGCCTGCACAGCTGGACGCCGTTCTGCGCCGCGCCGCGGAAAAGCTGCGCATTCCGGCTCCGCCGAAGCCGGATGACCGTCAGGTGCCGGACGCGGACGAGCGAATTCTGCTTGCGCTGTGTGCCGAGGGGGATGCCGAGCTCCCTGTAAACAGTCCGGCGGCACAGTTCTTGCCGAGTCCGGCGGGCCTGATGGTCTTGAATCTGTTCTGCGTCCACGTGCTCAGCGGCGCCGAGACAGCAGAGAAGAAGCAGATTACCGCTGCGCTGCGAGAGCTTCTGGCGAAGAACCGCCGCGGTCACGTGCTGATTGGCGTCGGCAGCCAGAATCTGCTGTATCTGCTTCTGGCCGGCAGCGCAAAGCAGCAGAAACAGGCCGCTGGTCAGGTGCTGGCTATCCTGCGCGAGACCTTTGGCCTGCTGCCGCGTTACACGCTGCAGTATAACGCCGTGTGGGACTGCGCCAGTCTGAGCGCGGCTGGGCAGGCGCTCATCGCGCAGACGCAGTCCGCCTGCCTGACAGAGCAGACAGACAGCTGTGCCGGGCAGCTGCCTGTCCTGCCGGATTCGTTTTTTGAAGCCGCCGCGCATGGCTCGCGCGAGCAGGTGCAGGCCTGTCTGTATTCCTGTCTGGAGCAGTTGAGCGGCCTGCCGCTGACGCTGCAGAGCCTACAGACGTGGTGGGAGGCACTGTGCGAACGCTGCAGCCGCTATCTGCAGGCCAACCCACAGCCAGTTCGCACGCGGGCGGCGTTTCTGCCAAGTCAGGCGCTGCTGCCGGTTCTGGATGAGCAGCTGAGACTGGATCCACAACAGTTGAACGCGTATCTGCTGGAGCAAGCCGGTGCGCTTGCCGGAAAGCCGGATACGTCCGGACAGGACGACGACGTCTGCACGCAGGTGCGGCAGGAGATCCAGCTGCACTATGCCGAACAGCTGTCGCTTTCCTCGCTGGCTGCACGGTATTACCGCAACCCGTCGTATTTGTCGCGCGCGTTCAAGGAGCGCTATCATGTCGGCCTTATGAATTTCCTCGCGGAGACGCGCGTGGAGAAGGCGAAGATCCTGCTGAAAACAACGGATTACCGCGTGTCAAAAATCGCCCATCTGGTCGGCTATGCGGATGAAAAATATTTCTGCCGCGTGTTCCGGAAAATCAGTGGTCTTTCGCCGGCTGAATATCAAAATCTGTAAGCATAAAGCGCTGGCCGCCGGACAAGTCCTGTCCGGCGGCCAGTTTCTCCTTCGAAAAACTGAAAATTTATATTGAAATACAAGTTGCCAGTTGCTATAATTAAATAAAACCTGCGTAATTTGCGCAAAAGGAGGGGTTCAGATATGGAAAATGAGGAGCTCCCACAATATATGCGGATTGCGGTCTCCGTTGCCGGAAGGATTGCAGAGGGGCAGTTTGCGGAGGGAGAGAAGCTTTCCGGCCGCTCCAAGCTGTCCTCGGAGTATCAGGTTTCCCCGGAGACCATCCGCAAGGCGGTTCAGCTGCTGCGCGACATGCAGGTCGTGAGCGTGAAGGAACAGAGCGGCATATATGTGCGCTCTGCCGGCAACGCAAGGCGCTATTTGCAGATGGTCGGCGGCAAGATCGAGCTGCGGCAGAAAAAGCAGCGGCTGCGTGCGCTGCTTGCCCAGCAGGAGGCCGTCGCGCGGCAGGTTTCGGAGCTGTGCGGCAGCATTCTCGACGATTCCATCCAGCCGGTGCCAAGCTCGGAGCAGCTACAGAGCTTTTCCTGCCGTATCCCGCAGGATTGGCCGGATTCGGGAAAGAGCCTCGGCTCGCTCCATTTCTGGCAGGCAACAGGCGCGACCGTCGTTGCAATCGGACGCGCGGAGGCGCTGAGCGTCTCGCCGGGGCCGTACGCAGAGCTCTGCGGCGGTGACCTTGTTATTTTTGTGGGCGATCCGGAGGCACGGGAAGCTGTCGCCCAATTCTTCAAAACAACATGATCCGGCGGGTGTCTGCCTGCCGGAAGGAAAGGAGACACACGTGGTTCATAACGAAATTCATGCGATCGATCTGACGATTGTCGGCGTTTATCTGGTCGCGATGGTGCTCATCGGCCTTGTTGTGGTTAAAAAGGTCAGGAGCATGGACGATTATTATCTTGGAGGACGCTCCTTTGGGCCGCTGGTCCTGATGGCCACCGTCTGTGCGACTATCATCGGCGGCAGAAGCGCTGCTCAAACAGAT
>OQWM01002716.1_pt1 | contig 11946 bp, 10 predicted proteins | sample 1691531 | NCBI WGS metagenome assembly OQWM01 (sample SAMN03418257, study PRJEB22391) | human gut metagenome | biome: human-gut; feature: organic feature; material: feces | host: Homo sapiens | place: Tanzania | collected 2013-01 | reverse complement strand
TCTTATACCATACAGGGGTAAATGCGTTGTATCTTTCAAGGTCTTCCGCTTCTTCTGATCTTGAGTCGGCATTGCTTATGATGGCGCAACCGTCAGAGGTGGCAACGAGAGAGTAGTCACTGTTCCATGACGGACTTCTATGCTCAGAAACGGCAAGTCCGTTTACTCCGAATAAGGCGTTACCGTCTTTGTCAAGGAGCTGTAGATGTGGGAAGGAATAGCAAAGAGCTTTGCCGGACGATTTTGCTGTTCTCCATGCCAGATACATCTTGCCGTCTTTTGTCAATGCTACTTTAGGTTGAATCTGTCCTGTTTCAGTTCCAGACAGGACAACAGGGTTGTTGTCAACGTTCCACTGTGCGCTTGCTGTCAATGTAGCAGCTATTGCTGCAGAAATCAATGTAAATCTTTTCATAAGCGTCTTTATTTAAAGTTTATATAATATTTATATTCCTTACTTTATATGTCTTTTGCAATTTGTTTCCGTAGTGTTTTGTACGATAACATTTTGCTGTGTTCCGTTGGCAAAAGTAGTAATATTTGTTATACGGCAATCGATAAAATGGGGTATTTATGTTACATTTCATGAATTGTTATAGAAATAACTGACGTTTTTCTTGTTTTGTTACTTTATGTTTGCTTTTTGTTGCATATTGTTGTAGATATTCGTTGGATTTAATCTATTTGTTGTTGATGTTTGTGCAAGATGTTGTCTAAAGGTAGGAAATATTCCTTTTCCTACATCGTTTTTCGTTTCCTCTTTTATAAGTGCGTTTTCTATAAAAACAGCCGATTTCATCGTTGTATCTTGTGCTTTATGGTTTAAATTCCTTATATTTGCACCATGTTTAGCTGCACTCGGCAAATTGAGAGTAAAACTCTCTTTGCATAGAAAATAAAAGAAACATGAGACTATTATTACTTTGCACTTTACTGTTATTAAATATACAGGTACATGCAGTCCAGGCGAAGTCGGAAGCGACGACATGCATGTACAAGGCTCTTGAGCAATTCCAGAACAACAACTTCCCCGAGGCGATGAAGCTGTTTACCCGTAGTGCGGAACTTGCCGACAGTCTTGGCGATGAACAAGCATGGCTTGTCAGCATTGGCTATATAAGCAATGTATATTTCAATGCCGGCGACTACGGACGCTGTTTCTATTATCAGTGCAAAGGTTATGAAGTGGCGAAGAAGCATAAAGACCTTTATATTCAGAAGAACTATCTCTCGAATATGGTTGCTGCATGCAGCAAGGGAGGACGTGTGGAATTAGCCAAGAAATATATAAAGCTTTTGCAGAAACTCGTTGATGAGAAAAATGATGACAACAGCCGTTATTATCTTCTCTACGATTATGCCCGGATATATACAGCCGAAAGAAGATACGACGATGCGATAAAGAAGCATCTTGAAACTCTTGATTATGCAAAGGAAAAGAAGATGGATGAGAATCTGATACTTTTCCAGTATTATGAGATTGGCAACCTGTATCTTCTGAAAGGGGATTACGCACAGGCTATAGAGTATGGCAGGAAATGCCTGAAGCCCAAGGTGGGGAAAGGAGACAGGGATTTCATCACGAGCGTATACAAGCTTCTTGCCGATGCCTACATGATGTCGGGAAACAATGAACTTGGCGATTATTATAACGATGAATATTTCGTGATGCAGGACTCTGTCTTCAACCGCAGCCGCCTTTATTCTGCAGGCAATGCCTTGATGGAATATGAGAACCGCAAGACGGACAAGCAGATTGATACGCTGAATGGCACTATCTCAAGGCAATCTATAACATTGGTGGTATTCAGTGGTCTTTTGCTTGCTCTGGTAATAGTCCTGGTATTGCTGTTCCGCAACAACCGGAGGTTGGATTATGCCTACCGTGCGCTTATCCGCAAAGGCATCGAGATGGGGAAGCAGGAGATGCAGACAAAGAAACTTCTTGAGGAGTCAATACGAAAGAATTCTACAAGCGAGAGTTCGTCAGACGAGGTCTCTGTAGAAGACAGTAAGAAAGAAAGCTCAGACGATGCGAAGCCGGATGGCAATGAAAAGGAGCAGGGCATTGGCGGAATCGTTATGAGTGAGAAGAACAAGAAGCGCTTGCTGAACAGCATTATTGAGGTGATGAATGATGCGAAGTATATCTCGAACCCTGATTTCAGTCTTAATGCTCTTGCTGAGGCTGTTGACTCAAACACTCGTTATGTGTCGTGGGTGATAAATGACTCTTATGGGAAGAACTTCAAGACTCTGCTCAATGAGTGCAGAATAAAAGAGGCATGCCGTTGTTTGCTTGACACGGAGCATTATGGCAACGTCACGATGCAGGCCATTTATGAAGAGGTGGGATATACTAATAATGTCAGCTTCATAAGGGCTTTCAAAAAGGTGAACGGTATGACACCGTCTGAATACCAACGACAATATCACAAGGAGAAGTCTTCACAGGATGATGAAGACTGATCTCCTTTGACTTGTTTCCTTAAAAACTTCTCAGCCAAGCTTTCAGTTCGAGTTCCATCTCGTTGTGGAACTTGAAGCTGTCGCGTATTCCGAAGCCGTGTCCGCCGGAAGGATAGACATGGAGGGAGGCGGGAACGTCGTGGCGGTATAGCTCAGTGTAGTAGTTCACTCCGTTTGCCGGCAACACAACATGGTCGTCGTCGCAGAGGGCGATGAAGGCACGTGGCGTGGCTCTTGATACCTGTGCGTCGTTGCTGTATAGCTTCTCATCCTTTTTCTTTGCATCCTTTCCGAGGAAATTGTCGTGGCTGCCCTTGTGGGTAATGTCGGGTAGCATGGTGATGACGGGGTAGAAGAGAACCTGGAAGTCGGGCTTTGCATCACCTTTTGAATGGGTGGCAATGGTGGAAGCAAGATGTCCTCCAGCCGAAAATCCCATTATTCCAACTTGGTCAGCCTTTATGTTCCATGCGTTGGCGTTCCGTCTTACGAGCTTCATTGCCTCTTCTGCGTCGGCAACAGGCACGTCGCAGTTGCCGTGTGGCATGCGGTATTTCAATACGATGGCGGCAATTCCCATGTTGTTGAAGAATGGTGCCCAGTCGTAACCCTCGTGGTTCATGGCAAGATGCTGGTAGCCACCGCCGGGACAGATAACCACTGCTCTGCCCGTAGCCTCCTCCTTACGGGGCAGAAACACCTTCACGGTGGCGGTGTCGGCAACGTCGCCGTTGTCGTTTGGCGCTCCGTTCTGCCATAGGTTAACAACGAAAGGCTTCTGTGCACTTGCTGAAACGGCAAGAGCCAGAAGGAGAGAGAATGTCAGAAGAATCTTCTTTGTAAAATTCATTTCAGTATAATTATTTGTTTACGTTCAGTATATCTTATGCAATATTCGTAAAAAAAATCGGAATATGCAAGTCTATCGTCCATTATCGGGTAATATTCTTTCGGTTGGTGATGTTTTAGATAATATTACGATGCAGAGGGAAATATTTTCGTAATAAAAGTTTCATTTTATTGCGAATGCCATAGAAGTTTGCAAGTTTTTTTGTAATATTGCAGTCTGAATCAATTATATGGTTTTATGCACATATTAGAAAAGTTCTGTTATTGTCCGAAATGCGGAAGTTCGCATTTCGTGGAGTCAAGTGAGAAGAGTAAGAAATGTGAGAATTGTGGATTTGAGTATTTCCTTAATCCCTCGTCGGCAGTTGCCGCTTTTATCCTAAATGGCAAGGGCGAGCTGCTTGTAGAGAAGAGAAAGAAGGAGCCGGCAAAGGGAATGTTTGACCTGCCTGGCGGCTTTGTAGATGTAAGGGAGACGGCAGAAGAGGGCATAAAGAGAGAGGTGAAGGAAGAGACGATGCTGAATGTGGTGTCTTCGAAATATCTCTTCAGCCAGCCGAATATATATAGGTATTCGGATTTTGACGTGCATACGCTCGACATGTTTTACCTTTGCGAGGTGGACAACGAGCAGGAGATGAAGGCTGCTGATGATGCGGCGGAGTGTACTTGGGTGAAGCTTGAGGACATTCATATTGAGCAGTTTGGCTTGCGTTCCGTGAGACAGGCGCTGCACATCTTCCTTGCCATGATGAACAAGTAAGACTTTATTTTATAAATCAAGTGAGGCTTTGCAATGGTCTTATACAAGAAAGGGGAGGGGGACAGATGTTTGTTTTCCTTCCCTCTTTTGTGTACGATTTGTGGGAAGTGTCAGAGAAGGGCAATTTGTAATCTTTTAGAAACTCGGTAACTTCTATAAGACAGTTGCGTAACTTTTGATTTTTGCTTGTTTTTAGTAGCCGTAGAATATGTTCCGTTTAGAGAAGGAAAACAAAAAATCCCGGTGCTTGGACTGCATCGGGATTTTTGTCAATATATCCGGAAAGAAGTACCGGATTAGTGGATGTTGTCTTCAATAAGGTTCTCGCCCGTCATGTCGGCAGGCTGCTCCAGTCCCATGATGTGGAGGATGGAAGGAGCCACGTCAGCAAGACGTCCGTCCTTTACGGTAGCTGAGTTGTTGTCCGTTACGTAAACGAAAGGTACTGGGTTCAGAGAGTGGGCAGTGTTAGGAGTGCCGTCCGGATTGATGGCATTGTCGGCATTACCGTGGTCGGCAATGATGATAGCCTCGTAGTCGTTTGCCTTTGCTGCCTCGATAACGTCCTTCACGCAGTTGTCAACGGCATGCACAGCCTTTGCGATGGCGTTGTATACGCCAGTGTGGCCTACCATGTCGCCGTTGGCGAAGTTTACAACGATGAAGTCATACTCCTGAGTGTTGATGGCACCCACGAGCTTGTCCTTAACCTCGTATGCGCTCATCTCTGGTTTCAAGTCATAGGTGGCAACCTTAGGGGAAGGCACGAGGATACGGTCTTCACCCTCGTATGGAGTCTCGCGTCCGCCGTTGAAGAAGAAAGTGACATGGGCATACTTTTCTGTCTCGGCAGTGTGAAGCTGCTTTTTGCCCTGCTTGCTGAGATGTTCTCCGAGAGTGTCCTGCACGTTCTCTTTCGGGAAGAGGATGTTTACGCCCTTGAAAGAAGCGTCGTATGGGGTCATGCAGAAATACTGCAAGTCCTTTATCGTGTGCATTCCTTCCTCCGGCATGTCCTGCTGTGTGAGCACCTGTGTGAGCTCTTTGGCGCGGTCGTTGCGGTAGTTGATGAAGATGACAACGTCGCCCTCCTGTATAGTGCCGTCAACATTGGCGTTGCAGATAGGCTTTACGAACTCGTCGGTAACATCGGCAGCATAGCTCTCCTCCATGGCCTTCACCATGTCGGTGGCTTTTGTTCCCTTACCCTCAACGAGCAGGTCGTAAGCTTCCTTCACGCGGTTCCAGCGCTTGTCGCGGTCCATGGCATAGAAGCGTCCGATGATGCTTGCTATGTGCGCACCGTTTGCCTCGCAGTGGGCAGTAAGGTCTTTGATGAAGCCTATGCCGCTCTTAGGGTCGGTGTCGCGACCGTCCATGAAGCAGTGTACGAAGGTGTTCTCCAGACCATACTCTTTTGAAATCTCGATGAACTTATATAGGTGGTCGAGAGAGGAGTGTACGCCGCCAGTAGAGGTGAGTCCCATCAGATGTAGACGCTTGCCTGTCTCTTTTGCGTATGAGAATGCCTTTACCACTTCCGGGTTCTTCAGAATAGAGCCGTCAGCGCAGGCACGGTTTATCTTTACGAGGTCCTGGTATACGATGCGTCCGGCACCGATATTGAGGTGCCCTACCTCAGAGTTTCCCATCTGTCCTTCCGGCAGACCAACGTCTTCGCCGCAAGCCATGAGCTGTGAGTGTGCGCTCACTGCTGTAAGATAGTCGAGATAAGGAGTTGGGGTGTTGTAGATTACATCACCCTTACCATGTTTGCCGATACCCCATCCGTCGAGTATCATCAATAAAGCTTTCTTTGCCATGATAAAAATCTTGTGTTATATTCTATATATGTTTAAATCCCTAAAAAAGCGGAGTAATAAAAAACTAATACATTCTGAGTGCAAATTTACAATATTCTCTCCGATTCACCAAATTCGGCGGACTATATCCTTGATTCTTTAAGCTTTATATGATTTTGAACAAAAAAAGTGTTCCGAAAAACGGATATATTGGAATTTGTTGTTATATTTGCACGTAGAAAATCTATTAACATTTTATATTTAAATAACTAACAAAAAAACGAAAGCTTATGAAGCGCCTGTTATTATTTTGCGTATTTTGCGTATTCGCATTTGTGGCTAATGCCCAGGTAAGAACATTCTATTACAAGGATAGTGGCTATTGGGTGAAACTTGATTTGACCAAGAAGGTATTCATCCTTGACGGCTGTGCCTCTGAGCCGATGAGAGTGCTGAACTACAAGAAAACCGGGAACAAGGAGAGTTTTACCACTACCGACAACGGTCTGACCACTCACAATGAGTTTGTGAAGAAGTCGGATACAGACTATACTTACTACTCTTGGACGACTCCATCCGAGTCGAAAGAAAAGGCAGTAATCGAGGTGACGACAAAACCTGTAACCATCAAGGACGAGCTTGAGGAAGACAGACCTACAGAAACGGTTGCCGAGAAGAATCCCATCAAATCTGTCAGCGACGGAGTGAAAGGACTGTTCAATAAGGGCAAGAGCCTCTTTAAGAAGGACAAGAGCAAGGGCCGTTCCAATGCCGGCAAGAGCATCAAGGCTCCAAAGAGTGCGCCTGTAGATGATGGTAGTATGCCAGAGAAATAAATTTATGACTTTATCATGATATAAGCTCCCGTTGCGTTTAATATGTAGCGGGAGTTTTTGGGTTGGTTATATTTGTTCTTCGTTTGCTTTGTGGATACCTTTACCACTAATGAATAGGAATATGTAATAAACAACGCAAGATAATGTGCTTTTACTGGAAAATGCATATTATCTTGCGTTGTTTATGTGTCGCTTTTATAAGTTCAGTTTCTCTGTATTTGCATGATGTGGGGTAAGCGTGTAGCGGTGTTTGTCAGAACATCTTGCTCACTCTCTTTATGCCTTCAACGAGAGTGTCTATCTCTTCGGTCGTATTGTAGAGGGCGAAGGAAGCACGTACCGTACCCTGTATGCCGAGACGGATCATCAGCGGTTGGGCGCAGTGGTGACCTGTTCTTACGGCAATGCCCAGACGGTCGAGTAATGTGCCCATGTCGAGATGATGGATGTTGCCGACGAGGAAAGAAACTACAGCATCCTTCTCTTCTGCTTCTCCGAATATTCTCATGTCTTCAATCTCCTTCATACGCTTCATGGCATAATCTGTAAGCATCTTCTCATGTGCATGTATGTTGTCCATGCCAAGACTCTGCATGTATTTTATGGCAGTGGCAAGACCGTGTGTGGCTACATAGTCGGGAGTGCCGGCTTCAAACTTGAAGGGAAGCTTCTCGAAGGTAGTCTTTTCAAAGCTTACGCTATCTATCATCTCGCCTCCTCCCTGATACGGTGGCATGCGGTCGAGCCAGTCTTCCTTTCCGTAGAGCACTCCTACGCCGGTAGGGCCATACATCTTATGTCCGCTGAAGGCAAGGAAGTCACAGTCGAGGTCCTGCACGTCAACGCTGAAGTGTGGTGTACTCTGTGCTCCGTCGAGCATGAAAGGCACTCCGTGTTCATGTGCAATGCGTATCATTTCCTTCACGGGGTTGATGGTGCCGAGCACATTGCTTACGTGTGCCACGCTTACTATCTTTGTCTTTTCCGTGAAGAGCTTTTCGTATTCGTCCATCAGGATCTCTCCCTTCTCGTTTATCGGTATGACTTTCAGACAGATGCCTTTCTTTGCAGCCTGTAGTTGCCACGGTACGATGTTGGAGTGGTGCTCCATGGTGGAGACAACGACTTCGTCGCCTTCTTTCATGAACTCATCGCAGAATGATGAGACGACGAGGTTTAGGGCCTCTGTCGTGCCACGTGTGAAGATTACTTCGCTTGTTGACTTGGCATTGATGAAAGCTCTCACCGTTTCGCGTGCTGCTTCATGTAGGTCTGTTGCCTGCTGCGAGAGATAATGTACGCCGCGGTGTACGTTGGCATTTACGTTTAGATATTCTTCACGCATGGCATCGAGCACACAGAGTGGTTTCTGTGTGGTGGCGGCGTTGTCGAGGTATATGAGCGGCTTGCCGTAAACCTCGCGGCTCAGTATGGGGAAGTCCTGGCGGACCTTGTTTATATCGTACATTGGCTTTTTGGTTTTGTACTAATGGGAGTTTCTTATTGTTATGTGGCATTGGGGATACAGTACAGGTCGGTTTACTTGCACAGTTTGCATCCCTCACACTTGCTCAGCTCTCCGCGGAACCTCTTCTCAACGAGGTAGTGCAGACGGTCGCGCAGCGGCTCCAGCTGCATCTTGTCAATTACTTCGTTTATGAAGGCGAACTCCAGCAGCAGTTTTGCCTCTTTGAGGCTTATTCCTCGTTGCTGCATGTAGAAGAGGGCTGCATCGTTGAGTTGTCCTACGGTGCTGCCGTGTGCGCATTTTACGTCGTCGGCATATATTTCGAGCATTGGCTGTGTGAACATTCGTGCTGTCTTGGTGGCACAGAGGTTCTGGTTGGTCTCCTGCGAGGTGGTCTTCTGTGCTCCGTGGCGCACCAGCACTTTTCCGGCGAAGGCTCCCACCGCCTCGTCATCAAGCACATATTTATAGAGCTCGTTGCTCTGGCAGTGTCCCACTTTGTGGTCTATGAGAGTGTTGTTGTCCACATGCTGGTTCTTGTCGGCGATGACGCATCCGCAGAGGTTGCATTCTGCTCCTTCTCCTTCGAATACGAGGTCTGTACGGTTGCGTGTCGTTCCGTTGTGAAGTGTTATGACGTTATGGTTTACTCTGCTGTTAGCCTGCTGGCTGATGAAGACGTTGCTTACCCTCACGTTCTTTGCATGTGTCTCTTCGAGGCAGTACAGGTCGAGCGAAGCGTTGTCGCCCACATAGGCTTCGATGACCTGTGTGGCAAGGAAGTTTCTGTCATCAGCGGCATGATCGCAGAACAGCAGTTTTATCTCTGCTCTTTCTTCAGCAACAATCAGTACGCGACGGTTTACCATCAGGTCCACGTCGGAGCGCAGTATGTTGATTATCTGTATGGCTTTGTCGATGACCACGCCTTTCGGTACGTATATGAACAGTCCGTCCTGTGCGAGCATCGTGTTGAGTGCCGTAATGCCGTCCTCATTGCTCTTGGCGATCTTTCCGTAATATTTAGCCACAAGCTCCGGTTGCTCGGTTGCAACCTTGTTTAGGGAATCTACAATCACTCCTTCGGGCAGTTCTTTCTTGGGCAGCACCTTGTTGTGGAAGCTGTCGTTTATCACGAAGTAGAGCGATGTGCTCAGGTTTGGCACGTCGCAGCGGAATGCTTCATATGGGTCTACGGGAATGTCCAGTCGGTTGATGTTCAGTCCGTAGTTCGGCTTGAAGAGAGCCGGGATGTCGGTATATTTGTATCTCTCCACTTTCTTTGTTGGGAATCCGAGGCGCTTGAAGTCTTCGAAGGCGGCATCTCTGCAGCTGTTCATCACGTCATTGGCGTGCCCCTTTATCATTTCCCTGCATTGTTCGTAGAGTTCTATATATTGTTTTTCGCTTTGCATCTTCTTAGTGTTTACAGTTATGGGTTAATGGCTGATTGGCAATAAGATATGTATCAGACACTAATCCTATTTGTCGACTTCGGCCTTTATCCAGTCGTAGCCTCGCTGTTCTATTTCCTTGGCGAGCTCCGGTCCTTCGGTCTTCACGATTCTTCCTTTGTAGAGCACGTGCACTACACTTGGTTTTATCATGTCGAGCAGTCGCTCATAGTGTGTTATGACGATGGTGGATTTCTCAGGGGTGTGCATCTTGTTCACTCCCTCTGCCACAATGCGCATGGCATCGACGTCGAGTCCGGAGTCTGTCTCGTCGAGGATGCTCAGTTTTGGGTCGAGCATTGCCATCTGGAAAATCTCGTTGCGCTTCTTCTCTCCTCCGCTGAATCCTTCATTTACGGAGCGGTTTGAGAGCTTGCTGTCGAGTTCCACCACTTTTCTCTTCTCTCTCATCAGCTTCAGAAAGTCGCCGGCAGAGAGCGGCTCTTTGCCCTCATATTTGCGCTTTTCGTTTATTGCTGCGCGCATGAAGTTTGTCATTGACACGCCTGGTATTTCCACAGGGTACTGGAATGAGAGGAAGAGTCCTTCGTGTGCTCTGTCTTCGGGAGGCATTTCAAGAAGATTCTTGCCGTTGAAGTATACTTCGCCTTCTGTCACTTCATATAGTGGGTTACCCACGAGCACTGCGCTCAGTGTGCTTTTTCCGGAGCCGTTAGGTCCCATGATGGCATGTGTCTCTCCGTCTTTTACGGTGAGGTTTATGCCTTTCAGTATTTCTTTGTCGCCGATTTTGGCGTGTAGGTTTCTTATTTCTAACATGATGTTTGGATTTTTTCTTTTAGAGTGATAGGAGAACTGGGTCTCTGAGAATTCTTGTAGAACAGTGATTTTATCCCACGGTGCCTTCCAGCGACACGCTGAGCAGCTTCTGTGCTTCTACGGCGAACTCCATCGGCAGCTTGTTCAATACCTCTTTGGCATAGCCGTTCACGATGAGGCCGACGGCCTGTTCTGTGGGGATGCCTCGCTGGTTGCAGTAGAAGAGCTGCTCTTCGCTGATCTTGCTTGTTGTGGCTTCATGCTCCACTACGGCGGTGTTGTTGTGGATGTCCATATATGGGAATGTATGTGCTCCGCAGTCGCTGCCGAGCAGCAGGGAGTCGCACGAAGAGTAGTTGCGTGCGTTGTCGGCATTTGCCGTTGCGCGTACCAGTCCGCGGTATGAGTTCTGGCTGTGTCCGGCAGATATACCCTTTGAGATGATGGTGCTCTTGGTGTTCTTGCCTATGTGTATCATCTTGGTACCGGTGTCTGCCTCCTGGTAGTTGTTTGTCACGGCAACGCTGTAGAACTCTGCCACGGAGTTGTCGCCACGCAGCACACATGATGGATATTTCCATGTTATGGCAGAACCTGTCTCCACCTGTGTCCATGACAGTTTTGAGTTAACGCCGCGCAGGTCTCCGCGCTTTGTCACGAGGTTCAGCACTCCTCCCTTGCCGTTTTCGTCGCCAGGATACCAGTTCTGCACGGTGGAATATTTCACCTCTGCATTGTCTTTCACTATGATTTCAACTATGGCGGCATGCAGCTGGTTCTCGTCGCGCATCGGTGCAGTGCAGCCTTCGAGGTAGGAAACGTATGAGTCGTCTTCTGCTACGATGAGTGTTCGCTCAAACTGTCCTGTGTTTCTTGCGTTGATACGGAAGTATGAACTTAGCTCCATAGGGCAACGCACCCCTTTGGGGATGTATACGAAGGAGCCGTCGCTGAATACGGCGCTGTTCAGTGCTGCGAAGAAGTTGTCACGGTATGGCACCACGCTTCCTAAGTATTCCTTTACCAGGTCGGGATGCTCCTTCACGGCTTCTCCTATTGACGAGAAGATGACTCCCTTCTCTGCGAGCTTTTCCTTGAATGTGGTCTTTACGGAGACGGAATCCATGATGGCATCCACTGCTGTTCCGCTCAATGCAAGTCTTTCTTCGAGCGGTATGCCCAGCTTGTCGAAGGTTTTCATCAGCTCTGGGTCAATCTCCTTGTTCTCAGACTTTTTTGCCAACGGGTCGGCATAGTATGAAATTGCCTGGTAGTCGATTTCGGGTACGTGTACGTGTCCCCACTTCGGTTCCTGCAGCGTTTTCCAGTAGTTGAACGCCGTAAGACGGAAGTCGAGTAGCCACTGTGGCTCTCCTTTCTTCTTGGAGATCAGTCGGATGATGTTTTCGTCAAGACCTTTCTCGATGATGTCCGTATGGATGTCGGTGGTGAAGCCGAACTCGTATTTCTGTTCCGCCACCTGCTTCACGAACTCATTGTTCTTATCTTTAATTTCCATTTTCCT
>OQWM01002713.1_pt1 | contig 11952 bp, 9 predicted proteins | sample 1691531 | NCBI WGS metagenome assembly OQWM01 (sample SAMN03418257, study PRJEB22391) | human gut metagenome | biome: human-gut; feature: organic feature; material: feces | host: Homo sapiens | place: Tanzania | collected 2013-01 | reverse complement strand
GACGCTCTTCCGATCTGATGGCGGCACGAAATATATAAACTGGAGAGATCAAGAATATCTCCCTGCCGCAATCCAAGAAGAAAATTATCGCAAAAATTTCACGTCGGCAGTAAACGAGTGTGTTGAAGGACATACCACATTCAAGTATTCCCAAGTGACGGATATGATTTATAGCGCTGTTTTTTTTGAAAAAGCCAAAGAGTATAAGGAACTTCTTAAACTGAATAAGAAGGACAATGCCAGAGCTACAATGTATGCAGAAGTACTTAGAGTTATCAGTTCTTTTGAGAATGGCATTGCCTCTGCAATCAGACAGGAATTTGGACAAACCGGCAGTCTCTTATCCATTAGAAGAGTCCAGGCTCTAATAAAAGAACAAGCCGAGAGCGCAGCGATGAAGCCGTTCTTATATGATGCCAGGCAAAAAATGGCATCAAGAGACTTAGGCTTCAGGGATGTGTTTCACGAGAATATTTCAGATTACTTGAAGGCATTGTCTCCGGAAGATTTTGACAGATTTATCGGAAGCGAATCATTGGATTTGGAAAAACTTCTTGATAATGATGAGAATCGTGCAGTCCTCAATAGACTTAAACAATAATCGTGATGAAGGAGACAGTATATTTAACAAAAGAAGAACTCCTTCAATACTATCGCGAAACCATCCAGCAAAGTGGTGGTGGAATGGCCGATATTCGCGACGAAGGTGGACTGGACAAAGTTCTGGTTTTTATTCAGGACGACAACTACTATCCAACCTTTGAAGACAAACTCACATATCTTGTCTTCGGTCTGTGTCACGGACATTATTTCGCTGATGGCAATAAGAGGATTTCGCTCGTCGCAGGTGCTCACTTCTTAATAAAGAACAAATATAGTTGGGCAGGTTTTCACTTTTTGCCTGATATGGAAGCATACATTTGGCACGTTGCTGCCGGCAATATAGACAAGGATCTGCTTCTTCCAATTATTCATTCAGTAATCTATCATGAAGATATGGATGAAGCAACAAAGTTGAGAGTTATTCACGCAATGGAGAAGAGTCCTTTATATTCAGAAGAAGTATGACCTTTCGTAGTTTTACAAATCACAAGAAAAAATCCATAAAATGACAGATATACAGCTGAAACAGTTGAAAGACAATTTGTGGCATAGTGCGCAATAGCAAGGTACTCCTCCGTCGGGAAGACGCCACGGCCATCCTCATAACACATTGATAATCAGACATCATTTATTTCCGGCGTGGATTTTCGGCAATTTTTTGGCCAGTAATCCACACCAAATTACATAACTACCTGTAAACTAATCCGTTCCAAAATCAGATGTGGCACCGTCCCGACACCGCGGAGCAAAACCGCAAAACATCCAACGTCCTCGCGTGACACCGGCTGATAAGCAAAGCAAGAGAGCGGCGCAATTTTACCTAACTTCAGGTAATTGAACTTTAGGTAATTTAAGTTCAGGTAATTTATCCGACAGACCATGAAACGACAAAGCCCCCGGAGTTCTGTTATGAACTTCGGGGGCTTTGTTATCGTTTCCTCACATGAGGATTATCGCCGTCTGATTACTGCTCATCAGGACCCTGATTGTCAGGACCGTTCTGAGGGCCGTTCTGCGGACCATAGTTGTTAGGATTCTGAGGACCGCCCTGAGCTCCGCCCATGCCGGCCATGGCAGCCTGCCATGCATCCTCGAGAGTCTTGGTATGTGTCTCGATATCAGCGATATTCTGATTCTTGACAGCTTCCTTCAAGCTTGTGAGAGCAGCATTGATAGCATCCCTCTTGTCAGCAGGAATCTTGTCGCCATAGTCCTTGAGATTCTTCTCGGACTGGAAGCAGAGCGCATCAGCGCTGTTGATCTTGTCAACTCTCTCCTTCTCAGCCTTGTCGGCAGCCTCGTTGGCCTTGGCCTCATCACGCATCCTCTGGATTTCATCCTCGCTGAGTCCTGAAGAAGCCTCGATACGGATGTTCTGCTCCTTGCCTGTAGCCTTGTCTTTTGCAGATACATTCAAGATACCGTTGGCATCGATATCGAAAGTAACCTCGATCTGAGGAACTCCTCTTGGAGCAGGGGTGATGCCATCGAGATGGAACACACCGATCTGCTTGTTGTCCTTAGCCATAGGACGCTCACCCTGAAGAACCCTGATCTCTACTGAAGGCTGGTTGTCAACAGCGGTAGAGAAGACCTCCGACTTGCGTGTAGGGATAGTGGTGTTGGAAGCGATGAGCTTTGTCATCACGCCGCCAAGTGTCTCGATACCAAGTGAAAGCGGAGTGACATCAAGAAGAAGCACATCCTTTACATCACCTGCAAGCACACCACCCTGGATAGCCGCACCGATAGCAACAACCTCATCAGGGTTTACGCTCTTGTTAGGCTCCTTGCCGAAGAACTCCTTAACGATTTCCTGAACCTTAGGGATACGGCTTGAACCACCGACGAGAAGAACCTCGTCAATCTGAGATGCGCTCAGATGTGCATCCTCCAAAGCCTTGCGGCAAGGAACGATGGTTCTCTGGAAGAGGTCATCGCAAAGCTGCTCGAACTTAGCCCTTGTCAATGTCTTTACGAGGTGCTTTGGAACACCGTCAACAGGCATGATGTAAGGCAAGTTGATCTCTGTAGAAGTCTGGTTTGAAAGCTCGATCTTGGCCTTCTCGGCAGCATCCTTAAGTCTCTGGAGAGCCATAGGATCCTTCTTCAGGTCAGCGCCGCCATTCTCTGCAGCAAACTCCTGTGCAAGCCAGTCGATTACTTTCTGGTCGAAGTCATCACCACCAAGGTGTGTATCACCGTTGGTAGATTTAACCTCAAATACGCCGTCACCGAGTTCCATGATAGAAATATCGAATGTACCGCCACCAAGGTCGAATACGGCAACCTTCATGTTCTGGTTCTTCTTGTCAAGACCATAAGCGAGGGCAGCTGCAGTAGGCTCGTTGATGATACGCTTTACATCGAGACCCGCAATCTTGCCTGCCTCCTTGGTAGCCTGACGCTGTGAATCAGAGAAGTATGCAGGAACAGTGATGACTGCTTCCGTTACCGGCTGTCTGAGGTAATCCTCAGCTGTCTTCTTCATCTTCTGAAGAATCATAGCTGAAATCTCCTGTGGAGAATACTGACGTCCTTCAATATCGACACGTGGAGTATTGTTGTCGCCCCTTACCACACTGTAAGGAACTCTTTCCACTTCTTTAGTTACCTGATCGTAAGTCTCACCCATGAATCTCTTGATAGAGAATACGGTGTTCTTAGGGTTGGTGATGGCCTGACGTTTTGCAGGGCTACCTACCTTTCTCTCACCGCCCTCGGTGAATGCGACTACTGATGGAGTAGTCCTCTGACCTTCGTTGTTGATTATGACTGTAGGCTGGTTACCTTCCATTACTGCAACGCAGCTGTTGGTTGTACCCAAGTCGATTCCAATGATTTTTCCCATAATATTTATCTCCTATTTTTTTATTATCAATGTTATTTAGTAATCTCTCAAAAATAACTTGGTAATCTTTGCTCGTCTTTTCGGTCTATATTCCTTTTCTCATCAGTCGTGTACGTCCAGTACACTCCATCTTCGAAAAGAAATCTATCCTCGAAAATCCTTCACAAATCTTCACCAACTTATTTTTTCATGCTTACTTTGCCGTTCCGGAGGAACATCCTCCGACCCGCTCTGTCAGCCTTCCGGCCGGCAGCACCATGACATTATCCAATGCCGTGCCAATTACCCGGACGAAATTATTTTCTGACAAATTGTCATATTTTGCTTATCTTTGGCCCTGTAAACTAGCATTCTGGCATAATGGGGCCAAAATCGCAGAAGCATCAATTTCAGACATGATATACAGACAACTGCCTGACTCTGAGTACAAAGACCTGGAGTCAAGAATATTATACGAAGACAACCACCTGCTGATTGTCAACAAGAAAGTCGGAGAAATCGTACAGGGTGACAAGACAGGAGACGAGCCCCTGAGCGAGAAATACAAGGCTTTCATAGCTATGCGCGACTCCAAGCCGGGACAGGTTTTCATGGGTCTGCCACATCGTCTTGACAGGCCGGTCAGCGGAATCACAGTTCTCGCAAAGACGTCAAAGGCCCTCGAAAGGATGAATTCAATGTTCCGCGACGGAGATGTCCACAAGACATACTGGGCACTGGTATGCGCAAAGCCGGAACCGGAGGAAGCCGACCTGGAAAACTGGATGGGCAGGAACGAGAAAATCAACAAGAGCTTCATATGCAGGGACAACAAAGGCCACAACAAGGAAGCAAAGCTCGCCAAACTACACTACAAACTCATCCAGACCACTGACAGATACTTCCTCCTGGAAGTCAGGCTCTACACCGGAAGACATCACCAGATACGCTGCCAGCTCGCAGGCATTGGCTGCTGCATCAAAGGAGACCTCAAATACGGAGCGCCACGTTCCAATAAAGACGGAGGCATATCATTGATGGCCAGACATATAGAGTTCATCCATCCTGTAAGCAAGAAAGAAATCTCCGTGACCGCTCCGGTCCCGTCCGACTGGAAAGGAATCATCTAGCCTCCAGCGCAGGAACGCTTTCCGCCTCTTTTCCTGCATGAGCAGTGTGCATGTCCTTGTACTCCTTGCACCATGCTCCCGGAGTAATGTCATAGAAAAGACGGAACGCCATATTGAACGAAACCTGCGAATGGAAGCCTGACATGTCTGACAGGTCCTTGACTTTCAGGTCCATGTCATTGGCATAGAGCTCACGTGCATAATTCACCCTATACCTGTTCATGAACTGGCTGAAATTCAGTCCGGTCGTGGAATTTATCATCTTGGATATGTAGGCTTTGTTGGAAAACAAGGCTTTCGCAAGTTCCTCCAGCGCATATGCCGGGTCCAGGAACGGCTTCTTGTCCTCAATGTAACGGCACATGCGGTTATACATTGTCCTGTTGTCTGTCATTGACACTTCCGGTACGAACGCACCGATTTCAGCATCTTTTCCATTAGACGGCGCTCCGGATACCGAAAATCCGATTACCGGTCCCGAGACCATGTTGCGCAAGTAAATCAGTGCATATAGGGCGGAAGCCAGGAACAGTATGGTACGCGGAATCCACGCCGCTATTTCCCCACCGAATGCCGAACAAAATACCGAGAATACCTCGGCAACCAGAAAGAAGGCAAGAAAACTGTACTTTATAAGGCAGAGAAGAATCTCCCACCCGGAAATCCTGATGGTAAGGAAGCCGATGTCCTTCATCACCCTTATAGTCCTCATCGTCAGGCTGAGCGCCAGAGGGAACGAAGCCACGATGACATACCCCAGCGAGACCAATATGGCATTGAATCCCATACTGAATGCAACCGAAAGGGCAACGGAAACAACTAAAGTAAGAGATGCCAATGTCAATGATGTCTGCCAGTCATTATAGACATCAGAAATCATCAGGACTATCGAAATGGATATGCAAACATCGAACAGCATCATCTGGACAAGACCGTCCGAACCGAGAAAGGAACAAATCAGAAGCGGGATCGTCAGGTTCGCCAAAGAAAGGCACCTTATGGTCCTTCTCGGCATGCCGGAAATTATTTGCAGAATTTTCATACTAAATAGTGATCATTAGGTTCGGTGTCGGTGGTATTGATAACATATCGGTCAACAATCAGCCCAGAGGCATCTTCGGGGCGCAAAATTATATAAAAAATGCCGCCCCGGAAATAAATCCGTGAGCGGCATATTGAAATTTTTACGTTTCTTAAATTTAAGAATTAGTGTTTTCAGGTGGTTTTTGAGCCGTATTTTTCGGTTTCGTATTTTTTATGGTATCGAAACCCTTTCCGTAAACCCCTGTAACAGAAGACACTGACAAAAATGCATCTTCATCGATACTCTTGATATACTTTAAAAGCACATTAAGGTCAGTTTTTCTCGTCACAACCAGCAGGACATGGCTCTCGGTCTGTGAATACCACCCCACAGCAGGCATGACAGTCACACCGCGATGCAGTTCTTTGGTTATTCCGTCGGCTATCTTCTCGTATTCCCGGGACATGACCATAAGCTGGACTGACTGCTTCGAACCGGCCAGATAAAGGTCAATGACATATCCGTTGATGGTCACAAGCAGGAGACCGTAAACTACGGTGGTAATCTTCTCCGCGAAAGGGACAAGCACTCCGGATGCGGTATATGAAGGCACCAGAAGTGATGAAAGGATAATCACCACGTCCATGGACAGAATCATACGTCCGGGAGAAACATTCCTGTATTTGCTTACGATCAACGCTATGATGTCGGTACCGCCGGTACTTCCTCCCTGCGAGATGGACATTCCGATTCCAAGACCGATCATGATACCGCCCGTGATCGTCGACATGAGTTTTCCGTTCTGTATCGCAAGAGTGTCAATGATAGTCATCGGTATCACTTCCTGAAGGACATTGAGTCCCACAGAGGCAAGCACGATGGCATATATGGTCTTTCCGCCGAAACTCGTACCCAACACGAAGAACGAAGTGACGAGAAGGATGGCATTGATGACAAAATATGAGTATCCCATCTTGATGCCCACGGCATACTGGATAATCGAGCTGATACCTGTAACGCCGTTACCGATAAGGTTGTTTGGCGTAAGGAAAATCACCCACCCGAGCACGTAGATGGTTATACCGATGGTAAGGATGAGATATTCTTTGAATACCTCCCAAGGGTTCCTTCTACTGAGCATTTCCGGCAGGAGTATTTTTCTGTTCAGGCTGGTTCAACTTAGCCTTTTTAGGGATTCCGGTCTTAAGTTCATCGAAACCCTCTCCATAGACACTGCTTGCAGGAGATACGCTCACGAAAGCCTTGTCGTCAATAGCCTTTATGACTTTGGACAATTCAGGCATCTGGGACTTTCTCACAAGGATAAGGAGGACATTCTTCTCTGTACGGGTGTACCAGCCGACAGCCTTAAGGACTGTCACTCCCCTGCGCATGTTCTTCATGATGTAGTCAGCCATCTGCTCATACTTCTGGGTGAACACCAGAACCTGTACGGTCGATTTGCTTCCGAGAAGCACGAAATCGAGCATGAAAGAGAAGGTGATCATGGCAATATATCCGTAAATCATGTCCTCGAATGTCTTGCCTGGGATAAGGAGCACAGACGCAATGATGAACACGTCCGAATACAGGTAAACCTTACCAGGAGAAAGAGGCCAGAACTTGTTCATTACCAATGCGACAATATCCGTTCCGCCTGTACTTCCGCCCCGCCGGAAAATCATACCCACGCCGACCGCTTCGATGAGACCGCCGACAATAGGTATAAGTGCCTTATTGTCAATGAAGAAGAAGTTTCCCGGTGTCGCAAGCATAAAGTCGAAGTTCGGGAGGATCTTGAAGAATATCGACGACAGGACCACCACATAGACAGTCTTGATGCCAAACGCATTGCCGAGCACGATCACACCTACGATGAGAAGGAGGGCATTGGCAATGAAAGTCGAATACGCGACAGGAATGAGTCCATGGGTCGCGAACTGGAGAACCGTACATGCACCGGTAAGTCCTCCGGCAGCTATTCCGTTAGGAATGAGGAAGGTCTCCCATCCCATACAGAACAACAGAGTGCCTAAAGAGACTACAACATAGTCCCAAATGACAGACAGAATTTTTTTGGTTGGTATCATAATTATTTGACTACAATATTCACAATCTTGCCAGGAACCACGATGACCTTGACGATGTTCTTTCCTGCGAGATACTTGTCCGTAGAAGGATTGTTCCTCACGCTGTTTTCAACATCTTCCTTGCCCATTTCCTTCGGAAGTTCCATGGTGAAACGTGTCTTGCCGTTGAAAGAAACCGCATAAGTGCAGTTGCTCTCCACCGTATATGCCTCGACATACTCAGGGAAAGTTGCCTTCGAGATGCTTTCCCCGTGTCCGAGAGCTTCCCAGAGTTCCTCACAGATGTGAGGTGCGAAGGATGAAAGCAGCACTGCAAGAGGCTCCAGAATCTCCCTCTTCGAGCACTTCTTCTCTGAAAGGTCATTGACCGCAATCATGAACGCACTTATGCATGTGTTGTATGAGAATGTCTCAATGTCAGCCTGCACCTTGCCGATGAGTTTGTGAAGGGTCTTGAGCTCCTCTGCATCTGCCTTCTCGTCATTGACAAGGAACTTCTCTCCGTCATAATACAGTTTCCAGAACTTTCTGAGGAATCTGTTCACGCCGTCGATACCCTTCGTATCCCATGGCTTGGACTGCTCGATAGGGCCGAGGAACATCTCATAAAGTCTCAGAGTATCAGCACCATACGAATTGCAGATATCATCAGGATTGACGACATTGTACATTGACTTGCTCATCTTCTCGACAGCCCATCCGCAGATGTACTCGCCGTTTTCGAGAACAAACTCGGCATCGGCAAACTCCGGTCTCCACTTTCTGAATGCGTCAATGTCAAGACGGTCGTTCCTTACGATATTGATATCGACGTGAATCTCAGTCGTCTCATACTGGTCCCTGAGGCCTGCGGAAACGAACTTGTTGGTCCCCACGATACGATATACGAAATTCGAACGTCCCTGGATCATACCCTGGTTCACAAGCTTTCTGAACGGCTCGTCCTCACATACATAGCCCATGTCATAGAGGAACTTGTCCCAGAAGCGGGAATAGATGAGATGACCTGTAGCATGCTCAGTACCACCGATATAGAGGTCAACATCCCTCCAGTACTTGTCAGCCTCGACACCTACGAGGTCCTCATCGTTGTGAGGATCCATGTACCTGAGATAGTATGCGCTGGAACCCGCGAAACCAGGCATTGTACTGGTCTCGAGAGGACAGCCCTTGTATGTCCAGTTCTTGGCACGTGCAAGAGGAGGCTCGCCGCTTTCAGTCGGCTTGAACTGGTCAATTTCAGGAAGTCTGAGCGGAAGTTCCTCGTAAGGAAGCGGTGTCGGAATACCATCCTTGTAATATATAGGGAACGGTTCGCCCCAATATCTCTGACGTGAGAAAATGGCATCACGCAGCCTGTAGTTCACTTTACGGTGGCCGATTCCCTTAGCCTCAACATATTCCATGGCTGCAGGAATAGCCTCCTTCACATCCATTCCGTCGAGGAATCCGGAGTTGCACATCTTGCCCTCTTTGGCGTCGAAGCTGTGCTCGCTCACGTCGCAGCCCTCAATGATAGGAACTATAGGAAGGTCGAATTTCTTCGCGAATGCATAGTCGCGGCTGTCATGTGCCGGAACTGCCATGATGGCACCTGTGCCGTAACCGGCAAGGACATATTCTGAAATCCAGATAGGAACACGCTTTCCGGTAAGTGGATTTTCCGCATAAGAACCTGAGAATACACCTGTTACGGTCTTGGTCTCAGAAATTCTCTCACGCTCCGTCTTCTTTCTCACGTATGCGAGATACTCCTCGACATCAGCTTTCCTGTCCTCTGTGGTAAGGTCATTGACAAGTTCGCTCTCAGGAGCAAGTACCATGAAGGTCACACCGAAAATGGTATCGACGCGGGTTGTGAAAATGGTCACGTCCTTGCGCTTCTCCCCATTGAAAGTCTTGAACACCACTTCGGTACCGAATGAACGGCCAATCCAGTTCCTCTGCATTTCCTTCAGGGAATCTGTCCAGTCTAGTTTGTCAAGGCCGCTCAGAAGTCGTCCGGCATAAGCTGAGACACGGAGCTGCCACTGGAGCATCTTCTTCTGCTCCACAGGGAAACCGCCACGGACTGAAAGGCCTTCCTTGACCTCGTCATTTGCGAGAACGGTTCCGAGTCCCGGACACCAGTTGACTGATGTTTCTCCCTGATATGCAATACGATAGTTCATGAGCACATCGGACTTTTTCTTGGCGCTCCAAGATTTCCACTCGCCGGCCGTGAAACTGAGTTCCGTGGTGCATGCCGCATGAACGTCTCTTGTTCCGCTTTCTGCGAACTGAGCCTCAAGTTCCGCAATAGGACGGGCCTTGTCGAGCTCGGTGTTGTAGTAGCTCTTGAACATCTTGATGAATGCCCACTGGGTCCACTTGTAGAATGACGGATCACATGTGCGGACCTCCCTGTCCCAGTCGTATGAGAAGCCGATTCTGTCAAGCTGCTCACGATAACGGCTGATATTCTTCACTGTAGTCACCTCAGGATGCTGACCTGTCTGTATGGCATACTGCTCCGCAGGCAGTCCGAAAGCATCATAGCCCATAGGATGAAGGACATTGAAGCCCTTCAGTCTTTTGTACCTCGCATAAATGTCGCTGGCAATGTATCCCAGCGGATGGCCGACATGAAGTCCTGCTCCTGACGGATAAGGGAACATGTCGAGTACATAATATTTGGGTTTTGATGAATCTTCTGTCGCATGAAAAGTCTTTTCGGCTGCCCATCTGGCCTGCCACTTCTGCTCAATTCTTCTGAAATCGTATTCCATATCTTTCTAAAAAATCTATTCTATTTCTTGATTGCAAATTTTCCTTTCTTTGTCAGGCGGAAATCCACTGCCACGGACATTACCGAATTGACATTGACCCCTTTCACCTGCGCCGGCTTCCATTTAGGCGAAGCCTTGATTACCCTCAACGCCTCATCGTCCAATGCCTCGCTCGCGCTCCTGACCACGTGGACATCATAGAGTTTGCCGTCCTTGCCGATGGTGAATTCCACGATCACACGTCCCTGTACGCCATTGTCCAAAGCGGCCTTCGGATATTTGAGGTACTGGTAAACCCACCTTGTGAGGAAACTCTTCGGATCCGTACTTCCCATGAAGGCGGGACGCCTGTCACAATCCGCAAAGTTATACAATTTATCATTGACCTTGATGGTCACATCCGACTGCTCGAAGCGCGGCGGATTTTCGGTGTTGCAGAGGAAGCGGGTGAAATTGTAGATATACTCCAGTTCACGTTCCATCTGCTCATATTCGATAATGGACTCCGTGTCTTTCAACGTGTTATGCTCCGGATACCGTCCGGTAGTGAACAGGACTGAAGGTATTTTCTTCGAATAGAATGACCTGTGGTCTGATGCGAAAGGCTCCTCCGCGGTCACCTTCGGTGTTATCGGCTGGAGATCGGAAGAGACCTGGGAGACAATCATGTTCATATCCGCATTGGAAGAGGTATAGGCGTAGAATCCGCCGCTGCCGGTACCGAGAGCGTCCAGATCAATCATAGCGTCTATCTTGCCGTAATCCGAGAAGGACCTGTTCAGGAAGTACCAAGAGCCTGCAAATGACTGTTCAGAAGCTCCGAAGGCTATGAATATCACCGACCTGCGGAACATAATCTCCTGGGTCTTGACCATTCTGGCCAGTTCCAGCATCATCGCCACGCCGGAAGCGTTTCCGTTCGCCCCGTTGTAAATCTGACGGACAGGCTTCCCGTCCACATCGACGACATTGACTCCGAGATTGTCCATCCTGGCCCCGACGACGATGTATCTGTCAAATTTCGTATGGTCATATCCCTGGACGAAACCGACGACATTCCTGGAAGTCAAAGTATCGCCTGCCGGCATTGATATGCCGAAAACATCGCCTTCGCTTCCGCTGAGAAGGTCAATGCCATATTCCTTGAACATGTCACGGACATACTCCGCAGCCGCATACTCGCCTTCGCTGCCGGCTTTCCTGCCCTCCATAGCGTCGGAGGCAAGATAAGATATGTGATTTTTCAATGTCTTGGTAACATCACTGTCACTCAAGTCCGCATATCCTGAAATATACTGCGCCCTGCAAGGCACATAGGCAGCCGCACACACAAACAAGGCTGCCAGCAGTACTATTGTCTTCTTCATTTCCAATCAATTGACAAGTACCCAGACATCATCCGGGCAAAATTTCTCCTCTTTTATCTTCTTCAGCGACTCGAATGCCGGGACAATGCTGTCCGACGGGCAGACTCCGACTACGGTATATCCGTTTCTGAAATTGATCA
>OQWM01002702.1_pt1 | contig 11991 bp, 16 predicted proteins | sample 1691531 | NCBI WGS metagenome assembly OQWM01 (sample SAMN03418257, study PRJEB22391) | human gut metagenome | biome: human-gut; feature: organic feature; material: feces | host: Homo sapiens | place: Tanzania | collected 2013-01 | reverse complement strand
GGTCAATCTCCGCCGGATACCTCTCATCCATAGGTGACATTTCCTTCTGCATCAAATACACGACTTACGGCAGTCAAATCAAAGCCGGCATCGGTCGGGTGCGCCTTGCTTGGCAAGACTGCATCTTCTCTTAGTTTTTTTACTTTTACTTTCATATTAACTTTAATCAAATTTTATTTAATGAATCCAATGATTTCCGACCGCCTTCTTTTATGTAAATGTTCTTATCCATAATCAATTACCAATATGTTTCATCTGAATACTGCTCGGAACCCGACTTCTTCTTTTGCCGCAACTTTTCTTCTTCCGACTTCAGCGAATAGAAATCCTGCCATTCGTATTCGAGCGACTGCCTGATTATCTTCTTCGCCAGCGAAACGTCTCCACCGGACATTTTCTGCAGCCGGTTATAGCGAGCCGTTATGCCCAGCTGCGTCTTCAAAGGCTTTCCGATTTTCTTTCGCATCGCTATGAAATCCAGGAATAGCGGCTTCAATTCTTCGTCGACGCCCGACAGGTTATATTCGGCCTTCTTCGAATCCTTACAAACACTTTCCTCAAGCTCCTTGGCGAAAGAAAGAACGGCTTCGACGGTTTCTTTCTTTACTAGCCTCTCTTTAGAGAGGGTAGTTTCTTTCTTTAATATACTTCTTTTATTATTGCCCTTTTGCTCGCCCATTGGTTTGCCCTTTTGCTCGCCCTCGCCCTTTTCAAGACACTGATAACTTTCGTAGTTACAAATACTTATGATAGTGCAAGCCCTTGCCCCTTTGTTTGCCCTTTGGCTTGCCCTTTCTATTGCCCCATCTTTTTCGAGCCTCTCGAGGCACGTTCTGACCTGCTTTACGGATAGTCCCGTACTACGCGACAAATCTGCCACCGATGTTGACATCTTGCCTATGCCAATGACACGCCCCTGACACTCTCTTTCAGCGTAGTTGGCACGCAATAATAAGTGCACCCAAAGAGCAACCATCTCCGGACAATCACTCCACTCCCAGTCCAGTAACCGACGATGTAATTTAATCCAACACATAACTAACTCCTCCCCTCCATTCGCCAATACTTGTCCGGGTCAGGAATGTCAATCCCCAGATACTCACTGGCATAATCACGGAGCTTCTCGCAATACGCGCTGAACGTAGCCGTGTCCATCTCAGCCGTGGACTGCGGAAACTCTATGATATCGCCCGAATACTTGTTGATAACCTTCTCCGAAGACAGATGAGCCTTGAAGAACTCGTGCACCTGCTCACAACTCGTGAACTCCCATCCGGCATCCACCAATCCATCCAGGAGCATCGGATAGATACATCCCCACAACCAGCCGTTCTGGTCGTTGGAACGAGGCTTGCGAACCCTTTTGACCTCTACCCTATACGAACCGTCCAAGGCCTGCTTGAGGTACTCGTAAACGGGTCTGAGAGTAAACAGTCCGTCAGCCTTCTCTATGATAAACTTAGATGTCATAACTCCATCACCATTCCCGGTCTTGCCGCGCATACATACTTCCCCGTCGCCGCGCTCACCTGACGAACGAAAGCTCTCTCGTCCGAATTCTGATCGGACAGATGCAGCAGCACGATACCCTCGACTTCGGATAAATCCAAACTCTCCAGGTACGACGTGCACGATGCGAGCTCCATATGAGACAACATCAGGCGTTCCTCCTGGCTGCTTCTTGTCCTCCCCTCCGATATCGCCCTGTACAAACATTCGTAAGAATAATTGCACTCTATCATCACATATCTCAACTTGGGAAATACATAGTCACACGAACAACTGTCCGTTAAAAAAAGTATCCGCCCGCTGTCCGGATGCTCTATGAAAAACCCTGCGCACGGGACATCGTGACAAGCTGGAAAAGCCTTCACGCGAAACCCCCCAAAACGATAGGTCCTTTCATAGTCCAAGTCCACGGTGTAAGCACCGTGAGTTATCCCCTTGGACCGCCAGACATCACCCAGAGCAAGCGTGCGGATACCGCTTTCAACCACATTCTTTATATACTTGGCGTGGTCGTTGTGTTCGTGAGAGACAAGGCAGCCCACGACCCTGCGAAGATTGAAGGCAAGAGCCTTCTTCACCTCGGAGAATCGCACGCCGGCTTCAACTATCAAAACCTCGTCACCACTGTCCAAAAGGTAACAATTGCCTTTGCTTGAGCTGCCTAACACATTCACTTTCATCGCGTCTCTCACTTTGATAAACAACAACACTAACCTAAGATTAGCTCATATTAATAACCGGGCTCCACGGCCGTCTCTACCGGCTCTCCCGGCTTCTCATCCCCGAAATCAACCATTGCCCTACCGGAAACATTTCCACCGGTCACCTGAGCGGGAGCATCGCTTTTCACTGACTGTGAATTGTCCACTCCCTCGTCGCTCATATCGGAAGCCATCGCATTCTGCATCTCGACGGAGAGATATCCGTACTTGCTCAGAAGCAGACGCAGCACTGTCTTTATGGCCATCGCGTGGAAGTTACCCTTCCAGCCTACCGACTTCGCATCAGGCGTCTTCTGCGCATAGGCAAGTGCCACGAGAGCCTCCTCGGTCATCTCCTTCGGCAATCCCTTGCTGTACTTCCTCGCGTGCCTTGCCATCTCTTCGACCGACATATAGTACGTCTTCGAGAATCCACTCAGCAATTCGATGTATGCAAAGTATCCCACTATCTTGTCGGACACGGCGGTACCCTTGAGCTCTATCTCGCCCGTAAGCTTGTTCGAGTTGCTCATCATACCTTCATATACCACGTCGGCGTTTATGATCTTGTACTGTCCTGTACGAATCGCCAGCTGGATGTACCCCTTGTAACCCATCTGGAAGGACGGTTCCATCACCTTCTTCCATACCTCCTTTCCCGTTTCAGGATCCACCTCCTTCTTACTGTTGCTATAAGGCAGGATGTATGCATATCCCAATGCCCTGTTGATAGGCAGTCTCAGCACTGCTGCCTGCAGCGCCGACATAACCACCTGATTAGGATCGCATAGTTGTAAGTTGCTATCCGTGTTGTACAGGTCGATGACCGAAGCTACGAAAGTGTTCGCGTTCTCGTGCAATGCATTTCTGAACTGTTCCATAACCGACGGTGCATTAAGCTTATTCTTAAGCAGGTCTACCTTCTTTGGTGTCGCAGGAACTCCGCCCTGCTGTTTTGCCACCTGTTGTGTCGTTGTCGTCATTTTGATTATCATTAAATGTTAATTACTTCCTAAGCTCACTCTCAGCTCCTTGTCGTGAGACACCCTCAGCTCTACCTTCTGGCCAAGTGTAGGCATCAGCACGTTCACGCTCTCCGCGTTGTCGATGAATATCGGAGCGCATATGCCCTTCGCCGTACAGATGGCATTGATGATGTCCAGTCCCGCATTCATCTTCCTGGCATTGTTCGCATCCGCATACGGAACGCCATCCACCAGGCAAGTGCACGTCATCTTCTCGCCGCCGTTCAGCTGCTCGTCCACAAACGAGAACCTCGTAATGCTGAACAGGCCGTTAATCCTCTCCATAAGGACACCATCCTTCGCCTTCTGAAACTCCGTCGCCACGAACTCCTCCCTCTCCAAATCCGCAAGCGCCTGATTGGAAGCCACGCGCTTCTCCTCCAGACGTGCTATCTCATCCTCCGACTTCGCTATCATACCCTTTGACGCCAGAAGCTTCATTAGAGACTCTATCCCCTCCGACAATACCTTCTTCCCCTCCAGCAACTCCGTATTGTCGGAAAGGTTCGCCTCCATAGACAACTGATTGTTCAATTCCTCGATGTCATTCTTTAGGCCACGTATGAGAGAGTCGCTCTCCACTAACGGCTCCGCATTGACCGGCTCCGGAGTACAATGATTGATGGTGTCAATCTCGGTGTGTATGTACTCTATCTGCTCCTTCGCCTCCGCCTGGCTCTCGATAATTCCGTTACACTGCGCCACCAGATTGTCAAGCGCCTGTCTACGCGCCATTCCCTTCTGCTTGTTCTCGGCCAATCTCCTGCTCTTGTCCAGGTTGAACGCCTCCGTCATCTCACGCTGCTTCGACTCGATGTCCTCTATCTCCAATGGTCTGTGACAGGTCGGGCACTCGAACGCACCCTCCGGGAACGATACACTCTCGGCATTTATCCTGCGGAACTCATCCCTCAGGGCATCCAACTCCTTCTGCACGTCGACGATACTGTTCGACACGTCCTCGTACTGTCTGTCCAGGCTCCTCTTCTCATTCTCCCTCTGCCTAAGCGAGGTCTTCAGTTCCTCCATCCTCTCGTATTGAGCCGAATTCTTCGAACGGATGTCCTCCCTTATCGCACTCTCCCTTTGCGCTATGGCCAATCGCTTCTCGTTAATCTGCCTCTGCAACTCGCACTTCCTGTCGCCCTCGGCCTTCGCCGCCTTCGATATGTCTGCAAGCTGCTCGTCTATCTCGGCCAGACTCTTCTTCTTCTCGGCCAATTCCTTCTCAAGCGACCCCCAATCCTGCTCCTCCGGCATAAGCCTGCGAACAGTTTCGATGTTGGACGGAATGGACTCGATATCCTGCTTGATGGCGCGCTTCCTCGCCGCAATCTCACGAGTGTACTGAGCCAAGCTCACGCCGCTAATCTTCGACAGTAGCTCCGCAAAATCCTTATTGCCCTCCGCCACCTGCTCGTCGCTTATCTCTCCCGCCATATCAAGCAGCATCTCCTTCTGCTCGTTTGCGCCCAGGCACGTAACGAAATAGGACGGATTCGTTATCATCCTGAAGACCTGCTCGTCGCAGATCTCACGCACCGCCGCATCATACTCCGCCTTGGTCGACACGACCACGTCGTTAATGCTGAACGCAGTCTTATGTCCCTGCATCTCCTCTTCCTCCTGTCCGCGCGGCTTGACCCACTTCTCCACGAAGCTGCGCTTCAGACGCATCTCCCTGCCGTCCACCTCCAGCACTCCGGTAACGCTGTGCTCGAGCCTGAGAATCGGCTTGCCGTTCTCATCCAGAGTCTTGATGTTGAAATTGCTGTCGCTCCTTCCGGTACTGTCCTTCCCGAAGAGCAACCAGGTGAAAGCATCGAAAAGCGTAGTCTTTCCGGTTCCGTTCTCACCGTAAATGAATGTGTTGTTAGGAGCGAAATCCAAGCTCAGCTCCCTGATTCCCTTGAAGTTCACAAGAGAAATCGACTTCAAAATCACCTTTTTCATTATCTTGTCAGTTGTTGTTATTTGTCGTCATCGAAATTCGCCTCGTTCTTCCAGCATAACACCGCCATCAACACGCAGAACGCGGTAGAGAAATAATGCCAGTATGCTCCGCAGAAGAATGCACAAGCCAGAGTGACAAGGGCCACCACTGCCCAGAACACGAAAGCCGGCTTGCGACGTATCTTTGAAATAAATTTTTTCACCATAGTGGCAAGGTCCACCACCGCCCAGTACACGAAAGGCAGTTTGTAACGTATCTTTGAAATCCATTTATTCGCCATAGTGCTATTGTTTTTAATTGTTATTTATCTATTGAGTATGAACGTCAGTTTCTCCGCCTGGTTCGCGGCCATCAGCTCCGCCCTACTGAAATACTTCTTCGAGTTGGACGCGGCTCCCTCCCTCACGGGCACCACCACCTTCCTGTCTATCCACCGCTTCACCCTACTCTCACCGAAGAGCTCATATGCCTTGCGCTGAGACAACAGATCGTCCTTGGGAGCCATAGTCTTGACATAGTTCGCCACACCCAACTCTGACATTTCCATACAGAGGTTCTTCAATTCATATAGCTCCATCGTAATCATCTCCTATTGATTGTCCGTTTTCTTATAATCCTCCCAGCTGCTGTAAAGCATACCTACGCCCACCATCAGTGAAGCCAGATACCACCACGCACCGCAGATTACACCCACGAGGCCCAACACTGCGAGAGAACCCCAGATTACCAGTGCTATGCCCCAGTCTTCCTCGCGTTGACTTTGCTTGTTCTGTTTTATATCCATATCCTGTTTTGTCGTTTGTTCAGTTCTACCTCTCCGGAAAAAGAAAGCGACCGTCTCCTACGTTGTACCCACACCTCTTGAAAGTGCGTACGATACAAGCAAGCGACGGCCCTGTAGGATTTCTCCTTCCTGTCGAATAATTGCGTATGGTGCATTCGCGAAGACCCACCAAGTTGTCATAAAAAAGGGAGCGCTCGTTCCTTCCCCACGAATTCCATATGTCCACGAAACTACGCGAATCCAATGTCCTACTTTTTGTTTGCATTTTTGATATATAATTAGTTACTTTGCATTTAAACCTTTTTGCGTGTCAATGGCATTACCACTGAACCGACACTGCAAAGGTATAATATATTGGATATATATCCAAATAATGTTTGGTATATTTTGGTAATACAATTTGCGATGAAGATGGAAGCGTTTGATTTGAAGAAGTTTAGGCTTGATAAAAAATTAACACAAAAAGAACTTGCAGAATTGCTTGACTGCAACCAGAACTTTGTTTCTCGGATTGAAAGTGGCATTAGACAATTACCGCAAGCTAAACTTGATGTGCTCAAAGAGAATTTTGGTGATATATCCGAATACTTTGCCGAGTCATTACCAGTAGAGACTAAGCGAGCTGACAAGACGGTTTCGACTGTCGAATCATTAAAGAGAGAAGTGGCTCTACTGAAAGAGCAACTCTCCGAAGAAAAGAATCGAAGTGAGAAGTATTTAAGTATGATACAATCACTCATAAATAAATAATTTAGCAATAGTGTGTCAGTGAATACGTCACTGAATTACGATGCAAAGGTAAAAGAAGTTTCGGAAACCTCAAAATATTTCGGAAACTTTTTTGAATAATTTTGACATTTAGTTATAAGATGATTGATTTAAAAAGCTTTAGGAAAATTAACAATCTAACACAGGGAGAGCTGGGTGAGTACATCGGAATGAAGAAAAGTTTTATCTCTAAAATAGAAAACGGGAAAGAGAAACTACCAGAGAGTAAGTTGCAGAAACTTTTAACAAACACGATGGGTTGGGATACGACTATGTTAGAGAAGTCCCCTACTATAAATACACGCGTAAGCGGGAACGGCAGCGCAAATGTTCAGGTGGGCAGCAACAACAAGCTTGTCCAGGACTCTTCCGACCTCAAGGTGCAGATTGCAGTTCTCGAGAAGGAGAACGAGCTGCTTCGTGAGCAGCGCGAACTCCTCCTGGAGCAAAACGACTTTTTGAAAACGCTATTAAATAAATAAGATATGTACACAAACTATAATGAAGACTAGAACAAAAAATATTTTGAGGTGGCTTGCATTGCTCCCAGCTAGTATACTTTCAGGAGCCATTGCCTTTCTGCTTCTATATATTATTGGTAATGCGCTAGGTTCCCCCTACGGAGAGGGAGTAGAATCTATTGTATACACTATGTTCACTAATCTTGTTGTTTATTTTGCTATTTCCTCTATCGCCACAACTATTGCCCCTAAAGAAATTGACTATGCGATGAAGATAATAGGAAAAGGAGCATTAATTATGAATGGCATTCAACTCGTATGTATACTTTACGATTCTGGAACACTAAATATAGTTTTAATAACGTCTGGTTGTATTGCATTATTTTTGATTGTTTTTTTTATTGTATGTGAAATAAGTGAAGAAACACGGAAGAATTGGCACGAATGGAAGAAATGACGATACTGACATTTGGGTATTTCGCATACTTTTTGCTAAATTGCATACAGGCTATTTGCTTTCTGGGATACGAACGAAGACACTTTGATAGTTGCGACGCACGGCATCATCAAGACGCCCGTGAAAGAAATAAGAAAAGCGGAAAAGATTAGAGAAGAATATTTTAAGAATAGATAATTACGGAGGACACAATAATGGAACTTTATTCTTTTGATGAGATGTTGAATGAGGAGTTCGGCCCTATCGGAACTCCCGACAGAGATGCATTCGAGAAGGAAGTGGATGAAGCTGTCGAGTCATATAAGATGGCCGAACGCTTTAGGGAGGCTCGTGAGCAGTCGAACCTCACGCTTGACCAGCTCAGCAAGAAAGCCGGTGTAGAAAAGTCACAGATAAGAAGAATCGAGAAAGGCAAGCCAGCTACTCTCTATTCTTTCAAAAGGCTTTCACAAGCATTGGGGATAATGCTATAGCATAGTCCCGCCCACCACGACATACATATTTAATAACACATATGAAGATAAGCCGAAACACCGTCGGCAACATCGCAATCGTTATCATCGTAGCATTCGTGATAGCGTCGGTGAGTGCCGCGTTTTATCGGGACTGGATGTTCCGACGAAACATTAGAGACGGTATCAAGGCGAGCCGAGAGGCGATAGAGAGCAGTGAAGACAGAACGCTCGTCAATGCCGTAAGGAAGGTAGATGAGAACTTCCACATCTACTTTGACCACCACATTTTTCTTTCAAACAAGACTTGCAGGGACATCTGCGACTACATCAAGTTCCTTACGAACAATCCTCGCATCCAGGACGACACAGACTTCCTACATATTCTCGTAGAGCCGATAGACCACTTGGCACTTACCCTGAACAGAATTACGCGCGGTAAGGTCAGCGAGTATCGTGTAGTGAAGATGGTGACCGACTACAACTTCAGCTGGAAGGCGGAGAAGGACGAGATCGACGATGCCATCATAGCACGCGCCCTCGAAGCGGACCCTGAAGTCCTCGTGCTTTACGACGTGGCCTGTCGCCACTACCATAACAGAGGAAAAGCCGAAGAGGTCGTCGCCCTGGGAATGAAGTCCTTCAAGTGCGAAGGTGCCGACACATACCGCGCCGACATCCTCTACTATATGAAGCAAGACCTGAGCGATTACGGGACCATCAACTGGGATGCAGGACATCTCATATCATCGACGGCATTGGGTGCAGGCATAAACCTCGACACCTTCATTCCGTCAAGATACATCCCGTTCGTCGATGCGGAACAATGCCCGACAAGCCCCGAGGCCACTCCTCAAGAACCCTATCCCAGTGGAACGACACCCACAAATTTCTAACCCCAATTGATAACATACAATGACTGACATACACACAAGTCGTGAGGACTTACTGAACGTCAATAAGCAAATCACAGAACAAATAGTGGCGGAACAGATAGTTCCCCAATTCGTACAGATGATAAGACAGTCCGAAGAAAGGATTGACCATATAAACCAAATGGTGAACAACCTTACGGACGGAGCGAAAGAACTTGCCGATGCGGCCAACAAGATGGCCACCTCCAGCGCCAACTGCCAGCATATGATTGCCGAGCTCATACAGGCTAACTCCGAACTCTCCCGAACGAACGGGCACATAACCACCCTATTCAATAACGAAATCAAGGAGCTCCGCTCGGAGCTCAGGGACGTCAACGCCGCATACCGAAAAGTCTGCGAGCGCTTCACCGCAAAGGACGCCCCATCCTCTAACTCTAGCGTCAAGATAAGCCTATAGACCTACCCACGCATACGCACACCCGCCACGTGGACTCACCCGGGCCCACGTGGTTTTTGTATGTATTTTGGGGAATTAAAAAAAAGTTTTTACCTTTGCCCTACGATTATGCTCTTGGCGACGCACATTCGATAGCGCTCTGCTATATCTTGATAATGAATGTGCCGACCCCTGAGCAATTATTTTTAAACCATACGACAACAAGAACACAAAAATAGGTCGACTTTTTAGTCTCCCTATTTTTGAAATATCAGATCCAGGACAGCGCGATTGGCCTTGTCATTTCCGTCATAACTCTTGCGAATATAGATGTCCGTAATACGCATAGTTTCATCTACGTGGTTGAGCGCCTGGTGAACCGTATACTTATCCACCCCGACATCATTCACGGCTATCGTGGCCCACGAATGCCGCGCAGCATAGAACTGAAGGTTGTCCACACCCAAACGTTCATCCATCTTCCCAAGACCTCGATTGAGTGCGTAATCGAATACTTTTTCATTGCAGTAGTGTAAGTAGAAATTGAATACTCTCTTTCCGAATGGGTCCCTATATTTTTCGATTAGACGAGCTATCTCCGGCTCCACCTTGACGCTTATCTCTGCTTTGTCACTTCTGCGCGTCCGCGTCTTCGTCCTCTGGTAGGTAATCCGTCCGTTGGTATAGTCCGTGCAATAATATAAGTCCACAGGGTTCATTCCCATCAGCCCGAAACTTATAATGAAAACATCCTTTGCGAGATTGAAGTTGTTCTGTCCCGGCCCTCTTCTGTCCGTCGAATATGGAAATGAAATAATCATCCTAATCTGCTCCGCAGTGAGAGCTCTTTTCCTAAAGACCGGCAGTCTAGGAATATCAAAATGGGAGAACGGCGAATTAGGTATTCTAATAATGCCTGCATCCTCGTCGTTGTATTCTCTTTTGGCCCTTCTATACATAGCGCGCAGCAGAGTGGGATACTCGTGCATACTGGACTCGCCAGACTTTCCGAATTGTGCGTTCGCTCCTATCCATTTTGTCCAGTCTTGCAGGAAGCGCACCGTTATCTCAAAAATGGAAATCTTTTCCCTACCAACATACCTTACAAGGCTTGACGCCATTACAGTATAACTCTTTGCCGTGCCATCGTGTCCTTTCTGTCTCAGACTGTCGGCATACTCACGGGTATATCCGACGATGTCCAAATCGAAACGGCCCTCATCTTTTGAGCGCTGAATCAAGTCGACGATCTGGTCCACGTCCATATCCATAAGCGCCATTCCTATTCTGTCACAGATGTCTCTATATTGCGCTATCAGGGAATTGGTAAGGTCGATGTACTTTTGATTCTTGATTTTCATATTCCGCGTGACGTCATCCTTCGTCACATACCACGGAGTAGCCAGGTATCTTTTCCTTCGACCCTGAGTTACGCGAATCTTTATATTGTAAGTTCCGTCCCGCTTTTTCTGGTGAGCGTACACCTCTGCCTTGAATGTTGCCATACCTTCGTAGAACAAATGTGGATTTTTGTAGAACAAAAGTAGACATTTTTTGCGGAATATGTATAATCTTAAGAAAAATGTTTTTTATGAACTCACCTCCAAGGCTTTGTTTTCTCAAAACATATGAACAGAAACTATGTGAAGTAATTCATTGATTTAGTTATAATTAGGCAAGCAGAACGAACTACATTTAGACTGATGAAATATAGGTCTCTTTGAGCATTTGGTTATCCTTTTTTGCTTTGAGTCAAGTATTCATTAAATATTATTTTCTTTCTTAATAATCAATCAATTACATTATATCAGCCGCATTTTTGTAGAACATTAGTGGATAAAAACACTCAGTTCTACAGTTCCTTATTGGCCAATTCTGCCAATTCAGACTTCAAGTCACTCTTCTTTCCTTCTGAAGAAACACTGACCGAAGCCTGCTTCGGAATCACGAACTCTGCTAATTTTATGTAAAGTAAGATAAAATCTTTCGGTTCTGCAACTAATGACAACATTTGTTGGACTTTATCGACGTTCCCTTCCACGATGTCTTTGATGGCCTCCTTGACAGAAGCACTGACTTTGTTAGGCGTACCGGCTTTTCTTCCACCGGTTTTAGGCCTCTCCCCTTTCTTTCTCGCCGCCATAAAATCACCTCCTTCTTCCGTATGGCTGATAGAATATAGTCGAATGCTTAACAAAGCTTGGTTCCCTGAACAAGTCAACGATCTTGGACTCCAGTGCAGTCACTTCGCTAAATAAACTTGCACCAATATTGGTTCCGAGCTTTGTGTACCAGTCAAACAAAGTCCCTCGCACTACATAATCGTGCATCATAGTGGCAGCAACCTTCAAATTGTGGTCCTTGAACGCTTTATGCAGTATGAAATCAAAGACATACTCCGAGCAGGCCGTATTATCATTATCTATCTCCACGATAGTCTCTTCGGCCAAGCAGAAAGATAATCTCTTTCTCAAATTGGACACTCGCGCATCCAGCAATCTATTTAATATAGAACCATCCAACGACTCCTCGACATCGGAAGCCACACTATCCTTATTGATACCAT
>OQWM01002697.1_pt1 | contig 12012 bp, 10 predicted proteins | sample 1691531 | NCBI WGS metagenome assembly OQWM01 (sample SAMN03418257, study PRJEB22391) | human gut metagenome | biome: human-gut; feature: organic feature; material: feces | host: Homo sapiens | place: Tanzania | collected 2013-01 | reverse complement strand
CCAGGGACAAACTGCTGTCTTACCTGTCGGCAGAGTCCACCAGACATTCGTCTCTCTCCTTCGATATTCCCTTTGACCGGCAGCAGTTGGCAGACTACCTTTGCATTGACCGCGCGGCAATGTCTACGGAGATTTCCAGGCTGCAAAAAGAGGGGCTTCTAAAAACCAATAGAAATCATTTTGAGTTGACCGTCGGCAGCTCCGTTTCTGAAAAAATGTAATAAATCCGGGAGCCGCGGAAGAAGGCTTGATGACCATCCTACTGTGCTGGATTCAAATGTCCCTTGACATAAAGCAACTCGGAAAGTATATTGTTCATAGAAGGAGTATCGCCGCCGGAGTCAACGCTTGTTGCAAGCGCCGCCCGGTTGAACGGCGTTGCTCCTTCTTTTATTGGGAGAACCTCATGGACATAAAACCTGATTTCACTACTTGTACGTTTAATGCAACCTTTGGCAATCCGATTCCTCTCCCGCACACACTGGGGTTCTTGCCATTCTTGCGTAGGTCAAACACCGTAAATTCCGCATTTGTCCCACACCACCTTCGGTGTCCCGTCCTCGTTCACAACCTTGCTTGCACTCGCCGGGTCATTCTGCCAGTCACCAAACCACCGCTTGAACTGTTGGCTCTGGGTGCTTTCCGAAATTTTTATGTTGACTTTTTCGGAGAACCTGTGTACAATGTCATTAGGAGCACTTGACTGCTGAAGCTGTACGGGGAATCGTACCCCGGCACCTGGCAGGGGCAATGCTTCTTTTTTCATAATACGCACCAATCTCACCGCTGTTCTCAAGAGCAATTGCTTCCTTTGCCGCATCCTCCACCATTTTCCGCAACCGTCCCCGGTTTTTCTCTGGGTCTTTCGCCAGTTCTATATACTCCGAATCTCGATTGTTCCGAGAGAAGTGCAGTCCCACGCTCTTCCGAAATACATCCGAGAATTTTTCACCGTACATGTTCCGTACATGTTGACGTTTTGCTTGTTGTGTGTTATATTGCCAATGAAGCCAATGGCGATGATTTGTAGTCGGGATTGGTAAACGGGAATAGAAGAAAAGCACTTCGTTGATTGCGAGGTGCTTTTTGTTTTATATGATCGGGAGTTTGGATTTGAATTTTGCCATGTTCAGCCTTGGGAATGGCTTCTTTTGAATTCGGAAATCATGATGGCGGTTGCTATGGCGGCATTAAGGCTTTCGGGTTTGTCGCCTCTGTTGAAACGGGGTATGGAAAGAGGTTTGCGAATATATGAACGGATTTGCGGACTTATGCCATGCGATTCGCTGCCTATGATAAGGATTGCATTGGTGGGCAAGGCTTGGGAATAGATATTGCTTCCCTCTTCCACCAATGAGCCATAAACAGGATAATCGGCAGGAAGTGTTTGCAGAAAGGCTTCAAGCTCGGTGTATTCGGGCTGTACTCTGAATATGGAACCCATGGTCGATTGGACGGTTTTGGGATTGAATATATCGACGCTGTCTTCGGAGCAGATTATTCTGTCGATGGCATACCAGTCTGCAAGACGTACGATGGTGCCAAGGTTGCCCGGGTCTTTTATTCCGTCGAGCATAAGCGTCAAGCCTTGCAATGGTTTGTTTGCAGGGAGTTCGGGACGCTTTACAAGGCAATAGACTTTGTTGGAAGTGGATAAAAGACTGATTTTTTGCAGTTCTTCTTCCGTTATTTCGTTTATGCGGGAATGATTATGGGGGAGTATTTGTGCTGTTGCCTCTATATTTGTGCCGGATTGTTCGTTTGTGGAATGAGAAAGGATATTTTGCTTGGCGAGTTTGGCTTCAAGGGTTTTGCGATTTTCGTTCAACCATGAGTTTACGGCACAAAGAAGCAGTATTTCAAAGTCCGATTGCAGGAGTTCTTCAAGCATTTTCACGCCTTCGACGATAAACAGCCCGTCCTGCCTGCGATACTTGTCCTGCTTGTACTTGGACAATCGTTTCAGTTCGTTTTTGGATAACATGTCGGGATTGTTTTGATACAAAAAAGGAGGTCATTCCATGGAATTGACCTCCGATTATTTTCATCTGCAATCAGATTTTATTCTGCAAATACTTCAAAGCTGATTTCAGGCTTGATGTCTTTGTAAACGGAAACTACGACTTTGTGATTTCCCACTTCCTTGATTGCGTCTCCGACGATGGATATTTTCTTTCTGTCAACATCTATGCCGAATTGTGCTTTGATTGCATCGGCTATTTGAATTGTGTTGACGGAACCGAATATCTTACCGCTTTCACTTGCTTTGGCTGCAATTCTCAAACCTTCCACCTTAGCCAAAGAAGCAGCGTATTCCTCGGCATCCTTTCTGAGTTTTTCTTCTTTGAATGCTCTTTGTTTAAGGTTCTCTGCCAATATCTTCTTATTGGAAGATGTTGCAACGACTGCATATCCTTGCGGAATAAGGTAGTTGTTGGCGTATCCGTCTTTTACTTTGACTATCTCGTCTTTATAGCCTAATTTATTTACGTCTTGTTTCAATATGATTTCCATAGATTCCCCTCCTTCTTTATTTTAATAGGTCAGCCACGTAAGGCATCAAAGCCAAATGTCTTGCTCTCTTGACTGCTTGTGCCACTTTCTTTTGGTATTTGTTCGACGTTCCTGTGATACGTCTCGGCAATATCTTGCCTTGTTCGTTGACGAATTTCAAAAGAAAGTCCGCATCCTTGTAATCTATGTACTTGATTCCGCTTTTCTTGAAACGGCAGTATTTCTTTCTTTGCGTTTCTACTGCTATCGGAGTTAAATATTTTATTTCTGATTCGTTAGCCATATCGTTTGTTTTTTGATTATTCTGCTGCTTTTTGTTCTTCCAATGCCTTTTGTTGGCTCTTCAAGCCGTGAGCACGCTTCTTCTCATTGTATGCAATGGCGTGTTTGTCCAACGATACTGTCAAGAAACGGAGCAATCTCTCATCTCTCTTGTATGCTGTCTCCAAATCGGCTATCACATTGCCTTCTGCTCTGAATTCAATGAGATAATAAAATCCCGTTGTCTTCTTCTGGATCGGATAAGCTAACTTACGCATTCCCCAATTGTGCTCGAAAACAATTTCTGCACCATTATCAGTCAATAATGTCTGATACTTCTTTACCGTTTCCTTTATCTGTTCCTCAGATAAAACGGGAGTTGCAATGAAAACGGTTTCGTACTGTCTTACCATAGGTTCTCTGTTTTTATCTTTTAAAGTTTTTGAGTTTGCAAAGGTACTACATTTTTCCGGTACTACCAAATTATTCTTCCGCCATTTTACCATGACAGTTTTTATACTTCTTTCCGCTTCCGCAAGGACAAGGGTCATTTCGACCTACTTTCTTCTCGACGTGAACGGGTTGCGGTTTCTGCGGTTCTCTCGGAGCATTGGGTTTCGCTTCCGCTTCTTCCCTCGATGTTTTTATGTTTCTGTTGTCGGTTTTCGGCAATTCGGTATCATGAACCTGCTGTTGCTCGGCTATCGGGAGCGATGCCTTGCACAAAAATGCCGTTATATCTTTGTTTATCGAAGTAAGCATTTTCTCGAAGAGTGAGAAAGACTCGAATTTGTATATCAAAAGAGGGTCTTTCTGCTCGTATGAAGCATTTTGCACCGATTGTTTCAAGTCGTCCAACTCTCTGAGGTGTTCTTTCCAAGCATTGTCTATTATTTGCAATGTTATGCTTTTCTCAACCGACAAGGATATTTCCTTTCCTTCCGTTTGATAAGATTTTTCTATCGGTGCGATTGCCGTTATCGTTCTTTTGCCATCTGTTATAGGGAAAGCGATGTTTTCGTAACGGTAGTTCTTCGACTCATATATGCTTTTCACGAACGGGAAAGCGAGCTTGCCGATGTTCGCCATTCTTTCCTTATAATATGGATAGACGTTGTCGTATAGTTGTTCCACATTATCCTTAGGTCTGTTCTTCAAGAAGTCGCTCTCATTTATCGGACACTCGTAGCCGCAGGTCTTCATGAATTCCAAAGAGAAGCCTTCGTAGTCTTCTGCATAGTCGGACACCATGACCTCCAAGGTATCGTAAATCATGTTTGAAATATCGATTGCGAGCTTATCTCCGTACAATGCGTTCCTTCTTTTTGTATAAACAACCGTTCTTTGATTGTTCATGACATCATCGTACTCCAAAAGTCGCTTTCTTATTCCGAAGTTATTCTCTTCCACTTTGCGTTGAGCCCTTTCGATACTCTTTGTCATCATGGAGTGTTGTATCACCTCTCCTTCCTGTATCCCCAATCTGTCCATGACTTTCACCATTCTGTCAGAGCCGAACAAACGCATCAACTTATCTTCCAACGATACGAAGAACTGACTGCTTCCCGGGTCTCCCTGACGTCCGGAACGTCCTCTCAACTGTCTGTCAACACGTCTGGACTCATGACGTTCCGTACCGATGATTGCCAATCCTCCTGCTTCCTTTACTCCCTCTCCAAGTTTGATGTCGGTACCACGACCTGCCATGTTGGTTGCGATTGTAACAGCTCCGGCTCGTCCTGCTTGAGCAACGATGTCGGCTTCCTTCTTATGGAGTTTTGCATTCAGCACTTGGTGTTCTATATGTCTTTGTTTCAACATTCGGGATAATAATTCCGATGTTTCGACATCTGTTGTTCCTATAAGCACAGGGCGTTTTTCGGAAATCAATCGCTCAACCTCAGCAATAACAGCCGCAAATTTTTCCCTCTTTGTCTTATATATAAGGTCTTCGTTGTCTTTCCTTATCACAGGACGGTTCGTCGGAATGGTAACAACGTCCAATTTATAAATGTCCCACAACTCTCCTGCCTCCGTTTCGGCAGTACCGGTCATACCTGCGAGTTTGGAATACATTCGGAAGTAGTTCTGCAAAGTGATTGTGGCATACGTTTGAGTGGCTGCCTCGACCTTTACTCTTTCCTTTGCCTCTATCGCTTGGTGCAAGCCGTCCGAATAACGTCTTCCCTCCATTATACGACCCGTCTGTTCATCGACAATCTTCACTTGGTTGTCTATCACGACGTATTCCACATTGTTTTCAAACAAAGCGTAGGCTTTCAACAACTGATTTATCGTATGAACCCTGTCGGACTGCACTGCGAAGTTCTGCATTATCTTGTCCTTCTTCTCTGCCTTCTCCTGAGCCGGCAAATCCTCCTTTTCCAAATCGGCAAGCTGGCTTCCGACATCGGGCAACATGAAAAACTTAGGGTCTTCGCCCAAGGCGGCAAGATAATCCATACCTTTATCCGTCAATTCTATGGAATTGTGTTGTTCGTCTATCACGAAATAAAGTTCATCGTCTATCACGTGCATTTCCTTGTTCTGATCCTGCATGTAGAAGTTCTCGGTCTTCAACAGCAAGGCTTTCATGCCGGGTTCGGACAGGAATTTTATCAAAGCTTTGTTCTTCGGCAAGCCGTGATGAGCCCTGAGCAAAAGAACTCCTCCCTCCTTTTCTTCCTCCGGTGTACGTCCGTCAACGAGTTTCTTCTTTGCATTCGCCAATATCTGCGTTACAAATTGTTTTTGTGCATTGTAAATCTTTTCAATCACAGGACAGAACCTCTCGAACTCCTGATCGTCGCCCTTAGGTGTCGGTCCGGAGATGATAAGCGGTGTTCTGGCATCGTCTATCAAGACGGAATCGACCTCATCGACTATTGCATAGTTGTGTTCCCTCTGTACGATTTCCTTGGTGTTGCTGCACATGTTGTCCCTAAGGTAATCGAAGCCGAATTCATTGTTCGTACCGTAGGTAATGTCCGCATTGTATGCACGGCGTCTTTCTTCCGAGTTCGGCTCGTGCTTATCGATGCAATCGACGCTCAAACCATGGAACTCGAAAAGCATTCCCATCCATTCGCTGTCTCGCTTTGCCAAATAATCGTTCACCGTTACCACATGCACACCCTTTCCGGGCAAAGCGTTAAGGTATATCGGTAGCGTTGCGACCAAGGTTTTTCCCTCTCCGGTAGCCATCTCCGCAATCTTTCCCTGATGAAGAACCGTTCCTCCGATAAGCTGAACATCGTAATGCACCATATTCCATTTTATCATGGTACCGCCGGCAATCCAACTGTTGTCATAGTATGCCTTATCGCCGACTATGTTCACATTATCCTTTACGGAGGCAAGGTATTTGTCGTATTCGTTGGCAGTAACCTCGACTTTCTCGTTGTCGGTGAAGCGTTTCGCCGTTTCTTTCACCACTGCGAACGCCTGCGGAAGCAAATCGTTCAATACGTTTTGCGTCTTATCGTAAATCTTCTTGTTCAATTCCTCTATACGATTATAAATCTTCTGCTTTTCTTCGACCTCCATGTCGATTTCAGCTTCGATTCTCGCTTTCAAATCATCGACCTGCTTCTGCTCCTCCTCGATATTATTGTTTATAATCTGCTTGAACTCCGCCGTCTTGGCTCTCAAGTCATCGTTCGACAACTTTGTGATTTCATCATAAGCCGCCAAGCATTTATCCAATATGGGATTCAACTGCTTCAAATCCCTCTGCGATTTTGTTCCGAATAATTTCGCGAAAAAATTTGCCATATCTTTATTGCATTTGTTTTAGTTACTTGTATTCTTTCTTCGTTCCGTGAAATCAAAACGGCGTTCCGATTTCACGAACGACCGTTTCGCTCCAACGAAACGGCGTTTTATATTATCCTCTTCGTCAGAGGCTTTACTCTTCTTCGGAGCATATAAATCTATTGCCGCCACTATTGCAGTAAAGCCCCAAAAAGGCACTGCCAATTTATCCGTTTCCAAAAATTGATTCAAGAAACCGTGTACGTAATAGGTCGTCAACGCCATCACTGCGAACAAAGCCATGTTCGCCACCGTCTTATCGGCAGTTCTCTTGTACGCTCTTATTCCTGTTATAAAGGTTATGACGAACACAGCCGTCGTCGTAAGCATTCCGACCAAGCCCTGTTCCGCCAAGGGACGCAAATACTCGCTGTGCGTCGAACCGAGAGTTCCGGCATCCGTGCTTATTATCGTCATGCCATAGGACTTCTGATAAGGAGCATACAAAAAGACATACATGCCAGGCCCCCAACCCATGACCGGACGCTCCTTGAACATCTTCATCGCACAAGACCAACGATTCAATCTTTCAACATTGGAAGCGTCTGTGGAAATATTCGTTATGGAACTTATATGCTCTGCCATGTTTCCGGAAGAATCCTGTTCATTCTTTGCGAAACGCCCCATGATACCGTTCCATGACAACGCCACTACCAACAAGACTGCAATAGAACAATAAACGAATGTCTTCAATTTGAGATTGAGCTTCACAACAACCCACACGCCGCACGCCACAAGCAGACTTATCCACGCCGCTCTCGAATAAGACAGAACGAAACCGGTTATCAATATTGCGAAAGCCGATGCGACCAACAGCATTCGCAATTTTCCGAAACCCATTTTCCTGCCATAAAAAAGGTAATAAGCCAAAGGCGGCACGAATAAAGCTATCACGGCACCGTAAGCCGTATGGTCGTTATAGAAAGGTTGCATTGCATAGTGTGCAAAGTCGAAATCAAAGCCCGTCGATGCAAAATTCAAACTTGCTATCACTATAACGATGCAAAGTGAAAAGCAATACAAACCTATAAACAGTCCCTGCTTGGAAGTATCCCTGAACAAAGGTACAAGGAAAAAGAAGCATGGTATGATGAACCACAACTGCGAGATAAAGTATTTGAAAGATACCTGAACATCTTCACTGAAAGGACAACCGATAAGCGTCCACAAAATATTGATTATTATTGCCACTGAAACAGGGTGGGAAAAGACTCTCTTGTCGTAGTTTCCTGCAAAAAGCAACTGCCAAACGAACAGAAGCATTACCAGAATAAGAATAGGTTCAGAGGGGACACTGAGCGTAAAACCCTCCGTTCCCACGTTTATTGCAAAAGGAGTACACAACGCAACGAGGAAAACGGCATCCTTGAACCGGGAAACAATGAACAACAAGCCTGCAAGAATAAGCGGAACTGCCGCATACCAATAATATTCATAAGCAAGACAATAAACGCCGCCTGCAATGAATGTCGCACAGCACAAAGCAACGCACAAATACATCTTTGTATTCTCGCCAAGTCCGTCAAGGAAATCACAAATCGGAGTTTTCAAGGACTTCAACGCCCTGTTCGCATGCTCGGTTGCTCTCATTAGCAAAGTTTGTTCCCTTTTGCCCTTTCTCTGATTACCAAAACAACCAATGCCAATAAAGTACAAGAAAATGCAGATACCAAAACGATGATGGAACGCTTCGGTTTATCTTTGAAGTACGACGGAACAGCCTTTTCGATTATAAACTCTGTCGGAATTTCAGCATCTCTGTCAACTTTGGCACGCTCCAAATGCTCCGTCCAACGCATCAACGTTTCCCGTCTGTTGGTCAACTGATCTCTCAAATTGGTGATTTTAGCACCGGCTTCTTCAAGGCTCAACATCTTTGCCTCCAATCTTGCCACAGCAGCACCGTTTCCTGCCGCCACCTGCTTTGCCAACTCCTGCGAAAACCTCTCCCCCATTCCGTCGGGATAGTAAACATTATATCTTTTACTCAATTCCGACAAACTATCCATCAACATATTTATGCTATCCGTTATTCTCGCCCGAGATTTCTCAATCGTAACACAAACGGAATCGTATTTCTCTTTTTTGGCTTCGTTTCTCACCGCACTGACTTCCCGTGCCATGAAATTGGCTATGTTTGCCGCATACTCCGGATCGGTATCCCAAACAGTGAGTTTAACTCCCAAATTTTCCGTTCGCTTGATTTTTATATTGTTGTACAGCTTCCTGCCGAGTTTTTCGTCCAATTCTTTTCCGCTTGCTTTGATTCCGTAATGTTCTGCGAGCTTGAACTTAGAACAAGCCGCCCCTATAACCCGACCACTGCCCAATATATCCAACAAATACTCGCAATCCGTTGCCGAACCGAAGTTCATGGGATCCGCATTGTCCATATTGCTCAAAAATCCCTTCGATATGGAATTTGTATCGCTCGGAATAAGCAACACCTGTGCTTTATAATAATTAGGTATAAGCAAACTGATGCCGGCAACCGCAATTCCTGACACCACAAACGTAACAGCCAATACCTTGAAGTGGCTCTTTATAAACTTGAACGTATCTTTCAAATTCAGTTCTTCCATTTTAATTGTATTAAATCGACCTTTCCGCCAACCTATTCGGCAGAGTTTGCAAAGATAGCCAAAATTCCGTAACGTACCATAGGCAAAGCCGTTTTTGTGAGTGCATCTTGAAAAATCCTATCTTCCATCGATTGCGGTATAACTTTGTCGCAAAAGAGAAAAACGGCGTTCCATTGTCGCACATGAACGAATTATTCGTACCTTTGCGACTTAAAAATTTTATCAAATGGCAAAAAATCTGGTTATAGTCGAATCTCCCGCAAAGGCAAAAACGATAGAGAAATTCTTGGGCAACGATTTCATGGTCAAATCCAGCTATGGACACATTCGAGACTTACCTGCAAAGGAAATAAGCATAGACATAGAGCATGACTTCGAGCCTAAATATGTCGTTTCGGAAGATAAGACGAAGCTCGTTTCCGAATTGAAAAAAGATGTCAGGCAAGCCGAAATGGTGTGGCTTGCATCCGATGAAGACCGCGAGGGAGAAGCCATCGCATGGCACTTGAAAGAAGCCTTGCAACTCGATTCCGCCAAAACGAAACGAATAGTCTTCAACGAGATTACCAAGACTGCCATTTTGAATGCAGTGGCACACCCGAGGGATATAGACATCAACCTCGTCAATGCACAGCAAGCCCGCAGGGTTTTGGACAGAATAGTGGGATATGAGATTTCTCCGGTGCTTTGGAAGAAAGTAAAACCGTCTCTTTCCGCAGGAAGGGTACAAAGCGTTGCCGTTCGACTTATCGTAGAGAAAGAAGCGGAAATCCTGAACTTCAAACAAACAACCAAATACAAAGTCAAAGCCGATTTTCTCACCAAAGACAACCATATTATCTCCGCCGTACTGAACAAAAAGTTCGACACGAAACAGGAAGCAAAGGATTTCTTGAATGATTGTCGCAATGCTGCTTTCACCGTCGAAGCAACAGAGAAAAAGCCCGGCAAACTATCCCCCTCAGCTCCCTTTACCACATCGACACTTCAACAAGAAGCCTCCAGAAGGCTCGGAATGTCGGTATCCCGTACCATGTTGGTGGCACAACAGCTCTATGAAGCGGGATATATCACCTATATGAGAACCGACTCCGTGAATTTGTCGGACTTCGCTTTGCAACAAGCGAAAGAAGTCATCACTTCCGTCTATGGCAGCGAGTATCACAAAGCACGGAAATTTGCCAATAAAATAAAGGGAGCCCAAGAGGCTCACGAGGCTATTCGTCCCACTCAACTCGACAGGGAAAGCATTTCTGCCGATGCCGCTTCGCAAAGGCTCTACGACCTGATACGCAAACGTACTCTTGCTTCCCAAATGGCAGATGCCAAGACCGAAAAGACCAACATAACGATTTCCGTCTCCAATCGCAGCGAGCAATACAACACAACGGGTGAAATCATCTTGTTCGACGGCTTCATGAAAGTTTATGCACCCAACACAGACGACGATGCAACCGACGAAAGCAATTCCAACGTTATTTTGCCGAAAGTAAGCAAAGGGGACGTTCTTCAACACCTCAGTTCCAAAGCACAGGAAACCCTATCGACCCCACCGACACGCTACAACGAAGCCTCCCTTGTGAAGAAACTCGAAGACCTAGGCATAGGTCGTCCTTCCACATACGCCCCTACAATAACCACAATACAGAAACGGGAATACGTCATCAAGCAAGATAATCCTGCCAAGCAAAGAGAAATCATCGTTCTTTTGCTCGACAAAGGCGAAGTAAGCGAAAAAAGCGAGAAAGAGAGCTATGGCAACGAGAAAGGTAAGTTACACCCTACCGATATAGGCACGATAGTCAACAGTTTCCTCGTCGAACACTTCACTGACATAATCGACTACAATTTCACTGCCCAAGTGGAGAAACAATTCGACCAAATAGCCCAAGGAAAGGAAAGTTGGCAGGATATGATGAGAGCATTCTACAAACCGTTCCACAACGAAGTCGAAGCAACCAAGGAAAGCAAAAAGGAAACCGGCGAAAGGCTCCTCGGAACAGACAAGGCAAGCGGTAAAAACGTCTATGCGAAAATCGGACGCTTCGGAGCGATGATTCAAATCGGAGAAACCTCCGACGAAGACAAACCACGCTTCGCCTCACTCAAAAAAACGCAATCCATAAATACCATAACACTCGACGAAGCCTTGGAACTATTCCGTCTTCCCCGCACCGTGGGAACTTATAAGGAGAAAGAAATAATCGCAAACACCGGTCGTTTCGGAGCATACATCAATTACAATGGGAAGAACTACACCCTGCCGAAAGATATCGACCCTTTGGAAGTCGGCATCGAGCAATGCGTGGAGGTAATCGAAAAGAAAGACAAACAAACCGCCCTTGTCGGCAAAGTATTGGCAAATTACGAGGGCAAGGACATCACTTTGGCTTACGGACGCTTCGGAATGTACATCAAATACAACGATGCAAATTTCCGTATCCCGAGAGGCACCGCACCCGATGGCATAACACCGGAACAAGCCATCGCAATAGTCAGCGGAGAGGCAAAGAAACAAACCGCCCTCATGACTTTCGCCTCCGGAGCAGAGCTTTTGGACGGACGCTACGGTCCTTACATCAAATATAACGGCAAAAACTACAAAATACCAAAAGAATACAATCCGACCGAACTAAGCGAGGAACAGGTAAACACCCTGATTGCCACCCCTCCGACAACAAGAAAAAGAACCACAACAAAGAAGTGAATTCCCTGTTCGGACAACAGAGAGGCATGAAACGCCGTTTCATGAGAAATCAAACGGCGTTTCGCTAAATTCTTTCGGCGTTTCATTTCGTCCATCGTCTTTGCCGCTTCGGATATTTTCCGCAAAAGTACCAGT
>OQWM01002696.1_pt1 | contig 12012 bp, 9 predicted proteins | sample 1691531 | NCBI WGS metagenome assembly OQWM01 (sample SAMN03418257, study PRJEB22391) | human gut metagenome | biome: human-gut; feature: organic feature; material: feces | host: Homo sapiens | place: Tanzania | collected 2013-01 | reverse complement strand
ATAACACCTGTTGGTAATCCTGTATCAAACGTTGATAACGAAATAACCAAAGAAATGGTCCAAAACTTACCAACAAGTTAACAACATATCATACTCATAATATTTTTTCTTTTCAAAAAAAATAAAAAGAGTAAATATATAAATGGTGTTGACAAATGGGGTGGGAGACAGGCTTACAGGAAATAGAAGAAACAATAACATGACTGAACTTTTGCAAGTCCAGAGAATTCAGTAGTTAAAGGAGTTAAGAAGTTAAGCCAAATGATTTAATGCTGTAAATAAAGCAAAAAACTAATGGCTTAACTCCTTAGCGACCGTAGGGAGCGAAAACTCCTTAACTTCTTAACTACTTTCGTTTACGAATATATAATAACATAAAACAATACGACAATGAACAAAGAGTGGATAGAGAAGGGATACATCGACGAACCCGTCGAAGCGTCTGTTGACTTGAAGAAAGAGATACGCCGCCTGTGCCGCGAGAAGGACGCCGTACTGCTGGCTCACTACTACACGGTGGGCGACATTCAGGAAGTGGCCGATTTCGTTGGCGACTCGCTTGCCCTTGCCCGCAAGGCAGCACAGACCGATGCCAAGATGATTGTGATGTGTGGAGTTCACTTTATGGCCGAAACGTGCAAGCTGCTTTCGCCCGACAAGAAGGTGCTGTGCCCCGATCTCACAGCAGGATGCTCGCTTGCCGACTCGTGTCGTGCCGAAGATCTGAAGAAGTTCAAGGACGAACATCCCGGATACAAGGTGGTGAGCTATGTCAACACTACCGCTGCTGTCAAGGCTTTGACCGATGTTGTGGTGACGTCGGGCAATGCCGAGAAGGTGATGGCGTCGTTCCCGAAGGACGAGAAGATAATCTTCGGTCCCGACTACAACCTTGGCAACTACATCAACAGTGTGTCGGGCCGCTCTATGTTGTTGTGGAACGGAGGCTGCCATGTACACGAGAAGTTCTCGGTAGAGGCCATCGTGAAGTTGAAGGCTGAGCATCCTGACGCCGTGGTGATGGCACACCTGGAGTGCAAGGCGCCCGTTCTGGCTGCCGCCGACATAAAGGGCTCAACAGCCACCATGCTCAATTACGCCATAGCACATCCCGAAATCAAGGAATACATCATAGCCACCGAGGCTGGCATATTGCACGAGCTGGAGCGCAACTGCCCCGACGTGCGCTTCTATCCGGTTCCGCCGGAAGTGTCGGAGGGTGGAGTAGGGTGCTCATGCAACGAGTGTGAGTATATGAAGAAGAACACTCTCAAGAAGATATACAACACTCTGCGCCACGAATGGCCCGAAGTGACAGTCGACCCCGACATCGCACGCGACGCCGTGAAGCCGATCGAGCGCATGCTTGAGTTGTCGTAAGTGAGTAGACGAGTTGACAACTCGTCCCTTGTCAACTCGTCAACTTTTCTATTAATAAAATGCAATTTTTCGACAATCTATACATTATATCATAGAAAAGTCGTACTTTTGCACACAATAAATGTATTAAAAAATAAAACACGTAAAGACAATTTATGGACAAACTTAGTTACGCTCTTGGCCTTGGCATTGGCCGACAGCTTTCGCAGATGGGTGCCGAAAGCCTCAACATCGACGACTTCGCTCAGGCTATCAAGGACATCATAGCAGGTCAGCAGCCGCAGATTGACGACCAGGAAGCGCAGACAATCGTTACAGAATTTTTCCAGCAGCAGGAGGCAAAGCAGCGCGCTGCCGCCGCCGAGAAGTATAAGGAGAACAAGGAAAAGGGCGAAGCATGGCTCGCCGAGAAGGCTATGGAAGAGGGCGTAGTATCCCTGCCTTCTGGTCTTATGTATCAGGTGCTCAACGAAGGCAGCGGCAAGAAGCCGACAGCCGAGGACACTGTGGAGTGCCACTACGAAGGACGACTCATCGACGGTACTGTATTCGACAGCAGCTACAAGCGTGGCGAAAGCGCCACATTCCCCCTCAACGGCGTTATCGCTGGTTGGACAGAGGGCGTACAGCTCATGTCTGAGGGTGCCAAGTATCGCTTCTTCATCCCCTACCAGCTTGCTTACGGCGAGCGCGGTGCAGGAGCAGCCATCCCGCCGTTTGCAGCTCTCGTGTTCGACGTAGAGCTTATCAAGGTGATGTAATGCGTCAGCGTAATACAGAAAAACAATAAAAACACATAAGAAAATGAAGAAATTCTCAATTGTAGCCGCATTGGCTATCGCTGTAGCAAGCTTCGTGGCTTCTTGCGGCAACTCAGGCTCTAACAAGCCTAACCTTAAGAACGACGTAGACACACTGTCGTATGCCATCGGTCTGGCACAGACACAGGGTCTGAAGCAGTATCTCGTGCAGATGGATGTAGACACTACATACATGGACGCTTTCATAAAGGGTCTGCGTGAGGGTGCAAATGCAGGCGACGACAAGAAGAAGGCTGCCTACTATATGGGCATCCAGATTGGTCAGCAGATCAGCAACCGCATGGTGAAGGGCATCAACCACGAGCTCTTCGGTGAAGATTCTACCAAGACAATCTCAATGAAGAACTTCCTTGCCGGATTCATCCAGGGCGTAAAGGAGAAGAAGGGACTCATGACAGTAGAACAGGCAAGCCAGGTTGCTCAGATGAAGATGATGGCTATCAAGTCAAAGCACATGGAAGAAGAGTACGGTCCGCTCAAGAAGAAGGGCGAAGAGTGGATGGCAGCCAATGCAAAGAAGGCTGGCGTGAAGACTCTTCCTTCAGGCGTTCAGTACAAGGTTATCAAGGAAGGCAACGGTGCTATGCCTAAGGATACATCACTCGTAACCGTAAACTACGAGGGTCGCCTCATCGACGGCACTGTATTCGACAGCAGCTACAAGCGTGGTCAGGCTGTAGACCTCCGTGCCAATCAGGTAATCAAGGGTTGGACAGAGGCTCTCGTACACATGCCTGCAGGCTCTGTATGGGAAGTTTACATCCCGCAGGAGTTGGCTTACGGCGAGCGTGAGCAGGGTCAGATCAAGCCTTACTCTCCACTGGTGTTCAAGATTGAGCTCATCAAGGTGGGAGGCAAGTAATTCCAGCACACACAGAAATAATAAAACCAAACAAGGGCGACCCACAAGGCCGCCCTATTTTAAATATATAAATCAATGAAGAAGTTACTTATCATCGCACTTGCCGTATTTGCTACTACAGCGTTTGCCGCCACTCCGGGCGTCAAGAAGGACAAGAAAAAGAAGAAGGCTATACCGGCAGCTGTAATCCAGCCTGCCTATCCGCGCCTGCTGAGTGCCAGCGACTCGCTGAGCTATGCAGCCGGTATGTTCACCACACGCGGACTCATGGACTACGTGAAGCAGCAGTATGGCGTCGACTCTACCAACGTGCAGACATTCATCGAAACTTTGCGCGAGGCTGTAGGTGCACAGCACGACAAGCAGTTTGAGGCACGTTGCGCTGCCATGCAGATTGCCCAGATGCTCACCACACGCATTTATCCCAACGTAAGCAGCGACGTGAAGGGCACCGAGTTCACTCTCGACAGCCTCAAGTTCAACAGCGGTTTCCTCTCGGCTGTAGCCGGCGACACCACCCTGATGAAGCAGGACTTTGCCGACCGCTACTTCCAGAACACCATGCAGTCTGCCAAGCAGCGTGCCGAGCAGCAGTATAAGCTCGACAACGAGGCGTGGATCAAGCAGAACGCCACTAAGGAGGGTGTGAAGACTACCGAATCGGGATTGCAGTACAAGGTCATTACTGCCGGTAAGGGCACTGTAGCCTCTAAGGACGACGAGGTGACAGTGAAATACGAGGGTCGCACCATCGACGGCAACGTGTTCGACAGCAGCTACAAGCGCATCTTTAGTAAATGTGATGGTTGAATATGGATCATCTGCAGACGCAGTTCCATTTGTATTCGTGCCACGCAAGCGGAGATCTCCTTTATCTCCACCAAACTCAACCACTTTGTCTGCCACAACATCATTCCAATCACCATTATTTACAGAATACTGAAGCCCGGAGATTGTATAATATTGGGCTGTCATCTTGAAAGTCTGTGCTTGCTCTGCCTTAAAGGTGACGTATGGAATCGGGGTTAAATCGCCTGTCGTAGTTCCGCTGGCAGTCCATGGCCCTTCTGTGATTCCTGTTACTTCAATCTTCGTTCTTTTGATTACATTCAGATTATAGATATAGCTGCTGCCAGCTTCGGTGACGTTTGTTGTCATCGTAACTGGTTCTTCTGTGCTTGTGTTATCTGTGAAATAGAACTTGGCTACAACTTTGCCGGGTGCTACAAGGGCAGTATAGGTAGTACCGACAGCACCGCCTCCGCTAGTTAATGGCGTGATGTCGATTTTATTTGTTTCATCCGCTGCCGTTGAAGCCTTGCTGACGATGCGAACGTGCTTGATGTTTCCTGGCACATCAGTGAATCCGCTGATTTTGAGAACCAGGCGGGCTGTCTTGCGCTCCAGACTGAAGTTGAGTGCTTCATCGGCTGATTTGAGGGTTTTCTCAGCATTCATATAATCAGACTTCGCTATGCCTTCCGCTGAGCTTTGGTCTGCAGTCAGATAACCGACGGTGGCGGTGTTATTGCCACCGGCAGGATACCAGCAGTTGAAGGTCAGGTTGGATCTGTCCCATAACAGATACTTATCGGCTATGGCAGGAACCCATGACTCTCCGACATAGGCATAGTTAGCCTGGTTGCCATTGTTGGATACGGTAACCTGGTCGTTCTCGTTGAATTTTGTCTGGGCATCATCGGTTGCTGCAGGATTGGTTCGGGTGGTGGCATTATTCACCGATGCCGTGAAGTGAACGGCATCGGGATTGCTTTGCCAATCCATCAGCTTTTCCATATCAGCTTCCGAACTGCATCCTGCCAGGAGCAGTCCGGCTGCCCATGTGCAAAGGAGTTTTATCGTCTTCTTCATGTTCTGTCTCTTTTTGCGTTATCATTTCATTTTCTCTCTCTGAGGATGAACTTTCTTGCCGTTGCCGACTTATTGGTCATGTTCAGCTGCAGGGTATATTGTTTGCCGCTCTCCAACGCCATCTGTGTGCCAGTCCATTCAAATTCCCTGTCGCTGGTATGCAGCAAAACCTTCAAGGCGGCGTTTTGCGGAATCACTATGCAGGAATATTTGGCCACGGCTTGCTCCGTTGCATTGGCTGCCTTGGTGAAATCACGCCGGGTAGGGGTGATGTTGGTTGCATCTCCTGATTCTGATGGAGTAACGGTAAAGAAAGGTTCTGCTGATGCAAAACTGATATCAGCAGTTGTCTTTGTTCCTTCTACCCTGATTCTTTGGATAGGATTTTCAGCAAGACCCGTGGATGCATTGAATTCGGTGCCGATGATTACTTCGATATCAACCCGGCAGAAGGCATGATTGAATTGGATATCCAGTTTGCCGTCTTCCAAATCATTCTTCGGTACGAAACTGGCGTTATGATATAAGAGCAGGTCGTTGTTGGCATCATCGGTTTTGCTCTGATCGGAATTTACGCTATAAGTAATCGTGCCGTAGCTCTTGTCCTCTTTTGAGTACACGCCGGAGAATGTGTTGGCAGCCGTTGCGGGATACAGAGCCACGATTTCAACCGGGGTTGATAAATTCTGCCACAACAGTTTGTTGCTGCAGGTCCATTCGGTGCCGCCGTTCAATGAGAAGATCTCGTTGGCATAACTGTATTTATCATTCGTATTGTTCACCACAGTCAGCGAGAAATCCTTGGTCAATGCAGTAGTCGCCTCATCGCTGCGTGTCATGTCGTTGTTTACTCCGGCAGTAACACGGATGAGGTTGTCGCTAGGATAGCTGCCCGTTGCCAGTTCCTCCTCGTTGGTGCAACTGGCAAACAGGGCGGCACCCAATGCCGTTATTGCGAAAAATTGTATTGCTTTCATCTCGCTATGTTTTTAGAGTTATGGGCTATGCCCCCAGCAGCGTGGAGGCATAAGCCGATTATTATTCTGTTATTTCATTGCCGTCTTTATCAAGAACTTTGCAATTGCCTATCTGCCAGTTGGTAGGGAGAAATTTGACATTTGCTTTTAGTGCCTCGTAAGCCGCCTTATCTTGTACTTTGAGTGTGCGGTTTTTTACGCTTTGGTCTGTTCCGGCATTATTGAGCCAGTTATCCAAATGAAATTCTCTAAATGTAATTTCTTTGCTTGGTGCTAACATTGTGACAGATGACAGGTTTGTACAATTATTGAACATAAAGTTACAGCAGTCTCGATCAAGAAATTCTATAGACAATTCAGCAGATTTGAGATTTGTACATCCCGAGAACATACTGTCATAGCATTGATATGCTAACGCTTTAGCAGGCAATTCTGGGGCAGTTTTGAGATTTGTACACATCGAGAACATACCGAAATAGCAGCCTGTTGTTAATGTTGGCGCAGGCAATTTTGGGGCAGATTTGAGATTTGTACACCCCAAGAACATGCAATGGTAGCAGTTATAAGCTAACGATGTAGCAGGCAATTCCGGGGCAGAAGTTAATACACTGCAATTATTGAACAAATAATTGAACCTGGCATTCTCTGTATTTACTGTAGTATAGTTATCCCAGTCAAGCAATGTGCGGATATCACCTGTGCAAGCCACTGGCACATTTGTTTCCGTAAATGTGATGGTTGAATATTGACCTGGAACCGACGTTCCGTTAAGGTTTGTGCCACGCAAGCGGAGGTCGCCATTTGTTCCACCAAAGGTAACTCCTGTGCTTGCCTCGAGAGTTGTCCAATCACCATTATTCACAGAATACTCAAGTCCTGAGATTTTGTAACCTTCATGTTCTGTCATCTTAAACGTTTGAGGATCCTTTGCCGTAAAGGTGACGTATGGGATGATAAATTCTGCCTTTCCGCCTTCAATCTTATCCTCTCCCCATTCTGCTACAGTAACATCATTTATGGTTATCGTGTTCTTACCCACAGTAAGATTGTAGGTATAGCTCTTGCCGGCTTCCAATGTTCCTGTCTTGACAACAAGCGGAGTCTCGGTGGATTCTTCAGAAGTGAAATAGAGGTGTCCCTCGGTAGTACCAGGAGCAACTAGGGCAGTATAGGTTGTGCCGATTCCACCTTCGCCATTCTGCAACGGCTTGATGTTGATGATAGATGTTTCGCCGGCATCAGTAGATGCCTTGCTCGCGATACGGATATGGTTGACCTTGGTGTCGGCGGTGTACTGGTCGTTGAAATTCTGGATGTTGAGAATCAGACGGGCAGTCTTGCGCACCATTGCCACTTTAAGCTGGCGGTCACCAGGAATTTCTTTAAGGTTGGTTACCGCTGCCGTCATATAATCTGATTTTGCAATCGCCTCTGCACTGCTCTGGTCATCCTGGATATAGCCTTTGCTGAAGGTATTCTTGCCATCAGCAGGATACCAGCACTGGAATTTGAGGTTGTTATCGTCCCATACCAGATAACTTCCACTACCTGGCTGCCAGTCGGTGCCATTGTAGGTATAGTTGATTGATTTGCCGCTATTGCTGACGCCCATCACATCACCTTCTCTAAAACTCTTCTGTCCGTTTTCATCTGATGCAGCCGGATTGCTTCGGGTGAAGATGCTGCCCACCGAAGCCGATACGTGAACGGCATTCGGGTCGCTGAGCCATGTATTACTGTTGTCGGAATCTGTAGCACAGCCAGCCAGCAATAAGCCGGCTGTTGCTACAAGACCCAATATCTTCTGATATTTCATAGTCGTTCTATTTTAAGTTCATGTTCTTTAGTCTGTCTCAAGAGAGCCGCCTGTGCCTTCTCCCCATGGAGAAGCGGTGATCTTCTCACCCTTCAACAATACCACATCATTACCCATGCTAAGATTGAGGGTATATCTGTAGCCGCTCTTCAGCTCGACAGCGGCTTCGGAAGTCCATTCATAGAGTTTGTCGGCAGTCTTCAAAGACACCTTGAAGGTTTTGGCAGCAACGTTCTGTGGGACGGTAATGCAAGAGAAGTGTGAGATGCAGGACTTTTCTTTATCGTTATCTGCTGGAGTTTCAAATTCGCCTTTGGTTGCGGTAATATCCTTAGCGGCAGCTGTTGTGCTGGCTGTTACTTTGTCTGTACCGTTTGTAACATTTACATTTGCTTCAGTTATCGTTCCTCCCAAGGTTACCTCCGTGATAGGAGAAGCTGTAGGAACACCAGAGACATTGAACTCGGTTCCCAAAGTCACGTTGATGTCAATCATACAGAAAGCATGATTCATCTGGATGCTCAGTTTTCCATCCACGAGCTCTTTTTCAGGTTTGATGTTTTGAGCATAATAGTACAACAAGTCGTTATTGTCAGACTCTGTAGACGACTGGTTGGCAGCTACGGAATAAGAAAAACTACTGTAATTTCTTGTTTCTTTATCATAGACATTTGCGAATGGATTATTATCAACTGCTGGAGCAAAAGCCACGATGTCTACAGGAGTTTCTGAATTCTGCCACAGCAGGGTCTCTTTGCAATCCCAAACTCCATTATCATCCTTTGTGAACACCTTACCAACATGGGTATATTTCTTAGCCATTTCGGCGTTATTATTATTATTCACCACGGTCAGAGATAAAGGCTTCTCCAGTTGAGTAACGCCAGTTTCATCAGCACGAGTCTTGGCATTGTTCACTCCCGCTGTAACGCGGATGATGTTATCACTTGGATAATTGCTCTGTGACAGATCGTCGTCGTTAGAGCAACTGGTAATCATGGCTGCAGCCATGGCTGATATTGCGAAAAACTTGATTGCTTTCATAATCGTTCTATTTTTAATGTTATACTTTTGTTAGTTAATCTAAAGCCTCTCCATCGAATGTGCTTCCCTCTACCCAATTAGAAATCTTCACTTCGTCGAGAATCACCTGATCGCGACCTACCTCCAGATTGATGGTGGTAATCTTGCCGCTCTCAAACTTGAAAGGAGTGCCGTTGTCGTAGGTGAAATTCTTGTCGCCGATGGTGATGATGAGTTTCTGAACGCCATTCTGAGGGATGAGCACAGAAGCATACTTAGTGTTGGCAACACTAGCAGGAACCTCGAAATCTGCCAGGGCTGTGGCAGAAGGAGTCACCGCCTTGGTAAGGTAGTTGACGGTAGCCTCATTTACGGCATTCGAAACCACCACTTTCTTCACGATAGGAGTACCGCCCCACTGGTTTTTGTAGGTAAGGTTTACCACCATCTTTGCCATCACGTGAGAGAAGTCGAGCTTCACGACATCCTTAGCGTTTTTATTGTAGGACAGTCCCTTGAGGTTCACAGCCACCAAAAGGTCGCCTGCTATCTGGTCTTCTGCATTGAAAGTATAGGTGTCGGCAGTAAGGTCTTCTACACTCTTCTTAGGATAGATACCTATGAAATAATGTGTGTCCACATTGTTCTTCCACAACATCTGTGGAGTAGCCACCCAGGAGCCGTTGGTCAGTTTGTTGATGGCGTTGTTCACCACACGCTGGCTTGCCGTTGGAATTTTGGCAGCATCTCCCGTCCAGGCATACACGCAGATTTCGTCACCTTCGGCAAAGGCTTGTCCGCTATTATCATCTGTGACAACACGTGTCATATTGCCGATGCTGGTAGAAACGGTAATATTTTTGGAGGTCTCGCCACCGATACCATCTTCATTGTTAGAACAGCTGCCCAATGTCAAAGTCATTGCCATCAGGGCAAAGAGATAATTTTTTGTTTTCATTGTCTTTTATTTATGTTTATATTCTTATTTTGATTCTTGCTTAAATGATAGGGGGCGCTTAATCTTCAGGATTCAGGATTTCACCACGATAAATCCATCCCTCAGTCCAATCATCTATCTTCGTGCTCGTAAGATACATGTAAGGTTTCATCTCCCCGTATTCCAAGTTTATCTGGTACTTGCCACCAGACTTCATGACAGGAGCTTCGATGCCTTTTGGTATGGTGAAGCCTGGACCAGACTGTATCAATATGCCTAATGCTGGTTGGGCACCAATACCTGAAAAGGTTGTCGGATTTAGCCAAACACATGTGAGCGGAACTGGTGGCGGACAGAAATATGGCAACATCTTGATTCAACCATGCTTGAAGTCGCAAGAACTTAATGAAAACATCATTCCTCAACGGCGCATAGGCGAAACTATCGACCTTGGATATTATGCTTGCACATATAAAAATGGTATACAGACAGAGATAACAACAGCCGAGCGTTGTGCTTTCTATCGACTTACGTATCCTGAACGTGGACGATTGGTGGTTGATGCTTCTTGGTTCTTGGGCAGAGATACTATACCCGACAAGCGCGAGGCACAACAGTTTGAAGGTTCACATATCAAGGTGGTCTCTTCGCAGAGTATAGAAGGATGGAGCCGTGTGCGTGGTGGTTGGAATAATGGTGATGCTTATACCGTTTATTTCTCCCTACTCTCAGATGTACCTTTCACGGTAGAAAGCACTAACGAAAAACTATGCTTGGTGGCATTCTCATCGGAGAAGGTGAATGTGAAGATAGGTGTATCGTTCATATCATGCGAAAAGGCGCGAGCAAATATAGCCAGTTGTTCTTTCAACAAACAGCTATCTGCTCTTAAGGCAGAATGGCAACGTATGCTTTCTCGCTTGCGCTATCAAGGCACTGAGCGCAACATGCGCATGTTTTATACAGCATTGTATCACACTATGTTGATGCCAGTAAACCGCACGGGAGAAAATCCAAAGTGGACAGATGCACCATACTATGACGACTACTATGCTATTTGGGACACATATCGCACATCAACTCCGCTACTTGGAGTTTACTATCCAGAAATTCAACGCGACATAGCAAACTCTCTTCTTAATATATATAAGAACGAGGGATATATGCCCGATGCTCGTAGTGGCGACTGCAATGGCAGAACACAAGGTGGTAGTCATGGCGAGGTGGTAATAGCTGACGCTTTTGCTCGTGGACTAAAAGGTATTGACTATGAGTTGGCTCTAAAAGCAATGATAAAGGATGCCGAAGTTCCGCCTACTGACGATGAGAAAGAGGGTAGAGGTGGATTAAAAGAATATAACTCCTTGGGATATATTCCTTATGGCATACCACGCGCAGGTACACGAACCGTAGAATATTCCTTTGATGATTGGTGTATTGCTCAGGTTGCTAAAGGGCTTGGACATGATGATATTTATAAGAAATATATGGCACGCTCTGGCAACTGGCGCAACCTTTGGCGTTCAAACTATGAATGGAAGGGAATGCGTGGTTTCATAATGCCACGCGATGCTAAAGGGCGTTGGCTCGACTCTGTGCCTTGGGGGAAATCTAAGGTTTATCATCCATATATTCCTTACAAACCGGACACTAAGGTGGCTCCATGGTATCTGCCATGGTGGAACACTTTCTTCTACGAAGCTTTGTCGGCAGAGTATAGTCTGAGTGTTCCTCATGATGTGCCTGGACTTATTGAAGCATGTGGAGGCAACGAAGCTTTCCGTAAACGTCTCGACACGTTCTTTGCTGAAGGACATTATAATGTAGCCAATGAACCAAGCTTCTTAACTCCATGGCTATACCATTTCATCGGTCGTCCTGATCTTTCACGCGATAGAGTGACGAAGATTATCAATGAGAATTTTAGCGATCAACCTGACGGATTGCCAGGTAATGATGATGGTGGCGCTATGTCGAGTTGGCTCATTTGGGGTATGCTTGGCAAGTATCCGTTGGCAGGAACTGAGATGTTCTTGGAATTTCCACAGGACGAACCTATACATGTAGATAACCCTGTGGCTGATGCAACAGCTGTTGGTAGCAACAAGTCGATGACCATGTGTTTCGTACTCAACCGTCAATATCGCAATTGGCAATATTCATGGCGATGGAAGGGAGATAGCTTGATAGTATCTTGCAATACGGCTACTTATGCTATACCTCGTGCGGTAGTAGATGGCGCAGCAGGCTTCTCGTGGCTTAGTCCGCAGGTGAAGAATGCAAAATATACCGATGTTATCGGCACTTTTGGCTTTATATCGCAT
>OQWM01002695.1_pt1 | contig 12013 bp, 9 predicted proteins | sample 1691531 | NCBI WGS metagenome assembly OQWM01 (sample SAMN03418257, study PRJEB22391) | human gut metagenome | biome: human-gut; feature: organic feature; material: feces | host: Homo sapiens | place: Tanzania | collected 2013-01 | reverse complement strand
CGTCATTGCCGAAGACGTTTCGGGAGTCCACAATGCCAGCGTCGGCGGAGATGAGCGTACCGGCCTTGGAGGCGTCCAGCTTGTAGAAGCCGAAATTGTCCAGCTTGAACGTGAGTGTGACCTCCTCCGTTGAGTTGCCCGCGCCGTCCACCCTGTGGCGACCAAGAGCGCTTTTGAAGACAAGCCGATCGAGGTCAGGGTCAACCCGCAGAGGCTCGACGCGCTGCTCATGCAGCAGTTTTCTGACAACGGCATAACGGCGCCCTATGAGTTCGCCGTCTTTAACTCCGCCGGCCAGATGTCATTCTCCAGCCCCGCCTATGACGCCGGCTTCTCCGGCACGACCTACGAGAAGAAACTCTATCCGAACGACCTCCACGCGAGGGCCCACTTCGTGAGGGTCTATTTCCCCGAGAGACCCAACGTGGTCAGCGGGCTGGCGGCCCTCATCATCCCGACGGCTTTCTTCGGCCTCGTGGTCATGATTCTCTCGGCCTACACCATCATCATCATCTTCCGCCAAAAGAAACTCGACGCCATAAAGAACGACTTCATCGGCAACATGACGCATGAGTTCAAGACCCCGATATCAACCATGTCTCTCGCCGCGCAAATGCTCCGAGACTTGGCGGACACCGTCAAGCCGGATTTCATAAGGCGAAACACGGGAATCATCATAGACGAGGGCAAGAGGCTCACCATTCAGGTGGAGAAAATCCTTCAGATGGCAAGCTTCGACCGCGGCAAGGCTCGTCTCAAGCTGGTGGAGAAAGATGTGAACGAGATCGTGGACAAGGTGGTGAACAACTTCCGCGTCAAGGTCGAGAGCGTGAACGGAGAGATTAATGAGCGGCTGGACGCGTCGCCATCGGTAACGCTGGTTGATGACGTCCATTTCACCAATGTCATTTACAACCTCCTGGACAACGCTTTCAAGTATAGGCGAGACGCCCCGATGCTCCATGTGTGGACTCACAACGCCGGCAACGGCATCGTGATATCGATAAAGGACAACGGCCTGGGAATTTCAAAAGAAGACCAGAAGAGGATTTTTGAGAAATTCTATCGCGTCTCGACAGGCAATCGGCATGATATTAAGGGCTTTGGCCTAGGTCTGGCATACGTCAAAAAGATTGTTGAAGACCATGGCGGGCAGATTTCTGTTGAGAGTGAGTTGAACGTGGGAACAAAATTTGATATATATTTGCCTTTAATAAAGTAATAGATATGGATGATAAGAAGAAGCACAAGATTCTTTTAGCCGAGGACGACAGCAACCTCGGTGTCTTGCTGTGCGAATACCTTCAGGCCAAAGACTATGCGGCCGACTTGGCTCACGACGGTGAGGAGGCATACAATATGTTCATCAACGACAAATATGATCTCTGCATATTCGATGTCATGATGCCGAAGAAAGACGGCTTCACGCTCGCCAAGGAGGTTCGTATGGCCAATGTGGAGGTCCCTATCGTCTTCCTTACCGCCCGCAACGTAAAAGAGGATATTCTTCAGGGCTTCAAGCTCGGCGCCGATGACTACCTGACCAAGCCATTCAGCATGGAGGAGCTCATTATGCGCATTGAGGCCATACTTCGTCGCACATCGGGCGAGAGTCCCGTTCTCGACGTCTATAAGCTCGGCCGCTTCAAGTTCGACACTCAGAAGCAGCAGCTTATTGATGGCGACAGCGTGATCAAGCTCACGACAAAAGAGAGCGAGCTGCTCAAGCTCCTCTGCACCAACGCGAATAAGGTTTTGGAGCGTAATGTGGCGCTCAAGACAATTTGGGTTGACGACAACTATTTCAATGCCCGTTCAATGGATGTATATATCACGAAGCTGCGTAAGCATTTGAAGGACGACGATCAGATTGAGATTATAAATATCCATGGAAAGGGATATAAGCTCATTACACCTGAAGAGGAATAATAATCGTCAGTCCTGAAGAGAGACAGTCTTTAATAAAGAAAAAAAAGAATCAGACCTACAGAAACGTTCTGATTCTTTTTTTTAGTAGTATGCCCGATACCGGGTATTGTCTATTTGTTTTCCTTCTTATTGTTGGAAGCAGCCTTCGGCTTTCTGTTGCTGGCTTTTGGTCTGGTGGAACGTTTATTGTTCCCGTTTCCGTTTCTTTTTCGAGAAGAGTTTTTACTTCCATTATTCCTTCTACCAGAATGTTGTCTTGAAGGACTTTTCGTTTCCTTATATTCTGGTGGGGTGCCTATGTATTTAGGCAGTGGAAGTTTCTCGATAGTGCGTTCAAGAAATTTCTCTATCTTCATAAAGTCACCTACCTCACGTCCTCTTACTAATGTAATGGCACATCCGTCGCGGTTTGCTCTTGCCGTACGTCCTATACGGTGAACATAATCTTCTACATCATGCGGCACGTCATAGTTGATGACCATTGATATATCGTCAATGTCAATACCTCTTGCCACGATGTCTGTGGCGACAAGAATGTCTGTCTGTCCGCTTTTGAAGCTGTACATTACCTCATCACGCTCAGCCTGACTAAGGTCGGAATGCATCTCTCCACTATTGAAGCCATAGGATTTCAATGCACGGTTGATTTCCTTTACTTTTACTTTTGAACAAGAGAAGATGATCACGCGTTGTGGTTCATGACTCTTGAAAATCTCTTTCAGTACCTTTTGTTTTTGGTTTTCATGGCAAACGTAGGCCGATTGCTTTATCTTTTCGGCAGGCTTGCTTACAGACAGCTTTACGATAACGGGGTCTTTAAGCAATGACTTTGCCAACTCTTCTATTTTTGTAGGCATCGTGGCAGAATACATTATCGTCTGACAGGTATCAGGCAATAGCTTTGCTATATTCATGATGTCTTCAGAAAAGCCCATGTCCAGCATGCGGTCTGCTTCGTCAAGCACAAAGAATGATACTCGGCTGAAGTCAACGTTTCCCATTGTGATGTGGCTTATCAGGCGTCCGGGTGTAGCTATAACCACATCGGCTCCCATCTTCAGGCTTTTATATTCCTGTTCGTATCTGTTTCCGTCGTTGCCGCCATAGATGGCTACGCTGTTGACATCCGGCATGTAATAAGAGAACCCCTGCATCGCTTGGTCTATTTGTTGTGCAAGTTCTCTCGTCGGGCTCATGATAACGCAGTTAATGGCGTCTTTGGGAAATCCGCCATCATCAAGCATACTTAATATAGGCAGCAGGTATGCTGCTGTCTTTCCGGTACCGGTTTGTGCGACACCGAGAACGTCATATCCGTCAAGAATTGGAGGTATGCATTTTTCTTGTACCGGAGTACAAGTGGTGAAGTTCATATCATCCAATGCGTCAAGGGTGTTATCGCTTAAATCTAAATCGTAAAAATCCATAGTTTCTAATTAATTTGGTGCTTTGCGGTAGCAGAAATATGCCACTATTGCAAATATTATGTTTGGAATCCAAGCCGCCAACATCGGTGGTGTGTCAGCTTGTATGGCAAAGGTCGCAGAGACAGTCTGCAGCATGATGTATCCGAAGCTTAGAGCCAGTCCTATTCCGAGATATAGTCCCATACCGCCTTTTCTCTTCCTTGAAGATAGTGATACGCCTATTGTCGTAAGGATAAATGATGCAAAGGAGGTGGCTATACGTTTGTGGTATTCCACTTCGTATTGTACTACATTGCTTGAGCCTCTGTCTATTTGCTTGCTTATGTATTCTTTCAGTTGCGGACTTGTAAATGTTTCCTGCTGTCCTTTCGAGAAAACGAGGTCGGTAGGTTCCATCATTATTACGGAGTCTTTTTGCATGCCGCTTGTAATGTGTTCCCTCAGACCCTTTAGTTGTCTTATCCTCCAGTTGGACAGTTTCCAGTGATATTTCGAATCTGAAATTGTGTCGTATTGTATTTCCGATGCTGTCAGATGGCTTACCAGTTTCTTGTTCTCAAACTTGTCGAGACAGAAGCCGTAGCCTTTCTTCAGTTCGTTGTCGTAATGTTGTATATAGGCAATGACGCCTTTTCCGACTTGCAGCTGTACGTTTTCCGCTGATGTGTTCTTCTTTTTGTTCTTGTACATCGATTCGAAGTTCTGTCTTACGATAGTTCCTTTCGGAATGATGTATGCTCCAAGGAAGAATGTCAATACGGAAATAAGGAAGGCTGAAATCATATAAGGGCGCATAAGTCTCTTGAAACTTATTCCAGCCGCAAGCATAGATATGATTTCAGAGTTTCCAGCCAGTTTGGATGTAAAGAATATTACGGCGATAAATACAAACAGCGGACTGAACAGGTTTGCAAAATATGGTACGAAATTCATATAGTAGTCAAAGACGATAGCTTTGACAGGTGCATGATATTGTGCGAATTTTGCAAGGTTCTCATTCACGTCAAACACTATTGATATGGATATAATAAGTATAATGGAATAGATATATGTTCCAATAAACTTCTTGATAATATACCAATCAAGTATCTTGATGTATTTGGCGGGATTCAGGAAACGCATCCAGCGCATGTTCTTTTGCATCCATCTCAAGATGGCAATGTTCCATGCCATCTTGTCTTTGATGTTTGCAAATGTTTTGCGCCATGATATATTTTTCATTGTCGCTTGTTTAAATTTATGATATTGCTACAATTATTCTTGTAGTGTAATTGCTTATATTCTTCTTCCAAGATTGTCTATGACGGATCTTTTCCAAGCAACGAAGTCTCCAGCTTCGATATGATGTCTGGCGTCAGTAACCAGGCGCAGGTAGAAAGCGAGATTGTGTATGCTTGCAATCTGCATTGCCAACAGCTCCTGGGCTTTGAACAGGTGGTGCAGATATGCCTTTGAGTGTATTTGGTCAACGTAGCATCCGTCTGGGTCAATAGGTGAGAAATCTTTTTCCCACTTCTTGTTTCTCATGTTCATGGTGCCGTTGTATGTGAACAGCATAGCGTTTCTTCCGTTTCTTGTTGGCATCACACAGTCAAACATGTCAACGCCTCTTTCTATTGCCTCAAGGATGTTCTGCGGTGTGCCTACTCCCATAAGGTATCTTGGTTTGTCTTTCGGAAGAATCTCGTTTACCGTTTCAATCATCTCATACATTATCTCTGTAGGCTCACCTACGGCAAGTCCTCCTATGGCGTTTCCGTCAGCACCTTTATCCGCTACAAATTTGGCAGCCTCTCTTCTCAGGTCTTTGAATGTACATCCTTGAACGATAGGGAAGAGTGTCTGGTCGTAACCATAGAGAGGTTCCGTCTCATTGAAACGCTTTATGCATCTGTCCAGCCAACGCTGTGTCATTCCAAGACTTTTCTTTGCGTATTGATAATCGCTTTGTCCTGGAGGACATTCGTCAAGAGCCATGATTATGTCCGCACCGATTATGCGTTCAGTGTCCATCACATTCTCTGGGGTGAAGAAATGTTTTGAACCGTCTATATGCGAACGGAATTCGCAACCCTCCTCTTTTAGTTTCCTTATGCCTGTAAGAGAAAACACCTGAAAGCCGCCGCTGTCAGTCAGTATCGGCTTGTCCCAAGTGTTGAACTTGTGCAGTCCTCCAGCGGCTTTAAGCACGTCAAGTCCTGGTCTTAGATACAGATGGTAGGTGTTTCCCAGGATAATCTGTGCTTTCACCTGTTCCCGTAGTTCATTGAAGTGCACGCCTTTTACGCTGCCGCAAGTTCCGACAGGCATGAATATCGGGGTTTTTATCTTTCCGTGTGCGGTTGTTATGGTGCCGGTTCTTGCATCACTTGCCGCATCGGTATGTTCGAGTTCAAAAGTCATTCTTTATTGTTTTTATTTGTTTTTTCCTTGTCGTCTTCTATCTCAAAGTTTACGGCATTGTCAACAATCTCGTCTGTAAGGGCATAATTCCATACATCCAAGACGTTTTCAACATAATGGAACGTAACTCCTTTCAGATACATTTCCGGTATTTGCTCAATGTCTTTTTCGTTTTCCTTACACATGACGATATCCGTAATGCCAGCTCTTTTTGCTGCAAGAATCTTTTCCTTTATGCCTCCAACTGGTAGCACTTTGCCTCTTAACGTTATTTCTCCCGTCATGGCAGTGTTCTTTCTTACCTTCCTTTGCGTTAGAGCCGATGCAATAGATGTTGCAATCGTTATGCCTGCAGAAGGACCATCTTTTGGAGTTGCTCCTTCCGGCACATGTATATGTATGTTCCAGTTGTCGAAGATTCTGTAGTCTATCTTCAGAATGTCGGCATGTGCCTTAACATATTCCAGTGCCAGCATGGCTGACTCTTTCATTACATCTCCGAGATTACCCGTAAGCGTGAGTTTTCCGCCTTTTCCTTTGCTGAGGCTTGTTTCGATAAATAGAATTTCTCCTCCCACGCTTGTCCATGCAAGACCGGTTACAACTCCCGCATAGTCGTTGCCTTGATAGATGTCGCGATAGAAAGGTGCCTTTCCGAGCAGCTTTTCTATTTCCGCAGGAGTAATTCGAGAGAACTTCATTTCTCCGTCTTTTGCTTTCTGGAAAGCAATCTTTCTGAGCGCTTTGTTTATTTGAATCTCCAGCTGTCTTACTCCACTTTCTCTTGTATACTGCTCTATGATTTTTTCAGTAGCAGCCTTTGTGAAAGACAGTTTCGTTTCGTCAGCGAGTCCCGTATTCTCTTTCTCCTTAGGGATGAGGTGGCGCTTTGCTATTTCCTGTTTCTCCTCTGTTATGTATCCGCTGAGTTCTATTATCTCCATTCTGTCGAGCAGCGGACGCGGAATAGTGTTCAGGTCATTGGCAGTAGCTATAAACAGAACCTTTGACAAGTCGTAGTCCACGTCAAGATAATTGTCATGGAACGCATTGTTCTGTTCCGGGTCGAGTACTTCAAGCAAAGCAGATGCCGGGTCACCGTTCACGGTGTTCTGTGTTATCTTGTCGATCTCGTCGAGTATGAACACGGGGTTTGAAGAGCCTGTCTTCTGTATGCTTTTAATTATTCTTCCGGGCATGGCACCTATATATGTACGTCTGTGTCCGCGAATCTCCGATTCATCGTGCAGACCTCCAAGAGAAACTCTCACGTATTTCCTCTTCATAGCCTTTGCAATACTCTTGCCCAGGCTCGTCTTGCCTACTCCAGGAGGGCCGTAAAGACATATAATAGGTGACTTCAAATCACCTCTCAGACTGAGCACAGCCATATATTCAAGAATTCTCTCTTTTACCTTCTCCATGCCGTAATGGTCGGCATCGAGCACTTTCTTTGCTCTGTTCAGGTTCAGATCGTCTATAGTATATTCGTTCCATGGCAAAGCCACCATAGTCTGCAGGTATGTAAGCTGCACGCTGTATTCCGGACTTTGCGGGTTCAGCATATCCAGTTTGTCAAGTTCTTTGTAGAACGTGTTGGCAACATCCTTGCTCCACGACTTGTTTTTAGCCTTGTCAATCAGCTCTTTCTTTTCCGGAGAGCCTTCGCCAGAACCGAGTTCCTCCTTAATGTTCTTTATCTGTTGCTGCAGGAAGTATTCCCTCTGCTGCTCGTCAATGTCTTCTCTTGTCTTGGTGCGTATGTTGCGTTTCAGTTCCAGCAACTGGCTTTCGCGGTTCAGAATCTTGAGCATTCCGAATACGCGTTCTTTCATGGAGTTCTTTCTTAGAAGCTCAGCCTTGTTGTCAGTATTGAAAGGAAGGTTCGCACAGATGAAGTTTGTCAGTATTACATTGTTTGATATGTTTTGCATTGCGAACATGGCTTCATCCGGAATCTCGTCATTTTGTCTTATGAAGGTCATCGTTGACTTTCTCAGGTCGTCAACGGCTGTAAGGTATTCTTTGTCGTTGTCGGCAGGCATGCTTTCCTGTGCGTCGGAAACGATACCTTTCAGGTAAGGCGTCTTTTTCTTTATTTCTTCCAGATGGCATCTGCCCAAAGCCTGTACAATGACCGTTGCGTTGCTGCCTTGTCCTGGCAGTTCAAGCAGTCTTACGACCTTTGCATAAACGCCATATTCATATAAGTCCTTTAGTGTTGGCTCATCTGTTTCGGTATCCTTTTGGCAGAAGATAGCGAATATAGGGTTCCTTTTCTTCTTGCTCATTGTTTCGATGAGTTTCATGCTCGAACTTCTTCCTATTAGTATAGGGGACACGATGCCTGGAAACATCATGAGGTTTCTTGTAGCAAGTATCGGTAGTTCGCCTTCTATTTTCTCATCGAAAAGTTTTCTGATATCTCCTTCGTAGTCGGCAATCATTGAAAATGCGTTGCTCATATTTCTATTCATAAATTGTATATATTCTTCTTTTATATATAATGAGGTGCAAAGTTAGTTATTTTTTTTCATATTCTAAAGAATGCCTCTTTTTTTATGGTTATTAATGTATGTTGTTGCTGTTGTCAGCAAAATGAGTTAATTTTGCGTGGTCTAACCAAACAATGCAAAATGTATGTCAAACAGTTTCTTTCGCTTTAAGCAGTTTGTGGTAAATCAAGACAGGTGTGCAATGAAGGTCGGTACGGATGGCACGTTGCTTGGAGCATGGGCTTCTGGCGGTTCCCGTATACTTGATATTGGCACGGGTACGGGTCTGATAGCCATGATGATGGCACAGCGCTTTTATGATTCTTCCGTTGTGGCTATTGATATAGACCGTTCTGCCTGTGAGCAGGCGAGAGAGAATGTGGCAGATTCTCCGTTTGCCGGTAGGATAACGGTAGAAAACGTTCCTGTACAGGACTTTGTAGGCGGCAAGTTTGATGCCGTGGTCTGCAATCCTCCGTTTTTTGTTGACTCTTATGGTTGTCCGGATGACAGGCGTCATATTGCCCGTCATGCGGAATCCTTGAGTTTCGAGGATCTGTTCCGTTGCGTATCCGGCTTGCTTGATGCCGGTGGGGAGTTCTCTGTTGTCATTCCTGTAGAGTCATTCTCCCGTATAGACAGTGCCGCAAGCATGTCTGCTTTCCGTTGTGTTCGGAAGTGTGCGGTGAAGACAGTGCCGAGAAAGGCTCCGCGTCGTTACCTTCTGGCTTATGCGAAGGATGGCGGCAGGGAGTTCGAAGGCTCAGAGGAGTGCATCGAGGATGAGCAGCACCAGCGTTCAGCCTGGTATTCCGCCCTTACTTCAGATTTCTATCTTCGCTGATTATCTGTTGAGCTTCTTCAGTAGATAGTTGTTTATCGACTGTATGTGTCTTGTCTGTTTTGAAATGTCAGTCCTTACGGCACTCAGGTCGTTGAATATCTCGCAAAAGGCGTTCTGCACCACATTCGGCTGACGTTTTGTCTTGTCGGCAAATGGGTTTACAATGATGTTTATGCCTTTGCTTACTACATGAATGGTGATATTGGCAGGTGCCATTATCGGGTCTCCGTCATAATGGATGTATCCGGGCTTTTCCCTCTGAATGTCAAGATGCTTCGACTTGAACGTCTTTATCTTCGTGTTCTTGTCCAATGTCTTGTTGAACATGTCGATACTTATTTGTGGAGCGTCAAGCATGTCGAACGGATCCATTATTATCACGTCGAGGAGTCCGTCGCTCATCGATGCCTGTGGTGCGATATATGCGTTGTTTCCGTATTGCGAAGCGTTTGCGCAGGAAATGAGGAAAGCCCGTTGTTCCGTATTGTACTCGTCAGATTTTACGCAATATTTTTCCGGTTCATACTTCACACCTTCTTTAAGTATGTTCTCAAGGTAGGTTACTGGTCCTCGTTTCCCGGCTTGGGCGAACTTCATGCTTATATATGCGTCGAACCCCATTCCGCATGTGCAGAAGAACGGGTGCCCGTCGATAAGTCCGTAGTCGAGCTTATGTATTTCGCATTCGTTTATAACCTTGATGGCTTTCTTTATGTCCATAGGTAGCATCAGGTGTCTTGCGAGTCCGTTTCCGGAGCCGCATGGTATTATTCCCATGGCGGTATCCGACTGTATGAGAGCTCTTCCCACTTCGTTTATGGTGCCGTCTCCTCCAATGGCCACAACGATGTCTACATGCTCGTCTTTCGCCTTTTCGGCAATTTTCGTGGCATGTCCGGCATATTGTGTGCATTGGATAGTATATGAGAATTTGTCCTTGTCGAGATATTTCTCAACAAGTCCTGGTATACCCGCTTTCTTTACGGTTCCTGAAATCGGGTTCATGATGAATACGATATTCTTCTTGGTTGCCATAGTTGCAAAAGTAATAAAATCTCATATAAAAACAATTGCGAAGGACTTATTTTTTGCTTTTGAAGCATATTTCTTATAAAAAAGTATCTAATTTTAAGCAAAATGATTAACTTTGCACCCAATATAAATTAACGTAGTTATACTACACCTATATATATAATGGGACTTTTACAAGAGAAATACAAGAATTACCGTGAACCGCAGAAATATATGGAAGCGGGAGTTTACCCATATTTCCGTGAGATAACAGGAAAACAGGGTACAGAGGTTCAAATGGATGGGCACGAGGTGCTCATGTTCGGTTCAAATGCTTATACAGGACTTGTCGGCGACCCACGCGTGGAAGAAGCTGCAAAGAAAGCAATAGATCAATATGGAACAGGATGTGCGGGAAGCCGTTTCCTGAACGGAACGTTGGATTTGCACGTCAAGCTTGAGAAGGAACTTGCAGAATACGAGCATAAAGACGAGGCTCTCTGCTTTTCAACAGGATTCTTCGTTAACTCAGGTGTCTTGTCTGTAATCTGCGGACGAGAGGATTATATAATATGTGACGAGCGAGATCATGCAAGTATCGTAGACGGTCGTCGCCTGTCATTTGCCACATGTCTGAAGTATAAGCATAACGACATGGAGGATCTTGAGAAGCAACTCAAGAAGTGCCGTCCGGAATCAGTGAAGCTTATCGTTGTAGACGGAGTGTTCTCTATGGAAGGTGACTTGGCGAACCTGCCGGAAATCGTGCGCCTGAAGAAGAAGTACAATGCTTCCATTATGGTTGACGAGGCGCACGGTCTTGGCGTTTTCGGAAAAGAGGGTAGAGGAGTCTGCGACCACTTCGGTGTAATAGACGATGTAGACCTCATTATGGGAACATTCTCAAAGAGCCTTGCAAGTATCGGAGGTTTCATAGCCGGCGACAAAGATACGATAAACTATCTGCGCCATTCTTGCCGTACATATATCTTCAGTGCGTCAAACACTCCGGCAGCTACAGCAGCCGCAATGGAGGCTCTCCACATTATCCGCAAGGAGCCGGAGAGAATGGAACGCCTGTGGGATGTGACAAACTATGCGCTGAAGCGTTTCCGCGAAGAAGGTTTCGAGATAGGTGATACAGAGAGTCCTATCATTCCTTTGTATGTACGCGATCCATTTAAGACATTCCTCGTCACAAAGCTTGCTTTCGATGCGGGTGTGTTCATCAATCCTGTTATTCCACCTGCATGTGCACCGCAGGACACTCTCGTGCGTTTCGCCCTTATGGCAACACATACGAAAGAGCAGGTTGAGAAAGGCGTAATGGCATTGAAGAAGATTTTCGTAGAACAAGGAATAATAAAATAATTTGCATAAAGCATCAGATATGGAAAAGTATCTGGTGCTTTTTTTTATGCTTGCCTTGCACGGAGCGTATGATTCCTTGCCTGTCGGGGTGGTGTTTCCTTTAAATACCCATATACTTTTGTCTTGTAACCTATATCCTTCTGCTTTATAATCCATATACTTTTGTCTTATAACCCATATACTTTTGCCCTACAACCCATAGGCTTATGCTTGATAACCCATAGAGCTTTGACATAAAACTCGCTTTCCTCTACATAATAATAAACTTTATCTCTTTTATTGAAAATCATACAATTCGATGAAGAAACGATGGAAAAACATGTGAATTGCGGTTTGTGATGTAATTAATAAGTCAGAAAACACATAAAAAACACTGTTTTTGAAAAAAAACAAGGAAAAGTTTTGTAGATTAAAATAAAGTTCATACCTTTGCATCCGCAATCGAGAAACGAACGATAAATAGTCAGGAAACAACAGTTTGCAACGGGGTGTAGCGCAGTTGGTAGCGTTCCTGGTTTGGGACCAGGCTGTCG